>Ga0075418_10008157_pt1 | contig 11756 bp, 14 predicted proteins | sample SoiMetdeltSBSDD2_FD_81776 | JGI IMG/M metagenome (GOLD analysis project Ga0075418, IMG submission 81776) | Bulk soil microbial communities from a Populus tree surrounding site in Tennessee, USA - Soil MetaG P. deltoides SBSDD2 | ecosystem: Environmental > Terrestrial > Soil > Tree plantation...
CATCGCAAGGGTCGTAGCAAGGTTGGTCAGGCATGTCGCAGTGTCTGGATGTTCAGCTCCTCTCGTCCTTTCTGCGATTTCGAGCGCCTGCCGAAAATATTTCTCTGCCATCTTGTAATCGTTCTGCGAGTAATGAATCGAGCCCAAGGCAGTGAGTGGGCCCAGCAAAGCAAGGTGCGTTGCATCCAGGTGCGCGCGCCTCTGTTCGAGAACCCGCCGATAGAGCTGACCAGCTTTGCTGAGATTGCCGTTCCGAAAGCTCAGGTCCGCCAGGTTCTCGAGTAGCACGTCTGGCCATACATTGGCGTCCTCGCCGTCCCTTTCAAGAATCGCCAGAGTTCGGTCTAGAAGGTGCCGAGACTCAGACGCCTTCTCCTGGAGTGAATAGACCAATCCGAGATGTACCAAACGTGTTGCAGTTTCGGCGCTGTCTCCACCGCCCGTGGTTTCCCAACTCTTTACGGATCGTAACAGGGCGTGTTCTGCCTCGTCGTATCTCCCTTGCTCCAGATACAGCAAGCCTAATGAATGAAGAGTACTCCCTACAGACAGATGTTTGGCGCCCAGCGACCGTTCGTAGGAGGTCAAGGCCTTCTTATACAACTCTTCACTTTCAGAGAGCTTGCCGCTTGCCTGATAGATCTCCGCCATCCGAGTGTAACTGGCAGCCAATCCCGGGTGAGTCGACTGGAGCTTACCTTCTCGAATTCTCAGGGCTCTGTTAGCTAGCGGTTCAGCAAGATCCAGACGTTTTCGTTCTTGATAGCAGTCCGCCTGCTGGTCGAAACTACCGGCTAGCTCCAAACTTTCAGGACCGAACGCCTTCTCAAGGATTGCGACGCCTTGTGTCCAAAGACTCTCCGCCTCACTATATTTTCCCTGGGCGCAGTAGCCTGAGGCTAGATTGTTCAAGTTCTTAGCAGTCTCCGGATGCTCGGGTCCCAGTGAGGATTGGGTAATATTCAGCGCTCTCTCGAACAAACTGGCGGCTTCAACTGGCTTCTTTTGCGACAGATATAGGACTGCCAAGTTATTCAGAGTGGTCCCTGTGGTGATGTGATTGGCTCCAAAAGTCGCTTCGCGGATGCTTAACGCTCTGCGATAGAGGAGCTCCGCCTCTGGAAGTCTGCCGCGTGCGTAAACAACGCCTGCCAAACTATTCAGGCTGGTTGCCATCTCTGGATGACTCGGGCCCATGTGCTTTTCTTTGATCGCTAGTGCCCGACGGCAGAACTGCTCCGCGTCTAAGTACTTTCCCTGCAGCCTAAAGACACCAGCCAAGTTCTCGAGAGGGCGTGCTAAGCCTATGGGATCCGCATCCTGAGACCGTTCCAGAAGGACTAGAGCCCGACGAAACAGGCTCTCACTCTCTTCCAGTCGCCCTATCGTCCGATAAAGCATGGCCAGATTGTTGAGAGCTGGTGCCAGATCCAGATGATCCGCGCCAACGGATCTTTCAGTAATTTTCAGACTACGTTGATACAGCGCCTCAACTTCTCCGTAGTCCCCCTGCGCAAAATAAACTGTTGCAAGGTTGTTCAAACTGACCGCCAGGCTTGGATGGTCGGGAGGGAGTAGCTTTTCTTTAATCGTTATAGCCCGCTGAAAGAGTCCCTTGGCTTCGTTGTAGTTTCCGCGCGCCTCACACAGAGCAGCCAGATTGTTCAAGCTCGCTCCGACCTCTGGATGGTCAGGTCCCAGAGTCGCTTCGTTTAGCGCCAGCGACTGTCGGTACAGCGATTCAGCCTCGTCATACTTTCCGCGGGTTTTAAGTTGAGAAGCCTGGGCATCAAGTGCCCTCACTCGTGCCAGAGTTTGCGGAGTCGCGGAGGTGCTAGCCTTTGTCGGCCTTGTCGGCGAACTGGGATCAGTAGCTGATGGATCTTCTTGAATCGGGGAGCTTAACGGCGCTTGTTCCAGTAGACAGGCGAGACCAGGTCTGGCAGCGGTTGTCAAACACAACAAAGCAACGGGAAGACCGATGGACCGTAGAACCTTCATGGTAGCCCCCTTTTCTTCTGGCCGGCCTCATGGGGGCTCCTGCTCTTGGTTGAGTTAGATGAGTTGTAAAAAACCCTCCTCTTTGTCTCGTCTCTTTGCTTGAACCAGCTGTCTGGGAATCAATACGACAAAGGGTCGTTTAGTGTTCGAGAAATTCTGCGAACAAGCCTATGCATCTTAGACGTTGCAGAGCGCAAAAGGTTTGCAATGTGGCGTGATGATGAACGGTGGGCCGGCGTCGTGCGCCTCTTCGCTCGCAGCATCACTGTTGTCTTACGGACATGGTAGGAAAATTCCGAGGAGTGGCGCGCCAAGCGGCAGCTTGAGTGCTGGTAGGGAACGAACAATGGTCAGGATCAATTACCTGGACAGGTGCCGGAACGGCGAATTTCGACTACACCATGACCCGCGGGGTCCTCAATCCAATCTCTGCACTTCAAGGACAAACCAGTACTCAGAGTAGTTCGATCATCATCGTGCCACCGACCACGGACGCTCCCCCTTCAAATGGACAGTTGAAAGTAACATCACCGGTTTCTTGAAGCTCTTTATCACCCAGATTCATCCGCCGAATGCCAAGCCCAACTCTGCCAAAACCAGATTGATGCTCTGGTGATCGGGGTAGACCATTGCGCCGGTTCTGGACACGGAGGAGACAATGGAAATCCCAATGTGACCAGCACATCGCGTGGCACCGATATCCTACGCTTGGTGCGCTAGCACTCCCTTTCTGCCTTTTACTCCGTCGCTCGGAGGTTCAACCAGTCGACGGCACTGTGGAAGGCTCTGCCCTATCTCGTGAACACGTAGCCTACTCTCTCTTCCTTCGCCGAGCCTCATTGCGAGAGGTGCTGAAGAGTTAGTGATCCTTTAACTCCCTGGACTGGAGTCGCAGGTTCAGTTCTGCTATTCTCAACGTGTGATTCCAAATCGAGCGTTTCTGCTCGTGGTTACCGCTCTGGGCAACGTTATCAGCAGCCAGGACTGAGGAGGTCATCCGTGAGCCAGAAGCTTACAATCAGGATCTTGATGCGTCACGTCTGTCTCATTCTTCTTCTCGCCGTCGCTTCAGCGACGCGTCCTGATTCGCAATTACTCGCCGCTGAACCGACTCTCGAACAGCTCAAGGCCGACCTTCGCAGTTCCGACGCCAAGGTCAGAAGGAAAGCGGCCTCCGAACTCGGAAAGACGAAGAGCCACGAAGCCGTGCAGCCGCTGCTATCCGCAGTAAGCGACCGGGATGTCAGCGTGCGCGAAGAAGTCGTGAAATCCCTGGGTCTGCTGAAAGACCAGGAAGCCCTCACCATGCTCCTCACCACCATCAAGGATCCTGCAGAGAGCGTTCGTGAGGAGTCCATTATTGCGCTGGTGAATCTCTACGCTGACCGTGATGCTGGTTGGGTGGTTACGAGGACCGCTAAGAAAGTTTACAAAACCGTCAACCCGTTCAGTGATCGAGTCGGCGATGACGCAACCATCATTGAAGCTTATGTCCAGGTGGCTCCAATGGTGATCGATTCCATTGCGGACCGTTTGGTGGATTCCAGTCCTGCCATTCGACTGGACGCAGCCAAAGCGCTTGGCGTTTTACGGGCGCGTCCGGCAGTCCCCAGGATGATTGATGCCATGAAGACGGGCGACGTGAACCTTCGCATCGCTGTCCTTCGTTCCCTTTATAAGATCCGCGAGACAAGCGTGGATGAACAGATTTTGCCATACCTAAACGATTCCGATAAGAACGTCCGCGATGAAACCATCGTCACGTTGGGACTCTTCCGAAGCAAAAAGGCTCTGCCGGAACTTAAACGAATCTATGATCAGAACCCCGATACCAAACTGCGTCTCAAGGCATTTCAGGCGCTCGCCTTGATCGGAGATGGATCGACGCTCGATCTTTTCCAGCGCAATCTCAGGGATCCGGATAAAGCTTACCGCCAGGCGGCTGCCGAGGGAATCGGTCGGATTGGAGAGGCCTCACTGGTAGAGGAAGTCTCGCGAACTTTTCTCAGCGAGAAGGATTTGGGCGCGCAACTCGCGCAGAGCTTCGCCCTTTACCGACTGGGCCGTAAAGAGTTTCTGGACAAACTTCTGGTGGGCTTGACAGAAAGAATGTACTACCAGCAGCCCACCGCTTATCTGGTGGAGATGGGCGCGGCCGTCGTTCCCGATTTGACCCGCAATCTGAATCACGAAAACGCGGTTGTGCGGGAGAGGCTCTGTGGCGTGTTGGGATTGATTGGCGACTCTTCAACCATCGAACAGCTCAAACCGCTGTTGCAGGACTCCAGCCCAAGCGTCGCCTCTGAGGCCGCCGTCGCGATACGACGGCTGGGCGCGAGCAGCTAGCAAGCAAACCAGTGGACGCGCCTTCTGGGCGCGGCTGCCACGCGAGATTCAGCGGTACCAAGAGTCATAGCCTCCCCGGCCCGACAGGTAAAGCTGCTTGGCGAAGATTTTTTTGGCGACCTGTGCTGACAAACATCGTCAAGGAGAAGCCCATGCAAAAACGGATGTTCGTCATCTTCCTGTTGTTATTCGCCGCTGTGACCCTTGCAGCGCAGAGCAAGAAACTAAGACCAGGCTTCAACTTGTTCAGTAAGGAGCAAGACGTTCAACTAGGGAAAGAAAGTGCCGCCGAAGTGGAAAAGAAAATGAAGGTTATCGATAGCCCCGAGCTTCAGGGCTACATTGGCACTGTGGGCAAGAAACTAACGTCATCAGCCGACGCAGGGGAGTTCCCCTACAGCTTTAAGGTGGTCGTCGACAAATCTATCAACGCGTTTGCGTTGCCCGGCGGGCCGATGTACATCCACACAGGTCTCCTCGCCGCAGCCGACAACGAAAGCCAGATGGCAGGAGTGATGGCACACGAGGTATCGCATGTCGCACTGCGGCATGGTACCAACCAGGCATCGAAGCAACAGATGCTGCAGCTGCCCGCGATGCTGGCAAGTCAGGCAACCGGCAGCGGCGGCATGCTCGGGACCTTGAGCGCGTTGGGCATCAACCTGGGTGCAAATTCAGTGTTGCTTAAGTTCTCTCGGGGTGCTGAAACCGAAGCCGACTTGCTGGGTACCCGCCTGATGCACAACGCCGGCTACAACCCGGCAGAATTGGCGAATTTCTTTCGCAAACTTGAAGCCGAGGGTGGCAATCAGAACAAACTGGTTGAAATGTTCATGGCAAGCCATCCGAATCCAGGCAATCGGGTCCAGGCAGTTCAGAAGGAAGCGAAGAGCCTTCCTTCTCGATCTTACAACGGCGAGACGGGACAGTTCCGCAATATGCAAGCGCTGGTGGCCAAAGTTGCAGGAAAATAAGAAATCAACAGAGTGTCTTCTACAAAGCGCCTCACCACTTGGCCATCCCACACAGCGGCTTTCTGGCCGCTGCTAGCCGTGGGCGCAGCAGAGATCGACACACATTTTCAATCAGCTTGTGGCGTCCGCTCTAAGCCAGAATTGACTTGACTGGACTTGATCAGGATCTCTATAATTCGCCTACTTTTGACCGACGCGGGGTGGAGCAGCCTGGTAGCTCGTTGGGCTCATAACCCAAAGGTCGCGGGTTCAAATCCCGCCCCCGCAACCAACTTCTTGTGACAAAAAGCCACTTCCAAGTGGCTTTTTTTGTTGTTGTTGCATTTGGACTGGTCGGTGTCTATATGGCGGGGATGGGTGTCGTTTTCCTGTTGTAATACCCGTGTCGAGAGTTTGCGCGGCTCGAGGAGACGTGAGCCGATTGGTGGCTGAGATACTTGTACGCGCAATGCCGAGAGCGCTTTCACGCTGCGCGGTTCTGATGGTCGTGAGCGGGTTCATGCTGCTCAACGACATGTGTGGTACCGCGCTCGCGCAACCGTCGGCCGACGTCATACAGGATCTCGAGCATGCGGTCGCGCCGAGCTCCGATGCCGCATGTCCCGATCCGTCGCTCTACGCCACGTCCAGGCCAAATCCTCCGGGCGAGCCAACAGTTGTTGGGCTCGGCGTGTTCTTTCAGGACCTGACCGCGCTCAATGACGCCGACCAGACACTCGATGTGGACGCCTATCTGATCGCGCGCTGGCGCGATCCGCGCCTGGCGGCCGCTTCGAGAGGGACGTCATCCGCCGAGTGCCCCGTGCCGACCGGTAGGTTGTGGATGCCCCAGCTCGAACCAGAGCGGCTTCGCAGCCGGCAGACGTTCTATCCGGACAGGTTTCTCGTCGACGCGGAAGGCGTCGTCACGTTGGTCCGGCGGATCTTCGCGAAACTGTCTTATCCACTCGATTTCCGTGACTTTCCATTCGACCGGCACGACTGGACGGTGACGCTGTGGCCCGTCGTGGCCGGCCCCCGCGAGATGGTCTTTCATCCTCTAACCCGCGTGACCGGCATCGGCGAGCGGTTGTCGCTTCAGGGCTGGCGCGTCGGCGCTCCACGCGTGCAAGCGGGCGAGGGGGTCCGCGTCGGGCGCAGCGGAACGTTCGCACGCTTCGACGCCGTACTCGGCCTCGAGCGCGACTGGAGCTACTACGCCTGGAAGCTGGGGTTGCCGCTGACGCTGATCGTGCTGATGGCCTATGGCGTCTACTACATCCCGACCACTGCCGTGCCGCAGCAGATCGGTCTCGGCACGACGGCGATGCTGACCACGGTCGCCTACATGCTGACGCTCGGCAGCATGCTCCCGAAGATCTCGTATCTCACCCGCGCTGATCGATTCTTCGTCGGCTGCGCCGTTCTCGTGTTCATCGGCCTCGCGAAGGCCGTCGCCGCCCTGGCGCTCGCCCAGGGGCCGAAAGCCCACTACATCCAGCTCGCAGATCGCTGGGGACGTGCGCTCTATCCGCTGGCGCTGCTGGCGAACGCGGCTCTCGCGTTCTTTGCGTAAGTGTCGCGACCGCGGATCCGATCGGAAAATTTGGTTGCCGGGGCGTGCAACCACCGGTACTTGCAGCCGTGGAATGCCGCCAGCTGACCCAGTACTCCGCGTGACATGCCTAACCTCGGCAATTCTCGCCATCAGTTTGCCAGCGCGCTCCTTAATCATTCCGAACCTCAACAATCCCGCAGCTGGCAGTAGTGACAGCTCGTCGCGGCGAAGTCAGATGTCGAGCCGGAATCACGCGGAGCCGTTCAGGACACGGCGAAGAGAGCGATTGTAGCCGGATACCGCACCCCCTTGTTTTTGATTAGCCAGTAGAACTTCCTCAACCTGTAAACGTTAGCAGTTCCCTCCGTCGAAGCTCACGGCTACGGTGTCGATACCGTGGCTGCCGCCATGATTGCCCAAATGATGTCGAGTCCACACTTGGAATGTACAGTCGGGCGAGCAACTGAGGATTAAGCCCTGGAATTTCACCTCCTCTATCACCATGGCAGTGAAATACTCCTGGAGCTTGAAACGGCTCTCATCCTCATGCCGACCTTCTTCCCCAAGGAAGCCGCTTTCGTTTCCCAGGCATGATCCGCTGGCTAGGCGGCATCAAGCCGGGGACTGTTTACAACAACATCGTTTCGAACGAAGACGAGTTAGACCCGAATTTGTCCAGACTCCGAAAGAGTAAAGGGACTCAGCCCCAGGGCCTCAATCCACAGCTCACTCTCTGATCCTTCATACGAGGAGAAGGTTTATGCAATGGCAGATTATCGTGCTGAATTACCTCTACGCAGCACTGGGACTGGTCTTGATGTTTTTCGCATACAAGGTCTTTGACTGGCTTTCCCCAAAGATTGATTTTGAGGACGAGCTGAAGAAAGGAAATATCGCCGTCGCGATCTTTGTGGCATCGATTTTCATCACGATCGGCATGGTCATTGGAGGAGCATTGAAATGAGACCGGCCGTTCTTCTTTCTCTCTTGCTACTTGTGGTCCCATCGACGGGCTGGGCACAGAAAGGCGTACCGAGCACCTACGATGAGATCTTTCGGAAGTATTCCAAGCAGTACTTCGGAGTGGGATTCGATTGGAAAGTCTTCAAGGCCCAGGCGATGACGGAGAGCAATCTAAATCCCGAGGCCAAGAGCTGGGTAGGTGCGAAGGGCGTCATGCAACTGATGCCGGCCACTTATCAGGAGATTCAGAGCAAGAATCCTGAGATCGGAGAAATCAGTGATCCTCGTTGGAATATTGCGGCCGGAATTTTCTACGATAGAAAGCTGTGGAATTCCTGGACAGGGCACGAAACGATCAAGGACCGATTGAGTTTTGTCTTGAGCAGTTACAACGCCGGCAGAGGAACGATTCTGAAGGCCAAAGGAACGGCAGAAGACGAGGGGCTCGACTCAAGGGCGTGGACCAACGTTGAAATTGTGGCCCCCAAGGTTCCCAGATGGAGACATGAAGAGACGCTCAACTACGTTCGCAGAATTCAATCGTTTTATACAGATATCTCGAAGCGCAATGGATTTGAAAGCTTGTTGGATGCCTCGGAGAACAGCACTCCAGCGCCTAGAAGGAGGTGATGGACGTTCGGTCGGCCCCGCCCGCGCCTGTTACAACCTTGGTTCGATAAGACTGAGCAGCCGGGTAAGATCGAGAGGATCTTTTGTAGATAAAAGGAGGTCATCATGATGAGTCGCGGGTATCACTTCATAAGTGCGTTAATCTTAGCGTTCTTGTTAATTACATCTACGGTTCTCGCTCAGGCGAAGCTGCCGAATGCTGAGCTGGCGGGAATGATCGCCAAAGAGTTGAAAATTACTCCGCAGCAGGCTACTGGAGGAGCCGGTGCTCTCTTTGGACTGGCCAAGACCCGTTTGAAGCCCGAAGACTTCAGCAAAGTCTCAGCGGCAGTGCCCGGTATGGACGGATTGTTGAAGGCAGCACCGAAGGCGAGCTCCTCGAGTCTCGGTTCTCTGGGCTCGGCTCTTCCTGGGCAAGCGGGAGCCCTCGGCGCAGTGGCTGGTCAATTCAAGAAACTGGGACTATCACCCGACATGGTCGCACAGTTCGTTCCGATTGTCACTAAGTTCGCGGAATCGAAAGGCGGCGCAGGCGTGGCATCGATTCTTGCCGGGGCGTTGAAATAGGCCAAACAGGCAGCTGGCTTCCAATAGTTGAACAATCGCGCCATCGACAAGAGCTTTCCATCGTTCCTCGCAATGTTTAGCGGTTGCCTTTCCGTCTTTGGCCCACCCATTCATAGAAAGCTTCAGCAGGCACAACACAACGGCGTTTCAGAAAGGCGTTGCGGTAGGCTGGCCGCTCGCTCAGTCTCGGCCTTCGCGTTGAACGTCGAAGCTCTATTCGCATGTCGAGGCTGTCGGCCCAAGGTCCCATCAAACTCCAGAGCCCCGCTGTCAAACAGCGCTTCCCTATTGGACTCCAAGAGCACCCGGGGCCATTTCACGCGGCGGGATGTTGTATTCCCGCTTCCAGATTTCGAGGTCTGCGAGTTCAATCTCGTAGTACTGCTCGATTTCCTGCATCCGGCATTTCGTGAGTCGGTATCTTCCGCACATTGAGTCGGTCTCCGGGTTTGCGCCAGCACTCAACCACACAATGGCAGCAGAAGCTTAACAATTGGCTTGGCACTGATTGACACTACAACATAGGAGTTCTTGGTTGCATCCACGCCGTGGAGATGGCCTACGTTGCGTGATTCGTCGAAGACTATCTCGTCTATTCTGAAATGTTTATACCAAAGATCACCGCTGGCATCTTTGAAGAGAGTGATAGGGTTCCCCATATTTGTCCTTTCATCAGACACAAACTATCCTGACGCTATTAGATAGCGTTCTAGGCAAGTTCGATGCCCAGACTAAAGTCCCTTGCATGAAGAATAGTGTCCAGCGGCGAGGCAAAAAGAGTTCCGACCTTGGGAACCTGCCTGGATATCTCCTCGAAATGGGTTCCCACATTTCTACGTTCTAGCCCTGCTGCCTTACCCAATCCATTCAGACGCACCGAAACAAAAAGGTGAGATCCATCGGTGCCCTCGAACCACAGACCATCGTCTTCAATCAGCGTGCAGCTGCTACGCATCCCAGCCGGTCCTCGGCACTCTTAGCTCCGATAATGACTAATCAGACTCTCTCCTCGTGGAAGTGAACCTCGCATCAGCGGCTCTTCGACGAAAAGGCTGAAATGCTTTGCCGGCCTTCATCATGTGGAGATGAAGACGAACCGAGCGCATGACCTATCCGCTAGGACGGGATCTCTCAGGAGGGCAATCCATGTACTCGTTCCCACGGTCGAAAGCCTTATCGCACTCACGACGGCAGTTTTGTTCCTCTCATCAGGCTGTCTAGCTCCGAAAACGGTAGTACGTATCTTGGCCCTGGATATGAGGTCCGCAACCAATGCTCATCAAGCCTATCTCATGCAGGGTACGGAACCTGTGCTTACCCAGTAATTCCGCCGGCTGGGGCTTGCGGCTTCACCTTACGGAATCTGATCAGAACCCTGTGACGATTCCGGAGTATCTAAGGCCTACTGCCATGAACGGCAACTCTCTTAGACAAGAACAAAACTAAGGAGGCTCGTATGAGTAAGAAAGTGAACTCCAAGCATCGTCTTGCTAGAACCTGGTCTCGGCAGATCGCTGTGATGATCTTTTTCCTCTGGGTCGGTAGCGGGGAGAGGGTCGCACTGGCGCGGGGTCCGGAAAACAGCCCAATCGAGCCGAATGCCGGGAACTGGCGGACTTGGGTGATTTCTTCTGGTGAGGACTAACGCGTTCCACCGCCCCCGCGCCCGGCAGAGACAAGAGCTGAACTGAGGTCGCTAGCTGAGCTGATTGGCCAGAACAACGCACAAGTCCAACAGCAGATTGCATTCTGGGACGCTGGCGCCCCGGCCTATCGCTGGATCGATCTGATCAATGCACGTGTACTTGCTGCGATACCAACGACAGCCTTCCCGCATCGGGTATACACATACGTGGCTCTCGCCATGTACGACGCGACCATTGCGACGTGGGAGTCGAAGTACTTCTACGACCGCAGTCGTCCAAGCGAGCTTGATCACAAACTGCCAACTGCCTTACCGGTCCCCAATAGCCCGTCGTATCCCTCTGAGCATGCTGCCGCAGCGCAGGCAGCGGCGGCTGTTCTCGCGCACTTTCTGCCGGCAGAAGCACAATCCTTTCAGACGATGGCTGAACAAGCGGGTTGGTCCCGTGTGCTTGCCGGACTTCAATACCCAAGCGACTACCGGGCCGGACTCGCCCTCGGCCGGAGAGTTGCGGAGCAGGTCATTGCCAAAGCGAGAGCGGATGGCTCCGATGCAGTTTGGACAGGCAGCGTGCCAACGGGTCCGTGTAAATGGATTGGTAGTAATCCCGGCAACGTCACTGCTGTAAACTGGACACCTCTGTTGCTAAGCTCTCCTAACGAGTTCCGACCCCCAACTCCGCCGCCCTGCGATTCGCCCCAGGTGCAGGCCGAGACGGCGGTGGTTCGCAACTTTCCACGAGCAACTCCGGGGACTCCTGCGATATTCGTCACCAACTACAAGGCGTTCTATTGGCAAAGCCCGGAAGGTCTCAATACGTGGCCTTACCGACACGCGGACAAATGGATCTTTGAAGACCGGCTCGAGCAGAATCCGCCTCGCGCGGCCCGAGCGTATGCGCTGATCGCATCCACGTTCTTCGACGCCTTTATTGCTAGCCAGGACGGCAAGTTCGCGTACTGGTACCTCAGGCCGCATCAGCTCGATCCCGCCATCGTGCCCTTGTTCCCGGTGCCGAACTTCCCGAGTTATCCTTCTAATCATTCGACGTTCTCATCCGCTCGCTCAGAGATCCTCGCGTACCTGTTCCCGG
>Ga0075418_10008158_pt1 | contig 11756 bp, 8 predicted proteins | sample SoiMetdeltSBSDD2_FD_81776 | JGI IMG/M metagenome (GOLD analysis project Ga0075418, IMG submission 81776) | Bulk soil microbial communities from a Populus tree surrounding site in Tennessee, USA - Soil MetaG P. deltoides SBSDD2 | ecosystem: Environmental > Terrestrial > Soil > Tree plantation...
ACCCACCGGATCGCCCAGATCGGGTCGATCGCGGGGCGCGCGAATCGCAGGCACAGATTTCCTCGGGCCGCCTGCGGCGGGATCATGGCCGGTCCGAGGACTGACACGGTCGCGTTGACTGCCGCAGGCTCGAGCGGCAACACCGCGACGGGATCGCCCCGGCAGTCGCCGGTGCGGACCTCGAGCTCGCCGTCTCTGGTACGCGCATCGCCGCGGCGGATGGCCTCGACCTCCTTGCCGATCTGGAAATTGAAGGGCAGCTGGCCGACGGCGGCGCGGAACAAGCCGCCGCGCGCGAGGTCGGCATTCAGCCAGATCCAGCAGGGATCGACGATGTCCACGTTGAAGACGGCGCGTTCGCCTTCGAGCGGCGCGTCGTCCTCGAGGCGCAGCTCCAGGTTGCCGCTGCAGGGCTTGAGCTCCTCGTCGGTGCGCCGGCGCAAGAGGGCCGGATCCATCGCGAGCGGCGGAAGGCTGCCGAGCAGGAGCGCGCCGTCGAACGTCGCGGCGGTGAGCGTAGCGCCGACGCGGGCCTCGAACGGCCCGTCGTAATGCCGGGAGCCGGGACCGGGCTCCTTGCCATCGAGTGTGTAGCGCAAATCACCGAATGCCGACTGCTGCGACAGCGTGACGCGCATGCGTCCGGGCTCGCTGCCGGCCGCGAGCGCCGCGCGCGGTGCGAAAGCCGAGTCGGCGAAGTGGATGCCGAGCTTCCGGTAGCGCGCGAACTGTACGCCGAGCCGCTTCTCGAAGCGCGGCCAGCTGCGCGCGGCGGCGGGAGACCACGTGGCCTCGGCAAGTGCCGCGACGCGCGGGAATGCCTGGTGCTCGACCCGCTCCGTCAGCCGCATGTGCTCGGTCCACGCGTTGAGCTGCGCGCCCAGGATGTGGGCAGCCTTTTCCGGCGGAAGGCCGCTGGGCACAGGCTCGTATTCGTAGACATCCTTCAGATCGATGACCCCGGGCCGCCCCGGCGGCTCGGTCGGGGAGTCACTTTGCCAATGATCGAGATAGAGCGTCGGCGAAGGCGCCATCACGACATCGTGTCCTGCGCTCGCGGCGGCGACCGCGCCATCCGTGCCTCGCCAGGACATCACGGCAGCGCGCGCCGGCACGCCGCCCGCGAGGATTTCATCCCAGCCGATCAGGCGCCTGCCGTGGGCATCGAGAAACGCGCCGATCCTCGCGACGAACCAGCCCTGCAGCGCTTCCTCGTCGGCGAGACCGAGCTCGCGGAGCCTCGCCTGCACGCGCGGCGACGACTTCCAGCGATCCTTGACCGCCTCGTCCCCGCCGACGTGGACGAACTCGCCGGGAAAGAGATCGATAACTTCCGCCAAGACGTCTTCGAGAAATGCGAGCGTTGAGTCGTCGGCGTTGAAGAGGTAATCGTGCACGCCCCAGTCGGGCGACACCGGCGGCGGGCTGCCGCCGGTGCCGAGCGCGGCGTAGCTCGCGATCGCAGCCTGTGCATGTCCCGGCATCTCGATCTCCGGCACGATCGTCACATAGCGCGACGCGGCGAATGCGACGAGGTCGCGGACCTCCGCCTGGCTGTAGAAGCCACCGTACACCGACGGCTTGCCGGTCGCCGGGTTCGGGCCGCGAGGCCAGGCGGCGCCCGCGGGTACGCGCCAGGCGCCGCCCTCCGTGAGACGCGGGTACTTCCGGATCTCGAGGCGCCAGCCCTGGTCGTCGGTCAGGTGCCAATGCAACACGTTCAGCTTGTGCAGCGCCATCCACTCGATGAGCTCGCGGATGAAAGCCGGCGACTGGTAGTGCCGTGCGGAATCCAGCATGAGCCCGCGCCAGGCAAAGCGTGGCGAGTCCTCGATTCGAAGCGCCGGGATCTCGGCCGGGCCGACGGTTGCCGCGCCGGCCGTCGCGAGCTGCCAGAGGGTGACCGCGCCATAAAAGAGGCCGCGCGCATCTGCCGCACGGATCACGACGCCGTCGCCCGAGACTTCGAGCGCATAGGCCTCAGGCGACGCGCCTGCGTCCGCGGCAAGCTCGAGACGCACCGCGCCGGCGGGCTCGCTCGCCTGCGCCATCTCGAGCTTGATGCCGCGCGTGCGCGCGAGGAGTTCCGCGAGGTATTCCGCGACGGGAACTGCGCGCGCGTCGCTCGCGCCGATTCGCGCGCCGTCGGCGAGCCGGAAGCTGCCCCGGGCAAATTCGACGGCGGCCGGCGCTGGAATCACCTGCAAGACCGGATATTCGGATGTACCGCAAGTCGAGAGGGCAGCCACGAGGACAGAACCCAGGAGGCAGGCTCGCAGCGGCTTCAAGGCGTGCTTCGTCACGGTGCCCAACATAGAACAAGGGCGGAGGAGTTGCCTCCTCCGCCCCGCAATGCCCCCTGACCGGTCCCCCTCAGAACTTGGCGCGGAAGCTCAGGTAGTACTGCGCACCATTCTTGTAGAAGGCCCTGGGCTGGTCCTTGTTGAGCGCGTAGTACTTGAGCGTCGGGTTGTTCAGGTTCATCCCGTCCAGGTAGATCGAGTACTTGTCGCTGAACGAGTAATTCAGCGTAGCCGAGATCGAATCGATGTCGTCCTGCGAGAAGGCCGTGGCGCGATCGAGCCCGCTGAAGAACGCCGACCGGTAGGTGTAGTTCAACCTCGCGCCAAACTTCGCCGTCTCGAAGTAGCCGCCCACGTTGTAGGTGTTCTCCGAGGTTCCCACGAGCCGGTCGTCGGCGCCGGGCGCCGCGTCTGTCTGCTTACCGTCGGCATAGGTGTAGTTCGCGTTCAGGCCGAAGTTGTCCGTGAGCGCCTGCTGGTAGTTGAGCTCGAAGCCCTGCACGCGGCCCTGGGCGTTGACCGGAACTGTCAGGTCATAGGCGAGCTCCGCGCCATCCGGGAAGTTGGTGCTGTAGGTCAGGTACGTCTTGCGTTCCGTGCCGAGGCCGACGTAATTGTCGAGGTCCATGTAGAACAGCCCGGCGCTCACCAGCGAGTTGTCCGCGAAGTACCATTCGAGGCCGGCATCGAAGTTCGTCGAGCGGATGGGCTTGAGGTCCGGATTGCCGCCCGAACCGCTTCCGACCTCGTCGAGCGTCGCAGGCGGCGCGTTCAGCGAGACGAAGCCCGCCAGGGCGGAATAGTCCGGCCGCGTCATCGTCATCGCCGCCGCGAACCGCGCCACGACGTCATCCGTGACGTTCCAGCGGATGTTGGCGCTCGGCAGCCAGTCGTTGTAGGTATTGTCGGTCTTGACCTGCTTGAACGTGCCGAACGCCGAGCCGAGGATGGCGTCCGGATCGGAGGGATCCGCCGAGACGTTGCTGACGACATTCTCTTCGGTCCGCACGAAGCGCAGGCCGACATTGCCGCTCCAGTTCGATCCCCCGAAGTCGAGCTGCCCGTACGCGGCCGAGTTCTTTTCCTCGACCTGGTACATGCTGTTCCAGTCGAGCCGGGCTACCGGGTCGCGGTTGACGTTGTCGGAGCTGTTGATGTCGTTCAGCTGCGACGGCGTCCAGTACCAGAAATCGGTCGGGAATGACGCGCCGAACTGGTTGAAATCCGAAGGATAGCTCTGGAAGTCCGTCGGGTAGTCGGCGACAGCGCACGCCTCCGCACCGCAGAAGAGGGGCCCCTGCCCGATGGCATTCAGAGAATCGCGCGAGTGCTTGCTGTAGCGCACACCAAAGCTCATGCCGGTGAGGCTGCCACCTTCCATCGCGAAATCCGCGTCGATCTTGGCCCAATCCTCCTGGTCCTCGACGTCGATGCTCTGGTCACCGAAGATCCAGCCGAACCCGGCCGTTGCCGGGCTCGACGTATCGGCGCTGCCGAAGTTGAAGGTCGGCGCCGCTTCGAGGCCGTGCAGGGTATACGACGCGCCGGTGCCCCCCGGTGTGACCGTTTCGGCGACGTTCTGCTCCGGCGTCTTGCCATGGCCCTTGGATGTGCCGACCTCGCCGGCGAACGTCAACGAGTCGCTGACCGCATAGCTGCCGCTGATGGCGCCGTAGTTCGAGGTCGCCTTCTCGTTGGGCCGCGAGATCTGGTCGTAGACGCCGGCCGACGGTGTCGTGGGACCCGTGAATGAAGCGCTGACGAGCGTGCCGTTCCGGATCACGTAGCCCGGGTCAGGCGCCTGGCCGTTGCCTCCCTGGAGCAGGTTCGAGCCCCAGAACAGGAAATTTCGGTTGTAGTTCGTCGCGTCGAGGTCCGACGTGAAGTACTGGATGTCGAACTGCAGATCGTCGCTCGGGCTGACCTGGAGGTCGATCAGGCCGCCGGTCCGCTCGCGCTTCTGTTCGAACAGGGCGGCGCCGATCAGGACCGGATAGGCAACTCCAACGAGGTCAGGGTTCGAGGCCGCGATGGGCGTGCCGGCCGCGACCGACCCATAGCCCAGCAGCTCGACGCCGTCGCGCCGAAGGTGCCGTTCCTCGGAGAATGCCTGCACCATCAGGCCCAGGGTGTTGGCGTCGTTCTTCCAGTTGAAGAGGGCGCTGAACTGCGGATCGGTCTCGTCCGGCTGCTCCGCGTACACCGCGCCGGCGGAAAAGCTGAACGTGTACTGGTCGTTGAAGTCGAGCGGCTTGCGCGTGACGATGTCGACGGAGCCGGCGACGCCGCCCTCGACGAGCGATGCCTGCGAGCTCTTGTGCACCGTAATGTGGTCGACGAGCTCCGAGGGCAGCAGCGTGTAGCTCACGCTGCGTCCAACCTGCTGGACCTGGTTCAGCACGAACCAGTCGCCGGCCGCGACGTTGTGCCCGTTGAGGAGCGTCTGCGTCAGGCTGGGGTTCGTGCCCCGCATGCTGATGCGGTCGTTCTCGTCAAAACCGCCTTCGTTCGCGCTCGCCGAGCTGACCGTGACGCCGGGCAGCCGCGACAGCGAGTCCGCGACGTTCTTGTCCGGCATCTTGCCGATGTCCTCGGCGGTGACGACCTCCACGACGGAGTTCGCATTGCGCTTGGCGTCGAGCGACTTCTCGTTCGAGACGCGGATGCCGCTGACGATCACTTCCTCGAGCTGCTGCGCCTGCGACGCGCTCGGCCCGAAGAGCGCGATGGCGACCGCGGTTCCGATCAACGTCGACCGTGTGCTGTTCATGTGCTGTCGTCCCCCTAAGGCTCGGTGTCCGGCGCCCGATCCAGACGGGCGCTCTGCGCGCACTGCCACCGGAAATTTCCGCGAGAGCCCAGTGACAGAACCAATGTGATGCCAATATAATACCACTTCGAGAGGAATGGCAAGCCCGTGTGCAATCGGCTATAGGCACGGGCATCAGGGAGCGCCAGGCGGCGCCTGCGGACGGGAAAGGCCACCCGCGGGGTATGGTATGACATTGGTCTCATCGACGAACTCGACGCGCGGCAGGGATTCGGGCTCCACGCGGCTTGCACGCGCGCTCGGTCCGCTCGTGGAGTCGAGCAATCTGCCGCTCTACCAGCAGCTGCAGCGCGCGCTGCGCGACGCCATCGACCGGCGGCTCCTGGACGCCAACGACGCATTGCCTCCCGAGCGCGATCTCGCGGCGGAGTTCGGCGTGTCGCGCATCACCGTGCGCAAGGCGATCGACGGCCTCGTGAGCGAAGGGCTGCTGACGCGCCGCCAGGGCTCAGGCACGTTTGTCCGCGGGCGCGTCGAGAAGAACTTCTCGCTGCTGACGTCATTCTCGGAGGACATGCGCGCGCGCGGGCTCAATCCGCGCAGCGAATGGCTGAAGCGGGCACGCGGGACCGTCACGCCTGAAGAGGCGCTGACGCTGCGCTCGAGCCCCGGCACCCCCGTCTATCGCTTCAATCGGCTGCGCTTCGCGGACGACGCGCCAATGTCGGTCGAGTACGCGACGATCGTCGCGTCCTGCCTGCCGTCGCCCGATGCAGTGAAGTCATCGCTGTACCAGGCGCTCGAGCAGTCCGGCAACCGGCCGGTGCGCGCGCTGCAGCGGCTGCGCGCCGTGCTGCTCACGCGCGAGCAGGCGGAGCGCCTGCGCGCGAAGCCCGGGGACGCGGGACTGCTGGTGGAGAGGGTGGGGTTCCTCCAGGACGGAAGGGCGATCGAGTTCTCGCAGTCCTACTACCGGGGCGACACCTACGACTTCGTCGCCGAGCTCAGCACGACGCGGTGAACGTCGAGACCCGCATGTACCGTGAAGCGGCCGCCGCTCCGGCGGCAGTCCGCTCGCAGCTCGCCGCGAATCGCGATGCCGCCGAGGACCTCGGCGATGCGCTCCGCCGCTTTGCGCCGCGCGCCGTGGTGACCTGTGCGCGGGGCAGCTCGGACCACGCAGCGACCTACGCGCGCTACCTCATCGAGACGCGCACGGGGCTGCTCGCGTCATCCGCGGCGCCTTCCGTCAGCTCGCTGTATGCAACGCGGGCCGACCTCCGATCCGTCCTCTTCATCGCGATCTCGCAGTCGGGCGCGAGCCCCGACCTGCTCGCGGCAGCGGCAGCCGCGAAGGCTGCCGGTGCATTCGTGCTGGCGCTCGTCAATGTCGAGGGATCGCCGCTCGCGCGCATTGCGAGCCGCTCGATTCCGCTCCGCGCGGGCACGGAGTCGAGCGTCGCCGCGACCAAGTCGTACATCGCTTCGTTGAGCTCGATCGTGCAGCTCGTCGGAAGCTGGACGCAGGACGCCGGTTTGCTCCAGGCGCTGGATGCAGTGCCGGACTCCCTCGAGAGCGCGTGGCAACTTGACTGGAGTCCGGCGCTCGATAGCCTGCGGCCCGCGAGCAGCCTATACGTCGTCGCGCGCGGCCTCGGGCTCGGCATCGCGCAGGAGGCTGCACTCAAGCTCAAGGAAACCTGCGGCCTGCACGCCGAGGGTTTCAGCTCCGCGGAGCTCCGCCACGGCCCGCTCGCGCTGGTGGGGCGCGGGTTTCCGGTGCTCGCCTTTGCCCAGCACGACGAGACGCGCGGCGACGTCGAAGCACTGGCCGCGGAGCTCGCTGGCGTGGGCGCGGATATCTTCCTCGCCGGGTCCGAGGTTCCCGGCGTGCGCGCACTGCCGGCCCTGCGCGCGCATCCCGCGATCGAGCCGCTGCTCCTGATCCAGAGCTTCTACCGGCTCGCGAACGCGCTCGCGCTTGCGCGTGGGCGCGATCCGGATCGTCCGCCGCACTTGCGCAAGGTCACCGAGACCGTCTGATGCCGGTTGCACTCGTCAACGGTCGCGTGCTGGCAAACGGCGGCATCCTCGACGACCGCGCCGTGCTACTGGACGGCCCACGAATCGTTGACGTCGTTCCGGCCGCTGATCCGCGCTGCAAGAGCGCGGCACGCCATGACCTGGATGGCCAGCTGCTGCTGCCCGGCTTTCTCGACACGCAGGTCAACGGCGGGGGCGGGGTGCTCTTCAATGCGGAACCGACCGTCGACGCGATTCGCGCGATCGGCGAGGCCCACCGCCGCTTCGGCACGACCGGGTTCCTGCCGACGCTCATCAGCGACGACCTCGACGTCGTCGCCCGCGCGGTCGATGCCGTCCGCGCCGCGATGGAACGCGGCGTGCCCGGCGTGCTCGGCATCCACATCGAGGGTCCGTACCTCAACGTCGAGCGCAAAGGCGTCCACAGCTCCGAGAAGCTGCGCGGACTGGACGAGAGTGCGATCGGCCTGCTGACTTCGCTGCGCAGGGGCAAGACGCTCGTCACCCTTGCACCGGAGATGACGACGCCTGCGATCATCTCGAAGCTGGCGTTGGCCGGCGTCGTCGTGTCTGCCGGCCACACCAACGCGACTTACGGCGAGATCCGCACCGCCCTCGAGCACGGGCTCACGGGCTTCACGCACTTGTTCAACGCCATGTCGCAGCTGACCGGACGCGCGCCTGGGGTCGTGGGCGCCGCGCTCGACGACCCGGGCAGCTGGTGCGGCATCATCGTGGACGGGCGCCACGTGGATCCGACAGTGCTGCGCATCGCGCTGCGCTGCAAGCGGCACGACCGGTTCATGCTGGTCACCGACGCCATGCCCAGCGTCGGCGCGACCGAAAAAACTTTTTCTTTGCAGGGCAGGACGATCTCGGTCGCGGATGGCGTACTGGTCGACGAGGAAGGTACGATCGCGGGCTCCGACACCGACATGGCGTCGACCGTGCGCAATGCGATCGATCTCCTGGGTCTCGAGCTCACCGAGGCCGTGCGGATGGCCAGCCAGTATCCCGCGGAGTTCCTGGGTCTCGGCGGCGAGCTTGGGAGGATTGCGCCCGGTTATCGCGCGAGCCTCGTGCTGGTCGACGACAGGATGCAGGTGCAGGCGACCTGGATCGACGGAACATCAGTCAGATCCTGAGCCTGGCGATGAGGAGCTCCCGCATGCGGTGGGCCGCATCGGGTGCCATCGTCGCGAGCACGCCGCGACGATGCAGCGGAATGTGCGCGAGCTCCTCGTCTTTCGCGCGGAAGACGTAGTGCTCGAACAGGCTCGCCCAGGCTTGCCTCAGCTCGTCGGGCATCGGCCGGATGTTCAGCAGGCTGTGCAGGAGGCAATCCATCCCTGACACCGTCCGTTCGACGCCGCCGAGCGTGCCTTTCCACCAGTAGTTCACGAGGACGTTGAGCGTCCGGTCGAGCGACTCGACGTGATGCCACCACAGCGTCGGTATGAAGATGGCGTCGCCCGGCTCGAGCTCCGCGACCCAGGCCGCAGACAATGCCTCCCTGAACCTCGGGTATTTCTCGAAATCCGGCTCCACGAGCTGGACCATGCTCATCGCTGCCCCGGTCGGGGCGAAATCGAGCGGACCTACGTAGAGGTTCGCGACCTGTTCGGGCGGGAAAAGCGTGAACCGGCGCCTCCCGGCCACCACGCAGGCGACGTTTTCCGATTCGTCGAAATGGGCCGGCACCGTCACGCGATTGCCGATCCAGATGCGCGCCGCGACCGCGGCGTCGAGCAGCGAGAGCCGGTTTTCCGCGCTGAAGCCCGGCAGGCAGTCGGCGACGGCTGCGCTCTGCACCGCGACGGCGGGCGGATCCTCGAACTGGGCGTAGCGCGAGAGCTGCTCGAGGATCGCGGAGATCGGCAGCCGATTGCGGATGAAGTTGAATCCGTCCATGGCGTCGTCGTATGCGATGCGCCCGCGCGCCGGTGGCGGCATCAGGATGGCGTCCACTGGCTTTCCACTGTCGAGAGCTGTGAGGTAGCGGGCGAGATCCGCCGGCGAGGCCAGCGCCGCTTTCACCGCCGGCCATTCCCTCACGAGGCCACGCAGCACAGCCGGCCTGTAGTGACTCAGGACCTCTTCGCAAATTGTCCTTTCGCCGGCGCCGCGCCACTCGGGAATGGGTTGGGGCGACGGGCCGGACATCGTCAGTCGCCAACAACGGGCAGTGCGTCCACGAACTCGGCCATGCGCCGGCGCATCGCCGCGTCGGGCTGCCGGCCTGTGCCGGCCTCGAGGTTGTCCGCGAGGTGGCGCGCCTTACTCGTCGCCGGCGTCACGACCGTGACCGCCGGGTGGCCGAGCACGTACTTGAGGAAGAACTGCGCCCAGCTCGCGGCGTCGAAGCCGGCGGCCCAGCCCGGCAGCCTGCGCTCGCCGACGCGCTGGAACAGCCTCGTTCGTCCGAAGGGCAGGTAAACCATCACCGCGATGCCGCGCTCTGCCGCGAGCGGCAGGATTTCCGCCTCGACGCTGCGGTTGTCGACCGCGTAGTCGACGCCGATGAAGTCGAGCGGTTCCGCGCGCATGATGCGGACGAGCTCCGCGTACTGCTCCTTGCTGGTCGTCGTCACGCCGAGGTAGCGCAGGCGCTTCGCGGCCTTGAGCTCCCTGAGGATACCGAGCTGGACCGGCACGTCGCCGAGGTTGTGCACCTGGATGAGGTCCATCGTTTCGACGCCGAATCGCCGGAACGATTCCTCAATCTGCGCGCGCGCGGCCGCGGGGTCGGCGCGGCCGCCGCCGCGTGGCGCGACGTTGACCTTGGTCGCCCAGAAGATCTTGCGCGTGATGCCGAGCTCGCGCGCGAGCCGGCCCGCCACCGATTCCGACGCGCCGTAGGACGGTGCCGTGTCGAACACCGTGGCGCCGCGGACCGCGAGCTCGGCGAGCACTTCGCGGAGCGCCGCGACGTCGGCGCTGTCGGCGACGCTGCGAAACGTCGCGGAGCTGCCGAGGCCGACGACCGGGATCTTCTCGCTGCTTGAAGGGATGGCGCGCGTCGCGAGCGACTCCTCGCCGGCTGCGGAAGCGAGCCTGGGACCGAGGCCGAGCGCCGCGCCTGCGCCGAGCGCCATGCGGAGCAAACGGCGGCGATCCATCATGTCCGGGACGATATCAGATCGCGGCCGCAGGACCGTGGCATGCAATCAGAGCTGGTCGAGCCCCGTGCGGCGGTGCCTCGCGGCCTGCAGCATCGCGAGCGCCTCGACCGCGACCGTGTCCTCGCCGTCGTTCGCGAGGATCGTGAACCAGAGCGTCAGCGAGCCAACCTGAAGCGCGCCCTGGTTCATGAACTTGAACTCGTCGGCCCCGGGGTCGCGGTCGGTGGCCGCAAAGTAGTAGCCGACGCCGTTCGAGCCGTTCAGCTGCCGGACCTCGAGGTACGATTCGACGGACTCGGGCTTCACGCGCTCGGCCGCGTCGCGGATCGCATCGCGAAGCTGCGCGAGCTCGCGCACCTCCTTCGCAGTCGGATCCGGCCACTCCGGCGTGATGAATACCTGCCGCGGCCCGTCCGGACGGATGCTCATGACGATCGTCGGCGGGCCGCCGCCGTCAGGCTGCTCGACCTGGTCTTCCCAGCCTGCGGGCAGTGTCATTTCGAGCGTGTCCTGGTTCGGGAGCTCATAGCGCTTGAGTGCGGCTGAATCGCTAGCCAACGCGGCGCTGACTGCGAAGAGCGAGGCGCCGAGGCAAAAGGTGGAGGACAGACAGCGGGTCAGGGCCCGCATGCGGCGAGTTCCCTAGGGGGCGGGTGCGGGCGCTTCGGCCGGCGCACCTTCGCCGGAGACGAAGCCGACCTTCTGCAGGCCGCCGCGCTGCAGCGTGAACAATACGTTCGCCACGTACACGTAAGGCACGCGCCGGTGCGCGTCCACATGGATCTCGGGCTGCGGGTCCTTGGCGTTCTCGATTGCGACGTAGTCACGGAAAGTCTGCTGGTCGACCGGCGCGCCGTTCCAATAAATGCTGCCGTCGAATTCGACGTAGACCTTGACGACCGGCGGCGGCTCGGTCGGCGGATTCGGGTTGTCGCGCGGCAGGTCGATCTTCACCGCGTGTGTCATCACGGGAATCGTGATGATGAAGATGATGAGGAGCACGAGCATGATGTCGACGAGCGGGATGACGTTTGGCTCGACCATCGGATCGGCACTGTCACCCTTGACCGAGATCGCCATGCTTTCCCCTTTCCGGCCCCTGTCTCAAGGCCTTGATCTTTCGCTCGCCCGAGTTTGCCCGTCCACCCCGCATGGCGCAAGCCAGCGGCCGCCTTCAGTGCTATCCTTTTTGAAAAACCGGCCGGAAAGGCGGAGTTACCGGGGGAGAGGATGGCGAGAGCGACCGTAGACATACGCAACTTGGCCCTGGTCGGACACGCCGGGGCGGGCAAAACGCTGCTGGCAGAGGCGCTGCTTTACGGCGCCGGCAGCACACGCGCCAAGGGCAGCCTCGCCCGCGGCACCACGGTCTGTGACCACGATCCTCAGGCGCGGCGGCTCCTGCACTCGGTCGACGCGACGCTTTGCTGGCTCGAGACCGGCGGCGCCCTGGTGAACCTCATCGACACGCCCGGATTTCCGGACTTCATCGGCCGCGCGCTGCCGATGCTCGAGGCC
>Ga0075418_10008159_pt1 | contig 11755 bp, 8 predicted proteins | sample SoiMetdeltSBSDD2_FD_81776 | JGI IMG/M metagenome (GOLD analysis project Ga0075418, IMG submission 81776) | Bulk soil microbial communities from a Populus tree surrounding site in Tennessee, USA - Soil MetaG P. deltoides SBSDD2 | ecosystem: Environmental > Terrestrial > Soil > Tree plantation...
CTCCCGCGGCCACAGCACCACAGGCAGAAGCCACAATGCTGACAAGAACCAACAAACTGCATATTGCAAACCACTTGGGTCTCATTTTCTCTCTCTCCTTGTGAAATAGTTGGTTGATCGATACACAAACCCAATCATGTAAGCAACCTGTCGCTTAACACCTCCTTTCAAAGAAATATACCAGAATTGCCAGTTGGATACGGACAACTCATTTCAATTATATGAAACAATCAGTGCGCAAGTCAACGAACAATTTCCGATAGGGACACGCTTCGCTTCATTTCCAGCCGCCGCCTGATCCTGTTTCGAGAAGATTTGTCTACCCTTATGCTAACGCCAACGTGACCATGGACCGAAATCCGCTATACGCCGAGGCCATCTCTGGCGTGGTCAAAGAGACACGCGTCCCATCTCGTTGCGTGAACGGAATCTTGGAGGCACGATCCGCCATGTCTGATGTAAAAAATTCCACGGTCACGCGCACGGGCAAATCCAGCACGAATGGGTCAGGCACATCACTATCCTGCAGACGTGTCACTGCGCGCGCAGCGCTCATGAAGATCAGCTCTTGCGTCATTTGTGGAGGCAGGCATTCAGCGGCATACCGTCCAGTGGCTTGTTTTACTATGGCAGTCTCCATATCGCCCAATATGTCCACCACCTGGGCACAAGCCGTTTGATCACCAGAGACCATAATCACGGGCACACCAAAGTGACCTGCCACCGCGCCATTCAAGCCATACTCACCAGTCAATGTGTCATTCAACCACACATTGGCAACCGTCATCCTTGACCAGGTATGATCAAGAACGGCATCCGGCGTACCATTCCGCGCGTGATAACCGATGAACATCACGCCATCGACGCTTTCATCGATGCCCTGCATCATGGAAAACGGCGAGGGCGAGCCCGTGTTCAACCGTGCCCGTGGATCAAGCTCTTCAATCAAAATGTTCGAACCGTTCCAATGCCCATCTGCTACGATGACTTCGGCCGCGCCGGCTTCAAAGGTTCCACGAATCGCGGCATTCACATCCTGGGTCATCAACTTTCGAAAGCGGGCATACTCCGCATGACCGGGCGTCACCTGATCCCAGGTTGTCACACCGGTAATTCCCTCCATATCTACTGCGATCAAGATTTTCATGGAGCATTCTCCTCGAGACTGGAATTGTGCTTAAGTTGGCGTGCTTCGCAAAATATCCTTTTTGGATGGCGGCAAAGAACGGCCGGAAATCCATTTCTCCACTAATCTGCCGATTAAAGCATAGCGGTAGTAATCACCTTTGAGAACGCGATACCCTGCCCATTGACCCAGGATATGGAACGAAGGTATGAGCAGCACAATGAAAATGGCAACCAGCATGGAAATGAAAAGGATGGCTAATCCGATCATTCCGCCAGATGTGCCGGATTCATCGCCCCCGATTCCAACCGCGAGTATCAATGCCATCAAACCGAATACATAAATGGCACCTGCCAACAGATACAATAGCATCACACTACCCTGGAATACCACCGTTTGAATGGATTGAAACTTCAGGAAAAAACTTCGCCTGCCTTGCAAAATCCACGCTGTCAGCGGAGCCAACATGCCCCATAACGCGATGATGACACTGAAATGACCCATGGCCACAACCCAGCGGTCCTCATGCTCTTCGATTAACCAGGTCTGTCCATCTGATTTTTGTGCCGAGTCGTATCCTAAGTAACGCGCCAGGCGATTTCCCAGGATCGGATAGCGAAAATCCCGACCCATGGATATGGCGACGGCGGCGATCACGGGAGGGAGAAAGTACACTACTATTAGCAGAATCATGACTAGAAAGTGGAGGGTCATAACTGGTCCTAAAAAACTGGCTGGATCTTCGCCACTTTGCGTAGCGGAGACCACCTGGCGCACGGTAAAAAGGGAATGAACAACAATAATTACGAACGAACCCAGAATCCAGAATGTGTACCCCAGTGATTGATACCCCAGAGCCTGTAAACTTTGAAAAGATGCGTAGTTCGACTTCCGCCTCTGCTCCGACCAGGCAATGACGGGAAGCAGAATCCCCATGCCAAACGCAATCGCAGAGAGATGAGAGAGCATTGCCCAGACACGTTCCTCGGTTGTTGGCACGTTTTTCATAAGAATCCTGATGCTGTTTTGATGAAGTGGAACGTTCGCCTAAGCATATTTTATCAGAGGCCTGGTTTGTGCCCACAGAGTATGTGTGCCCAACAGGGTATAATGCCATTCGATTCAACTTCTGGAGGAAAAATGCCTGATCTTGCCATGTTTTCTTTGACGGAAGAACATAAAATGATCCGTGATACGGCGCGCGATTTCGCGCAGAATGAAATCCTGCCCATCGCAGCAGAGTTCGACGAAAGCGGGGAATTCCCGCACAAAACCATCAAGAAGATGGGGGAAATGGGCTTTATGGGTATTGAAATTTCGGAGGAATATGGCGGCGCGGGCATGGATACGCTCGCCTACGTACTGGCCCTTGAGGAAATCTGTAAGGCAGACGCGTCGCACGGGGTCATCATGTCCGTAAATAATTCCCTGTATTGTCATGGCATTATGAAATTTGGCACGGAAGAACAGAGAAAAAAATTCATTGTACCGATTGCATCAGGCAAAGCCATTGGCGCGTATTCGCTGACGGAGCCTCAATCTGGTTCAGACGCAGGGACCATGAAAAGCCGCGCCACGCGTGACGGCGATTCTTATATCCTGAATGGACGCAAATCCTGGGTCACCAGCGGACCGGTAGCTGATTACTTCGTCGTGTTTATGATGACTGACCCTACGAAGAAGCAGAAAGGTGTCAGCGCATTTTTGGTGGACGGAAAAACACTGGGTCTAACCCGTGGAAAGAAGGAACCAAAACTTGGCATCCGCGCTTCGGCGACAAGCGAGTTGATCTTCGAAAACTGCCGAGTCCCGGCTGAAAATCTTTTGGGAAAAGAAGGCGAAGGATTCAAGATGGCGATGACCGTGCTGGACGCCGGTCGCATTGGGATTGCAACACAAGCGCTAGGGATTGCTGAGGCGGCGTACGAAGCAGCGCGCCGGTATGCGGCTGAGAGAGAAGCGTTCGGCCATCCAATCGGGACATTCCAGGGAACCGGATTCAAAATCGCAGATATGAAGACGCGCATTGAAGCCTCCCGTCTTTTGATTTATAACGCAGCACTGGCCAAGGAAAAGTCCAAAAAGGATGGCAGCCGTTATTCGCTGGAAGCCTCCATGGCGAAGTTGTTTGCCAGTGAAACCGCGATGTATGTGACCCACCAAGCCGTGCAGATTCACGGCGGCATGGGATATAGCAAGGAGTTGCCTGTGGAACGATATTTCCGTGACGCCAAAATCACGGAGATCTATGAGGGGACCAGCGAGATTCAAAGGCTGGTCATTTCAAGAAGCGAGATGGGGTTTAAATAATTCTTCCTGCTGGAACGGATGCAAGTTAGAGACACAGGGTTTAGGTAATAATGGAGCAAGAAAAAAAATCGGTGGTCATGACACTTATCCTCGGTAGTGTTTTGACCCTGTTTTTTTACGAGCAACTGGAGCAGACCCTGCCCTCTGAAAAGCAGAGTTCTGTTAACTGGGCGCTCTGTGCTGGCATTCTGCTTCTCGCCCTTGGGCTACTCTTCTTACGGAACGAAGGGCTTTATGCTAAGTGGCGGGAGATATCCAGACGGCTCGGATATTGGCTTGGCGTGACTGCTTTACAAATCATCCTGATATTGCTGAGTCTGAGCTTTACAGTTCTGGCGGTTAATGCCGCCGGATTCTGGATCAGAATGGACAGTCCATATGTTGCAGTAACATCCTGGATCCTTGGGATCCTATTGATGATGGCTGGTTGCTGGAAATCGGAGGAGGGGCCGCTACGATTGGGGACGACAGACCTCCTGTGGTTCTTATTTGTCACCATGCTTGCATTCCTGTTTCGGGGCGTTGCCACAGAAAGTATTCCCATCCTGCTGACCGGTGACGAGGCTTCTGCAGGCATTAATGCCGCGGAGTTTGCCAGCGGCAAATGGAATAACATTTTCATTACAGGCTGGTTTTCCTTTCCCACGCTTTTCACATTTTTTCAGTCCTTATTTATCCGAGTGTTCGGTCAGACCACGGAAGCGCTGCGAATTTTTTCAGCGATCGGTGGGGCGCTAACAGTGGGTGGTGTTTATTTGTGTGGGAAGGCTATGTTTGGCCAGAGAGCTGGCCTCTTTGCCGCGTTGATCCTGGCTGTTTTGCATTTTCACGTTCATTTCAGTCGGTTGGGTGTGAATAACATTTGGGATGGCCTATGGTTCACCGTGACAGTCGGCACGCTTTGGTATGGCTGGCAAACCCAGAAACGCTGGGCTTATTTGCTGACAGGCTGGAGTTTGGGATTTTCTCAATATTTTTACTCCAGTAGTAAATTACTGATCGCGCTCATCTTGATCAGTGCCCTGTTGGCTTTCGGATTTCGACGTCAACGCTTCATGGATTCTTTGCCGAATGTTGCGGGAGGGTTTCTGATCGCAAGCGTGGTCGTGATGCCGCTGTTTTTGTACTATTGGGCTCATCCGAATGAATTCCTTGCTCCTTTTGCGCGTGTGTCAGTTGTCAAAACAATGGACCTGGCAAATGATACAGGATGGAATTTCTGGGTTCAACAATTAACTGCCGCCATGGGGGCATACACGCATTCCGACCTGAGGTTTTGGTATACGCCTGAATCGCCTATGCTCCGACCAATGGTTGTGCCGTTTTTTTACATCGGGCTTCTTTATCTATGTCTTGAAAACAGAGATAGCCGTCTCGTCCTGCTAACATTGTGGCTGGTTGCTTTCGGCTTTGCGGGTGGGCTTAGCGATTCCCCGCCAGCCGCTCAACGATATGTTGCAGCCTCACCTGCCTGCGCTTTGATTGTTGGATACGGTTTGCACAAGATTGCGGATACCGTGGAAGGGCTGTGGCCGAAAATTCGAAAATTTATCGCAGGGCTGGCTTATCTCATTCTTGTGGCCGCCATGATCAGCGATCTGTATTTTTATTTTGTGGATTACACAGCCTCAACCTGGTTGGACAATACGAATAGTAATGCGATGGTTGCCCAGCAATTGGCCAATATTTTAAAAAACATGCCTCCTGGCACACAAGTCGTGTTCATGCACAATTCACGCATGGGATATTTTTCCATTGCCAGCACTGCCTATTTAGCTCCGCAAGTCGCGGGCTTGGACGGACCGGAGGAGTGGAAGTCGTTCGATCGAAGTCGATTGAATGGCAAGACAGTACTATTTGTATTTCTGCCTGAAAGCCGGGCCACACTTGAAACCATTCAACGGGAATTCCCGCACGGATCACTTACAATAGAGAAATCATGGAATGGCGAGGCCTTGTTTTGGCTTTATCAGTATGAACAGAATTGACGCAACCACTGGCTTCGAAAATTTCCCTAATCAGTTACAATCATCCGCATGAAAACAACCCTCTTTAGGCAACATGGCGGGCCGGAGGTCCTGGAATATGCGGAATTCCCCACGCCTGAACCTAAACCTGGTGAAGCATTAGTTCGTTTACGGGCAGCGGCTCTGAACCGCATGGACGTGATGGTTCGAAATGGCTGGCCTGGGTTAGAGCTCGACCTGCCTCACATCAATGGGGCGGATGGCTCCGGGGAAATCGTCGCGATCCATCGCGCAGTAAATACGAGAGCAGTGGAGAACAGCGATTTCGCAATTGGGGACCACGTTGTCATCAATGCCAATCTTGGATGTGGGAAGTGTGAGTCCTGTCTCGCGGGCAAAGATAACCTGTGCCGTACCTGGCACTTGCTGGGCGAAACGATCCGGGGGACGTATGCAGAATATGTCGCAGTGCCTATAAGACAAATATATAAACTGCCAACGGATTTTGATTACCATCAAGCGGCTGCCGCCGCCTTGGTCTATCAAACCGCCTGGCATTCATTGGTCAAACGTGGGAACTTACAGAAAGGGGAAACCGTATTAATTGTCGGTGCGGGTGGTGGAGTCAACACGGCCAGCGTGCAGATTGCCAAATGGCTGGGCGCACAGGTCGTGATTGTTGGGTCTGATGCAAAGAAGCTGGCTATGGCGGAGTCCCTTGGCGCGAGCATCCTGATCGATCGCTCGAAGGAAGCAGATTGGTCGAGGGCCGTCTTTTTGGCAACCGGCAAACGCGGTGTGGATGTGGTCGTTGATAATGTTGGCACTACGTTTATGATGAGTCTGCGCGCATTGCGCAAAGGCGGCCGACTGCTCACAGTCGGCAATAGCGGCGCACCGAAATTCGAAATCGATAATCGCTACATATTTGCAAAGCACCTGAGCATCCTCGGCTCGACGATGAGCACACTGGCGGAATTCAGAGAAGTGATGGGCTTGATCGTGTCTGGAAAGTTGAAGCCGATCATGGATAAAACATATCCCCTTAAGGAGGCCGCGGCCGCGCAGGAACGCCTGTGGAGGAATGAAAATTTTGGAAAGATTACTTTGGATATCGGATGATGAGACGGTTCCCCTGGTTTGAGATTCTCCTTGTGACCGTTCTAATGGGGATTAGTTTCTATGCAGCGCTTTCTGATTCACAGAATTTGTCGTGGCGCTGGTTCACACGCGATGACGCCTATTACTACTTCAAGGTAGCGCAGAATATCAGCGAAGGCAATGGAAGTACGTTTGATGGCATCAATCCTTCGAACGGTTATCATCCATTGTGGATGCTGATCTGCATCCCAATTTTCGCATTGACACGCTTTGACGTGATTCTGCCACTGCGGGTTTTGTTGCTGGTGATGAGCACGTTATCCGCCGGGACAGCGATTCTCTTTTATCGCCTTCTCGGGAAAGTGTTTCATCCTGCTATTGGTGCGTTCGCAGCTGTGTACTGGGCTTTCACGTATGGAATCCTGGTCCGCATATATCAGCAGGGCCTGGAAACGGGAATTGCCGTATTCTTTGTAGTCTTGTTGGTTTACAAGTTGTATGAGTTCGAAACCACATGGCGAAAGGGATCAGTCACAAAACAGCAATTATTCAGATTGGGCCTTATCGCTTTGCTGACCGCGTTCAGCCGCCTGGATTTGATCTTTCTGACTGGCATGGTGGGAATCTGGGTTGTCTTCCGTTCATCACCCTTGCGCTATTTCCTGCCATTGGATATCGTTTCTATTCTCGTCTCCGTTTTGCTGGCTTTTCTTCTACGCCTGTCACTGAAGGAATACTACACGTTTAATGATGCGGCCGCCACTATGGTGGCTGTGAGTCTGCTGGTCAAGATTCCTCTGGCCTACTTTCTAGGCTTGTATGATCATGCAGCTTTATCCAAAATATCGAAACTAATGACGCGGCTGGCACTATTCCTGGTCATCGGCTCAGCTCTCACCACCATATTGATGCTCATTTTGGCCGCCGTCCAACACTTCGATGGGTTTCCGCGCGTCACTCTTATATATGATCTGATCTTGACGGCAATTTTCTTTGGCGCCATTCGATTCGGAGCGCGGGGATTACGCTCCAACTCAACCGACGGACATTCATCCACCTCTTTAGTCTATCTTCAGAACAATTGGAGACAATGGCTGGCGGAAGGTTTTGCCTATTACAGTGTCATCGTTTCAGGTATGGCTCTGTACATGATCTTCAACAGGCTGTATTTTGGCACATTCTCCCCGGTCAGCGGACAGATCAAAAGCTGGTGGGGTTCACTTCCAGGACGAGTCTATGGCGGCTCGGTGGCGGATAATCTGTCTTTTTTCGGCTTGAGCTATGAAACCGATGCCAACACCTGGCACCCACTCTCAGATTACTTTGGTTCCATCGCTGAAAGTCTGTATCGAATCGGCCTCATAACGGGTCTCTTTGATAGCTCACGGTATCTCATCATCCTGGCTCTCTTCATCGTATTGTTTTATCTCATGCTTTTCATCCGTCGGCAGAAGGCCAAAGCATCCATTGTCCAGTTGGGAATCATACCGCTGTTCGCCAGCACCTGGTTGCAGGTATTGTCTTACAATGCTCTGGGTTATTCGGCCTTCAAGGAATGGTACTGGATCACTCAACCAGTTGTCATCGTGCTGGCTGGCGGCATAATTCTGGGCATGTTATTTCAGTTGATCAAAAAGATTCGCTTTATGCAACCCGTGATTTGGATTCTGGTCCTCTGGTATGGTGTATCTCTACTGACCCCATTCTGGTCGTTGATTCGCAGCAACATGACATACGGTGAATGGAAACCTGGCGATCCAAACAATGATATCGCGGCATTTCTCGAGATGAATACTGAGCCTGGCAGCATCATTGGTCTCACGGGTGGAGGAAATGCTGGTTACTTCATTCATGATCGCAAGGTAATCAACATGGACGGTTTAATCAACAGTTACGAATACTACCTATTGCTCAAGGACAGAAAAGCTGGTGAACACCTGGCAGACGAAGGTATGGATTATGTACTCGCAAATATGGTGATCCTAAATCAGCTGCCCTACCGCGGGCAGTTTACGCCGTATCTGGAACCAACCGATAAATATTACGGCGGAAAAAGTCTCTTGCACTTTAACGCACCTTGAGCGGATGAAAGCAGTCTCCGCTTCACAACCAGCTGGTGCTGGAGGCTGTTTCATGAGCCTCTCATACCCGGATACAACTACTCTCCGTCTGACCTAACCCGATGACCAGAAAACGACCTTTCGGTGTAACCCTGCTCCTATGGATGGTGTTAATGCTGATGGCGTGGGGTACGCTGCGATTCTTCGCGGCCCTGCGCTGGTGGATTATACTGCTTGAGTTCGAATCCAGCCTCAGCCCGCTGTATCTGTCCGTCACGGGAGCAGGCTGGGGCGTGGCAGGCGGCGTCTTGCTGTGGAGTATGTTCACAGGCAGATCATGGACGCGGCGGGCCATTCTTACTTCAGCCATAATTTGGCTGATAGAATACTGGATGGAGCGCATCTTCTTCCAGTCACCCCGAGTGGATCTTCCATTTGCGCTGGCCAGTACAATCCTCATTCTGAGCATTACACTGGTGAGCACGCTACACAAAAGCACGCGAGACTTTTTCACGAGAAGCGAGGAGTATGAGCAACAAAACGAAAATTCAGGTTCTTAATGATCTGAAGGTACAGTCGCGGCTGGGCGGTGGAGCGGATCGTATCGAAGCGCAACACAAAAAGGGACGCCTGACCGCGCGCGAACGCATCGACCTCCTGCTGGATAAAGGCTCATTTCATGAGGTGGATGCATTCGTCCAGCACCGCACCCATGACTTTGGACTCCACCAGCAGAAATTCATGAGCGACTCCGTCGTGACGGGTTGGGGAACGATCGAAGGCCGGCTCGTGTATGTCTTCTCGCAGGATTTCACCGTCTTTGGTGGAAGTCTCGGCGAAGTACATGCGGCCAAGATTTGCAAGATCATGGACATGGCCATGAAGAACGGCGCTCCGGTGATAGGTTTGAATGATTCGGGTGGGGCCCGTATTCAGGAGGGCGTGGTAGCGCTGGGAGGCTATGCCGATATCTTTTTGCGTAACACGATGGCTTCAGGTGTCATCCCACAAATTTCTGCCATTATGGGGCCATGTGCCGGCGGCGCGGTCTACTCCCCTGCGCTCACTGATTTCATTTTCATGACACGTAACACCTCCTACATGTTCGTCACCGGACCTGATGTTGTCAAGACGGTGACGCACGAGGAAGTGTCATTCGAAGACCTGGGTGGCGCCAGCGTACACTCGGAAAAATCGGGTGTATGCCACGTAGCGGCAGATAGCGAAGCAGATACACTTTATTTGATTCGAAAACTATTAGGATACCTGCCGCAAAATAATATGGAAGATCCACCCTTCATAGGTGGTGATGATCCACTCCGCATGGATGAAACACTCAATAACATCGTGCCAGATGATGCCAACAAACCCTATGATATCAAGGATGTGATTCGCCCCATCATGGATAACGGTCAGTTTTTTGAGATCCATGAGAATTACGCGCAGAACATCGTCGTCGGTTTTGCACGGTTAGGCGGGCATTCGGTGGGGATCGTGGCAAATCAGCCAGCCGTGCTGGCGGGTGTTTTGGATATTGACGCCAGCGAAAAGGGCGCGCGCTTTGTGCGGTTCTGCGACGCGTTCAACATTCCCATCATCACCTTCGAAGATGTGCCCGGTTTCCTGCCTGGAACGTTCCAGGAACATCACGGCATCATCCGTTCCGGTGCAAAATTGCTGTATGCTTATTGCGAAGCAACCGTACCAAAATTGACCATTATCACGCGCAAAGCCTACGGCGGTGCCTACTGCGTCATGTCCTCCAAGCATATTCGCAGCGATGTCAACCTGGCCTGGCCAAGCGCCGAGATCGCGGTCATGGGCCCAGATGGCGCCGTAAATATCATCTTCCGCAAGGAATTGGAAAGGGCCAAAGACCAGGTCAAAAAGAAGGCGGAACTGGTTGCCGAGTATCGTGAGAAATTTGCCAGTCCATATGTTGCGGCAGAGCGGGGCTTTATCGACGATGTGATCGAACCGAAAGTAACCCGCCCGCGCCTCATCAATGCACTGGAGATGTTGAGCAACAAGCGCGATGCCAACCCCGCCAAAAAACACGGAAATATTCCACTATGATTTCTGTCATTGCGAGGGTGGTGTTTTTTCACCCGAAGCAATCTACCATATTACGCGGAGATTGCTTCGTCGGGATGCGACCCTCCTCGCAATGACAGCGTGAGGTGTCATGTTCAAAAAAGTGCTGATTGCAAACCGTGGTGAGATTGCCGTACGAATCATACGTGCGTGCCGAGAGCTGGGGATTGAAACAGTGGCAGTGTATTCAGAAGCGGACCGTCACGCACTGCACGTCCGATACGCGGATGAGGCATACCTATTGGGGCCCGCGCCTTCACGCGACTCCTATTTACGAGCCGATAAGATCATCGCCATCGCGCGCCAATCAGGTGCGGACGCGGTGCATCCGGGCTACGGCTTTCTGGCAGAACGTGAGGATTTTTCTGCCGCGTGCGATGAGAACCATATCGCATTCATTGGGCCCAAGCCCTCGTCCATTGCGGCAATGGGGGATAAAGCTGAAGCACGAGCGACCGTGATCAAGGCAGGCGTACCGGTCGTCCCCGGAACGGAAGACGTTGGCAACATGACGAATGATGAGTTGCTCGCAAAAGCGCCGCAGATTGGTTTCCCGCTGTTGATCAAAGCCACGGCCGGAGGAGGCGGAAAAGGCATGCGGGAGGTAAAGTCCATTGACGAGATGCCAACTCTGCTTGCGTCCGCGAGGCGGGAGGCCGAATCTGCTTTTGGTGACGGAAATGTCTATCTCGAGAAACTGGTCGAGGGGGCGCGGCATATCGAGATCCCGATATTGGCAGATACGCACGGGAATGTGATCCATTTGGGAGAACGCGAATGCTCGCTACAACGCCGGCATCAAAAATTGTTGGAAGAAGCGCCATCCTCCGCCTTGAGTGAAGAGTTGCGGAATCAAATGGGCGCCGTGGCGGTCAAAGCCGCACAGGCTGTCAACTATGTTAACGCAGGCACGATTGAATTCCTGCTCGATAAGGACAACCATTACTATTTCCTGGAGATGAACACACGCTTGCAGGTGGAACATCCGGTAACGGAGATGGTGACCGGCATCGACATTGTAAAGGAACAAATCCGCATCGCGCGTGGTCGCACTCTGAGTTACGAGCAGGCGGAGGTGAAGTTCAATGGGCATGCCA
>Ga0075418_10008160_pt1 | contig 11754 bp, 10 predicted proteins | sample SoiMetdeltSBSDD2_FD_81776 | JGI IMG/M metagenome (GOLD analysis project Ga0075418, IMG submission 81776) | Bulk soil microbial communities from a Populus tree surrounding site in Tennessee, USA - Soil MetaG P. deltoides SBSDD2 | ecosystem: Environmental > Terrestrial > Soil > Tree plantation...
GGAAACCACCCGCTTCGTGCGCAACGGGATCGCCTCGTTCTACGCCGGCTTCTTCACCACCGTGAACATCACCGGGCTCCTGGTGCAGCTCTTCCTGGTCTCGCGGATTCTCAAGTACCTCGGGTTGCGCGTGGCGATCCTCGTCCTGCCCATGCTCGCGTTCGCCGGCTATACTCTCCTGGCGCTGGCCCCGGTCCTTGGTGTCATCCGCCTGGTGAAGACGGCGGAAAACGCCACGGACTACTCGTTGCAGAACACCGTGCGCCAGTCTCTCTTCCTGCCGACGACACGGGAGGAGAAGTACAAGGCCAAACAGGCCACGGATACTTTCTTCTGGCGCGCGGGGGATTTGCTGTCTGCGGGGCTCGTTTACGTCGGGCTCAACGTCCTGCAGTTGAGCACGAAGGGATTCGCCTTCGCCAACATGGCGCTGGTCGTGGTGTGGATGCTGCTGGCGGTGGCGATCGGCAAGGAATACGTGCGGCGGACGAGCGCTGCCGCCGCCAAGAGCTGACCGCGGCACGGCGCGGGCCGTCGCCTAACGGTCGAACCCTGCTGCGTCCACGGAGGACGCGGCGAACAAGGAGGATCGGTGTTGAAGAAGGTAGTCACGGGAATTGCGATCGGCTGTGTCCTGGGTCTGCTGGTCTTGGCGGTCGGGGCGCAGGAACAGAAGCAACCGACCGAGAAAGAGATGCAGGCCATGATGGCGGCAGCCACACCAGGACCGCATCACACGGAGTTGATGAAGAGCGCCGGCACCTACGATGTCACGGTCAAGGCCATGATGCCCGGCGCCCCGCCGATGGAGGCCACGGGGACGGCCACGATCGAGGGTATCCTGGACGGCCGCTTCATCGTGGAGTCGATGAAGTCGCCGAACTTCATGGGCGGGCCCTGGGAAGGCCGGGGCATCTACGGCTACGACAACACCCTGAAGAAGCACGTGGGCAGCTGGTGCGATTCCTACGGCACGATGCTCATGAGCCTGGCGGGAACCTGCGACGGGACCTGCAAGGTCGTGACCCTGACTTCGAACTTCGTGGACCCGATGACGAACACGACGAAGACGATGAAAGCGGTGAGCAAGGAAATCAGCGTCGATGAGTTCGTCCTCGAGCTTTCCGATGTGGAAAAGGGCGGCAAAGAGACCAAGGTGATGGAGATCAACTACAAGCGGAAAAAGCCCTGATCCGAGAGAGCCACAGGCGGCGCCCGCTCAGGGTCAGGGCGGGCGCCGCTCGCTTTTTCCGGCTGGTATGAGTGGATGCTCCGGAAGTAGGGTTCCTGGACAGGTGGCACGAGGGCACGATGATCCAGAAGTACGATTTCAAGGCCATCGAGGCCAAGGGCCACGCCAAATGGCGGGAGTGGAACCTCTTCGACACCGCGGCCTCGCCGCGTAAGAAGTACTACATGCTCGAGATGTTCGCCTATCCCTCTGGGGACATCCACATCGGCCACTTTCGCAACTACTCCATCGGCGACGTGGTGGCGCGCTACAAGCGGATGCGCGGCTACGACGTGCTGCATCCCTTCGGCTGGGACGCCTTCGGCTTGCCGGCGGAGAATGCCGCCATCAAACACGGCGTGCACCCCCGCGAATGGACGCACAAGAACATCGCCCTGGGCCGCGCAACGCTGCAGCGCATGGGGATCTCCTACGATTGGAAGCGCGAGGTCCTCACCTGCGAGCCGGACTTCTACAAGTGGACCCAGTGGCTCTTCCTGCAGCTCTTTGCCCAGGGGCTCGCCTACCGCGCCCCGTCGCTGGTGAACTGGTGTCCCAACGACGGCATCCTGGCCAACGAGCTGGTGCACGACGGCCATTGCTGGCGCTGTGGCCGCGAGGTGGGCAAGAAGGAGATCGAGAACTGCTGGTTCTTCAAGTACAGCGATTTCTCCCAGCGGCTGCTCGACGGTCTCGACCACCTGGACGGCTGGCCCGAGAAGATCAAGATCCTGCAGCGCAACTGGATCGGCCGGAGCGAGGGCAGCGAGATCGACTTCGATTGCGACGGGCGCAAGCTCACCGTCTTCACCACCCGGCCCGACACGACCTGGGGCGTGACCTTCATGGTGCTGGCGCCGGAGCACCCCTTGGCCGCGGAGGTGGCGCGCACGCGACCCGAGGTGGCGGCCTACATCCGCAAGGCCACGCTCAAGAAGGACTGGGAGCGTCTGGCGGAGGGCGATAAGGACGGCGTGTTCACCGGCCTCCTGGTCACCAATCCGCTGAACGGCGAGAAAGTGCAGCTGTGGGTGGCGGATTACGTGGTGGCGTCCTACGGCACCGGCGTCGTCATGGGCGTGCCAGGGCACGACGAGCGCGACTTCGACTTCGCCCGGAAGTACGGCATCCCGATCCGTGTCGTCATCCAGCCGCTGGACGGCCGGCTCGACGAGGCGACGATGACGGAAGCCTACGTGGATCCAGGGACGATGGTGAACTCCGGTGACCTCGACGGCACGCCGACGCCCTCCGGAATCCCGAAGGTCATCGCTTACCTCGAACGCCGGGGTGTCGGTCGCCCCAAGGTGAACTACCGCCTCAAGGACTGGCTCATCTCGCGCCAGCGCTACTGGGGTTGCCCCATCCCGATCGTGCATTGTCCGCGCTGCGGCGCGCAGCCCGTGCCGCAGGAGCAGCTGCCGGTGTTGCTGCCCCTGGACGTCCGCGAGTTCATCCCCAAGGGGCGGTCGCCGCTCGCCGACCATCCTGCGTTCATGCAGGTAGATTGCCCGAAGTGCGGCGGCCCAGCGCAACGCGACCCGGACACGATGGACACCTTCATGTGCTCGTCGTGGTACCTGTTCCGCTACGTGGACCCGCACAACGACCGCCTTCCTTGGGAGAAGGCGGCGGCGCGGACCTGGCTGCCCGTGGATCTCTACATCGGCGGCGACGAGCACGCCTGCATGCACTTGCTCTACTTCCGCTTCATCACCAAGGTGCTGCACGATGCCGGCTGGCTGCCCATGGACGAGCCGACGCTGCGCCTCTTCAACCACGGCATGGTCTACGACGCCGAGGGCGAGCTGATGTCGAAGTCCAAGGGGAACGTGGTGTCGCCGCACGAGCTCATGGACCAATACGGCGTCGACGTGGCCCGCATCGCCATGTTCTTCTTCGCCCCGAGCGAGGACCCGATCCTGTGGAAGGAGACGGGCCTCGTCGGCGCCCAGCGCTTCGTCTTCCGCTTCTGGGAGCGGGTGCTGGCGGCGAAGGACGTCGAGGAGCCGCGGGACGTCCAGCGCAAGCTGCACCAGACAATCGCCAAGATCACGCGCTCCATGGAGCAGGACCTCCACTTCAACACCACGATCGCCGCGATCATGGAGTTCATGAACCTGGCGAAGGAGCTCTCCCGGCCGACGGCGAGGACGCTGGTTCAGCTCGTGGCCCCGATGGCGCCCTTCCTCGCCGAGGAGCTGTGGGAAGTGCTGGGCGGGAAGGGGAGCGTCTTCCAGAGCACCTGGCCTGAATACGACGCCGAGCTCGCCCGGGAGGACGAGGTCGAAATCGTAGTGCAGCTGAACGGCAAGGTGCGGAGCCGCTTCACCGTGCCCGCGCAGAGCGCCGAGGCGGAGCTGCGGGCGCTGGCGCTGCAGCAGAAGGCGGTGCAAGAGGCCCTAGCGGGGAGGAAGCCACGCAACGTGGTCGTGGTCAAAGGACGCCTGGTGAACGTCGTGGTATAATCAATCCGACGCCCGCCTCAGCCTCGCGTGGAGTCCCATTGAAAACAATACTTCTCCTCACACCGGGAATCTTCGTCGCTACCCTCGCTTTTGGGGCAATTGACGCAGATGCGGCCTTGCAGCGGCAGCTCGACCGCGTCGTCAGCCTCGCCGAAGCGGGAAAGCTCGAGAAAGTCCAGCTGACCACACGCCAGGTTTCTCTCACCATGAAGATCGGTGGGACAGAGGTCCAGGTCGAGCACGGCGTCCACGGCGCCAGAGAACGCAAGCAGGTCCGCCTCGCGAACCTACGGCTCCAGCTCGCCGGTGATCGCGCCGCCGTCTTCGAGAGCCTGGGAAGGCCCGCCTACAGGGTGCGCGAGGACTACGCCGGCTCCGTGCAGGAGCGCTGGACGTACGTCGAGCAGCACCTCACCTACGTCTTCGAGGGCGACCGGCTCGTCCGCACCGAGAGCTTCTGACCCCGGTTGCGATGCGCAACGGTCCGCCCGCAGTAGGCGACCCTACTTGGCCGCCTTGGCCTCGGGCTTCGGCTCGACCCATTCGGGGGCCTCGAACACGGTGCCGTCCGCGTTCACGATGACCTCCGCGGTCTTCTTCCCCTTCGCCATCTCGGCCGCGTAGCGCGTCAGGGCCTCGGGCAGCTTGACGACCTTGCCGTCCTTCGTCTCGTAGCTGACCGAGATCTTCTCGAGCCGTCCGAGCGTCGCACCCTTGGCGGCATCGTTGATGATCTTCATCACCGGGGCCGGCATGGCATCGGCAGCGACCACGAGGGTGAACTCGAGCATGGTCCCGTCCGCGGCGATGTCCGTCTCCTTCTCGGTGTCCCCGTCCTTGAACTCGAGGTCGTAGACCATGACGCCGTTTTCTTCTTCGGCGTCCGCCTTCTGGATCACGCCTTCGGGGAACGCCGTCGCGAAGGTCTTCGCCACCGCGTCGGGAAGCTTGGTTTTGGCGGCCTTCTCTTCCGCGAGGCCCGCCGTGGCGGCGACCGCCACCAGGGCACCAGCAACCAGCATCGCCAGGCGAATCCGTCTCATGCTCGCTCTCCTCTTCGTCGTCGACTTCAGGGTGCTCGTGGGCGCTACTTCAACAGTAGCACACCCGCCGCCGTTCCAGACCGGTATCATGCCTAGGGTCCTATACGGTGATCTGGGCCATCCACCGAAACCGTGAACGAGAGGGCTGCGATCCATGCTCAGCGCCCGAGCCGTCGCCAGCTTCCTGTTCCTCGTCGCCGGCCCGTCGTGCGCGCCGCGGGCGGAGCCGCGGCTCGCAGCCGAACTCCGGCGCGCCATCGAGGCGGAGATCGCTGCGGCGGCTGCCCAGGGGTTCTCAGGCGCCGTCGCCGTCCAGGTCGAGAATGAAGAGCCACTCACGGTGGTCGCCGGTCACGCCGACCGCGAGGGCCGGATACCGGTCACCAGCTCCACTCTCTTCCAGGTGGCGTCGATCTCGAAATACTTCGCGGCAGCAGCGACGCTGAAGCTCGCCGAGCGCGGGAAGATCGCCCTCGAGGACTCGCTAGCGAAGTACCTCGCCGGCCTGCCGCTGGATCACGGCGCGATCCGGGTGCGAGAGCTCCTCGGTCACACCTCGGGTCTCGCCAACGCCTACGCCGCGGAGGGCATCGCCGAGCGCGACCGCGCCCTCGCCGCCCTCGGCCAGGTGCCGATCGATCCCGCTCGGCGCGGCAAGTTCGGCTACTCGAACGACGGCTATGAGTTGCTCGCCATCCTGGTGGAGGTCGTCGCCGGAACGCCGTACGAGCAGTTCGTGCATCGCGAGCTGCTCGTGCCGGCCGGTGTCTCCGGCATAAGCTATTGGAGCGAGACCGATCTCACCGATCCTCACCTCGTCGCGCAGTGTCTCGACGCAGGTCGTCCTGGTCCCATGCTCCGGGCACGGAATTACGGAGTGCTCGGCTCTGCTGCGGTCCTCGCCACGCCCGAGGCGCTGATCGACTGGCAGCTCGCGGTCTGGTCGGGGAAGGTGCTCTCCGCCCGCTGGCGCGACGAGATGTTCGCCGGGCGGTCGACGGTTTCGATCGGCAGCGCTGGTTACGGAGTCTTCATCGCACCGACGCCCGGCGGTGGGCGCCGGCTGCTGGCGCGCGGCTACGAAGACTGGGGCGCCAACGCGGTGCTTTCCCACTGGCCCAGCCAAGGCGTGGCGATCGCCGTCGTCACCAGCAGCGGCCCGCCGGAAGCGACGGGTCATCCAGGATGGAGCCGCACCTTGACCGATTCGATCGCAGCCCGGGTTCTCGGACGACCGTAGACAGGATCTCAGGCGAGAGCCGTCACCGCCGCCACTAGCCGATCGATCTCCTCGTGCGTGTTGTAGTGCACGGCGCCGACACGGACCGTGCCTCCGGAGGCTCCCAGGCCGAGGCGTTCCATGATCACCGGCGCGAAGTGGTTTCCTTCCCACACCTGGATGTCGCGGCCGGCCAGATGTTCCGCCACCTGGCGCGGCGTGCGCCCGGCCAGGGTGAACGACACGGTCGGGACCCTTCCCTCGATCCGTTCACGGTCGGTGCTGCCGTAGATGCGCAGGCCCCGCACCGAGCCGAGGCCGTCGAGGAGGGCCCGGGAGATCTCGCGCTCCCGGTTCCGGATCGCCTGCATCGCGCCTTGCAGGCGCTCGCGCCGCGTGCGCGGCGCCGTTGCCGCCGTCTCCTCCCCGAGCCACTCGAGATAACGCAGCGCACCGACGGTGCCGGCGATGCCTTCCAGGCTCTGCGTCCCGGTTTCCCATTTGTCCGGCGGGGCATCGCTCACCGGGCGGGGCTTGTAGGCAGGGAAGCGTTCGAGAAGTTCGTAACGGCCCCAGAGCACGCCCACGTGGGGGCCGAAGAACTTGTAGGCCGAGCAGGCGAGGAAATCGCAACCCAGCTGCCCGACATCGATCGGCCCATGCGGCGTATAGTGCACCGCGTCCACGAAAGCGAGGGCCCCGGCCGCATGTGCCGCGCGCACGATGCGCGGCACGTCGTTCACCGTGCCGACGGCGTTCGAGGCGAGGCCCACGGTGACGAGCCGCGTCCGCGGACCGAGCAGGCCGTCCAGTGCCTCGAGGTCGAGCGTGCAGTCCTCGGGATGCACGTCGAGCCAGCGCAGCACAACGCCTCGCTCCTCGAGGGCGAGCCAGGGGGCGAGGTTGGCGTCGTGGTCGAGCCTGGTGACGACGATCTCGTCGCCCGGTTCGAGCGTGCGCCCGAAGGCCCGGCTGAAGGCGTAGGTGAGAGTGGTCATGTTGGAGCCGAAGACGATTTCGGTGGCGGAAGGGGCGCAGAGGAAGTCGGCCACGGCGGCACGCGCTTCGGCCACCATGGCATCGGAGCGCTTGCCCGTGGTGAAAACGCCGCCGAGGTTGGCGTTGTCGTACAACATGTAGTCGCACATGGCCTCGATCGCCTCGCGGGCCACCTGGGTCCCCGCCGGATTGTCGAGATAGATGGGGGCGCGCGCCCGGGTGAGGGCGGGGAAGTGCTCGCGGATGCGGGTCACGTCGAAAAGGTGATTCATCGTCACCAGCTCCAGACCAGAGCCTACTCCGCGCTGGGTGCGGGCGCCAGGACCAGGAACCCCAGCACGAGCGCGATTGCGACGAGATAGGTTCAGTGGTCCAGACCTCAAAGCATCTTCATGGCTACTAAGATGCGCCACTCGGCTTCTGTTCGCGCAGATACTCGCTGAGGCTCTTCGAGAGCGACACGAAGTCCGACGGGATCATCAGTACCGTGGTGCTGTTGTTCTCTGCGCCGACTTCGGTCACCATCTGCATCCGCCTCAACTCGACTGCCACGGGGTTGTTTGCCATTTGGTGGGCTGCCTCTGCGAGCTTCCTGGACGCTTCCAACTCCGCGTCCGCCTTGATGATCCGCGCTCGCTTCTCGCGAATCGCCTGCGCCTGCATGGCCATCACCTCCTGCATGGCTTGAGGCAATTCCACATCCTTCATCTCGAAACGTTCCACCTCCACACCCCACGCGGCGGTGGAGCCCCCGATATTCTGACGCAGCAAGCCATTGATCTTGTCTCGTTCCTGCAAGACCTCGTCGAGATCATGTTGACCGATGGAGTTGCGCAGACTCGTCAGCGCCAACTGGTAGACGGCCGCGGGAGCGTCCGCGACCGCAATAACAGACTTGGCCGCATCCGTGATCCGATACCACAGCACCGCATTGAGCTTGACCGTGACACTGTCGCGTGTGATGGTTTCCTGCTGCTCGGCGGACACGGTTCGTGTGCGAATGTCGATCGTCACCGCACGCTCGATCCCCAGCGGGATGACCCAGTACAAGCCCGGCCCACGTAGAGCCCTATAGCGACCAAGGCGAAATACAACTCCACGTTGATACTCTTGCGCGATGCGCAGTCCTGACAGTAGAACGACGATTACGATAGCGACGATGATCGCCAAAGGTGTCATGGGACGTCTCCTCACGCCTTAGGGTCTCGCCGCTCAGCCATGAGCAGCGGGAGAGTCGTTTGCAGGGCAGTGACCATGATGAGTCACCGCCGCAGAGCCATAGGTGGAAACAAGGGCGAAACCGGGCGGCCTCCAAGTGATTGTCGGCGAAATCATAGAATTTCGCCGAAAGACCGCACAAGGAGAATTACGATGACCTCATTAGTTAGTTAGGCGATACCGGGTGCAGATCGAAAAGCTCGGCGGCGCGTGCGGCGATGCTGCGCCCGATGGCGATGGAGGCCGTCGCGGCCGGGGACGGCGCGTTGAGCACGTGCAGCATATCGGGAGCTTCGACGAGGTGGAAATCGTCGAGGAGGGCGCCGTTCGTTCCGATGGCCATGGCGCGGACACCGGCACCGGCGGGGCGCAGGTCCTGAGGGCGCAACTCCGGCAAGAGCTGCTGCAGTGCGATGGTGAAGGCGCGCTTCGAGACCGACCTCCACGCCTCGCCGAGGCCCATGCGCCAGTACCGCCGGGCGAGGCGCCAGAACCCGGCGTAGGCGAGCCACTCGGCGGCATCTCGCCCGGAGAAGCTGCGGCGCGAGTAACCCTCGCGCTTCCAGGCGAGGACGGCGTTGGGTCCCGCTTCGATGCCGCCACCGATGAGGCGAGTGAAATGAACGCCGAGGAAGGGGAAGCGCGGGTCGGGGACGGGATAGACCAGGTGGCGCACGAGATGCTGCCGTTCCGGCGCGAGGCTGCAGTATTCGCCGCGGAATGCGACGATGCGCACTCCCGGATCGACGCCGCAGGCGCGAGCCACGCGGTCGGCGTAGAGCCCGGCGCAGGCCACGAGATGCCGGCAGTGGAGCTCCCCGCGCGAAGTGGAGAGGACGAGCTCGCCATCACGCCGCGTGCAACCCTGGAAGCGCCGCTCGAGCTCGATCGTGCCGCCCTGGCGGCGAACCTCGCTGGCGTAGGCTGTGGCCACCGCTTCGAAGTCGACGATGCCGGTTTCCGGAACGAAGAGCCCCTGCACACCGCAGGCGTGAGGCTCGTGCTCGCGGATTCCCTCGGGGCCGAGTCGGCGGAGGTTTTGCAAGCCGTTGGCGCGGCCGCGCTGCTCCAGGGCGTCGAGGCGGGGGATCTCATCGGCTCGCACCGCCACGACGACTTTGCCGCAGCGGTCGTGGGGGATCCCGTGCTCCTCGCAGAAGCGGTAGAGCGCTTGCCGGCCCTCGACGCAAAGCTTCGCCTTGAGCGATCCAGGTTTGTAGTAGAGGCCGGAGTGGATGACGCCGCTGTTGTGGCTCGTCTGGTGCGAGGCGATGCGGCCTTCCGCCTCGAGGAGGAGCAGCGACAGGCCGGGCCGGCGGGTGAGCGCCATCGCCGTCGCGAGACCGACGATGCCCCCGCCGATCACTGCTACATCGTAGGTCCGTTCGCTCGCGATCGCTGCCCCCTCAGCCGCCGAACTCGGTGCTGACGAACTCCCTCGCCCCCGGCGGCCCGGAAATCGTGAGATGCGCTTCTCCCGCGGCGTCGATCCGCAGGTCGAAGGTCAAGAAGGGGCAGCAGAGCCGCTCGAGCCCGAGGAATTCGCCGAGCTCGGCGAGCGTGTGTGGATCCGATGGCAGGGAGAACTCGAGGGTCTCGCCCGAGCTTCTCCTGCGGGCGGTCTTCCTGAATCGTGCGAGCAAGGCTTGCTCACGCTCACGTTGTTCCCGTGACAGTTTCGTGAGATCGCAAGCGATGGGAATCTCCCGCTCTGGGTTCATGAGCCCTCCTCGAGTCGAGGGGTCGCCCTCGCCGCGGTGCCAGCGCCTGGGCCCATCCGGCGTCGCGTGCCCTGCCGCCATGAGCACTCGAGGCTCCTCTCGAGCCGAGGATACACCCGAGTCACACTCGCTGCACGTGCGTTGGCCGGACGGCTGGCTTGACCTGCTTTCGCGTCGAAGTCTATATTGCAGCCCATTCCGAATCGTAAGTGAGGCGACCATGGAGTACACGGAAGGCCAGAAGACGGCATTCCGCGACAACTACGCGAAGCGACGCCGCAGACAGCTCATGGTCACGGTTCCCATGATCCTGCTTATCATCGCTCTTGCGTTTACGGACGACCAGGAAGCGGGAACGATCTTCGGCCTGTCGCCGCTCGTGGGGGGCTCAGTCTTCTTGGTGGCGTTTCTCGCCCTCTTGGCTTTTTCCTTGCGCAACTGGCGCTGCCCGGCATGCGACAAATATCTCGGACGCACCTTCAACCCGAGGCATTGTCAGCACTGTGGGGTCGCACTCCATGAGTAGAATGATCCGTCGCCTGATGGCAGGTTTCGCCATGCACCTCGGGGTGGCAGCTCTGTTCTGTGCCAACGGCACTGCGGCATTCGGCTCGGGCGAACCGCAGGAATCGTTCCTCTATCAGAATTTCGTCCGGGCCTCGGAGGTGCTCGATCGGGCTGTCACGGCGCACGGGGGCCTAGAGCTGCTCGATCGCGCCCGCGACATCCGCGTTTCCTTGACCGGTACCTACCACTACGAGGGCCACGGCGATCGCCCCTGGGCCTACCGTGACTACAAGCTGAAGGGGGATTGGATCTACTCCGCCGCGCTGGGGGCGGTGAAGTCCGAGGCGACCCTCGAGTACGACAAGCCGCAGCCCTCCTTCGCCATCGTGGGCCCGGCGAACGGGATCGAGGTCGAGGCCGGCGACACGAAGCCGGATTCCATCCCCGCACCGAAGCTCGGGGATCGTCTGCGGGAAGAGTTCGAGTTCTTGCCCCAGGAGTTCCTGCGGCAGGCGCGGGACAGGGCCGCCAGCCTCCGGCTCTTGTCCGGCGCCAAGGGCTACGACGTCGTGCACTACTCGCTCGAGAACGGCGAGGGACGGGCGCTCTTCTTCGATTCGAAGAACCATCTCTTGATGCGGGTGGAAAGGATCGACCACTGGGAGATCAAGGGAGACAGGCTGGAGTGGCGGACCTTCGCTGAGTATGCCGACCACGACGGGATCCGCGTACCGAGGCGCTCCGAGGCACACAAGGAGGAGTTCTCCACCCAGAACAACGTCATTACCGAAATTGTGAAGATCGAGTTCGACGCTCCAGTGAAAGCCGAGGAGTTCACGATTCCCGCGGCGTTCCGCGCCGGCTTCGAGGCATGGGCGCTCCAGAGCCCGACGGCGAAACCCGACGAGCTGCTGCCGTTTCACGATCTCGGGAAGAATGTCTACATCATCGACATGCCCCCCAGTGATTCACGGGCGCTGCTCGTCGGTTTCACCGACTACTCCGTCGTCGTGGAAGCGGGCGATCGCAGCGATTTGGGGGACCGGCTGCTGCGCACCGCCGCGAAAGTGATGCCGGACAAGCCCGTTCGCTACGTGGCGATGACCCATCATCACCCGCTCTACGCCAACGCCATCCGGCCCTATGTCCAGCGCGGGGTCAAAGTCCTGGTCACCGAGGGCAATGTTTCCTACACGCGGGACCTGGCCACGCGGCCATATCGCTTCCACCCGGACGAGCAGCAGCGCCATCCCAAGGAACCCGTCTTCGAAGTGATCAAGGGTAAACGCATCATCGAGGACGGAGGACAGCGCCTGGAGTTTCACCAGTTCGACTACTCCACCCATAC
>Ga0075418_10008166_pt1 | contig 11751 bp, 13 predicted proteins | sample SoiMetdeltSBSDD2_FD_81776 | JGI IMG/M metagenome (GOLD analysis project Ga0075418, IMG submission 81776) | Bulk soil microbial communities from a Populus tree surrounding site in Tennessee, USA - Soil MetaG P. deltoides SBSDD2 | ecosystem: Environmental > Terrestrial > Soil > Tree plantation...
AGTGGCGCGCGGTGCGATGACGCGATGCAGGCGGACCTGTCCGCCTCCGCTTCGTTTGGCAGCCATCGAAGCTTCGGCGAGACCACGCCGTAGCGCAAAGCGCGAAGGCGGGACGGTCCGCTGCATCGGGTCAGGGCCGCTCGATCCCTGTCTCTTTGATCTTGTTCAGCAGCGTCTTGTAGCTGACGCCGAGAATCTGCGCCGCCTTGCGGCGGTTCCAGTGCACCTGGCGCAGGGTCGAGGCGATCGCCGTCCGTTCGGCCGCGAGCGCCGCCTCGCGGGCGACGTCGGCAAGCCGTCGCACGTCCTGACCGGCCGGCGGTGCCGGTGCGGTGTCGGCGGCATTTACCCCTGCGTCCAGATTTGCGACGTCAGTCGGCGGCGCCGTCGTGGGCGCCGGCTGCGCGGGGGCACTGTGAAAAGGAGGCGGCGCAACGCTTCCAGGCTCCGGGGCCGCCGCGGCCGGGGCGGGATGAGCCAGCGGCGGTCGCTCGAGCTCGCGCGTCACCAGCTGCTCGTCCTGCAGGATGACGAAGCGCTTGATCATGTTCTCGAGCTCACGGACGTTGCCAGGCCATCCGTACTCGAGGAACCTCCGCCGCAGCTCGTCGGAGAGAGGCCGCACGGGCCGGTTGTAGCGCTGTGAGTACTTCGCGATGAAAAAGTCCGTCAGGCTCGGAATCTCGTCGCGCCGCTCGCGCAGCGCTGGCACCGCCGCCTCGATGACCTTGAGCCGGTAATACAGATCCTCGCGGAACTCTCCACGGAGCATCATCTGCTCGAGGTCGCGATTGGTGGCCGCCACGACGCGCACGTCGACCGCGATGCGCTTGTTGCTTCCGAGCTTGGTGAACTCCGCGTCCTGCAGCACATGCAGCAGCTTCGCCTGGAGCGGCGGCTTCATCTCGCCGATCTCGTCCAGGAAGATCGTGCCGGTGTGCGCCTGCTCGAACTTGCCGATCCGTGTGGTGGCCGCGCCGGTGAACGCGCCCTTCTCGTGGCCGAACAGCTCGCTCTCGAGCAGCTCCGCCGGCAGCGCGGCGCAGTTCACCTTCACCAACGGCTTGCTGCGCCGGTCCGATCGCTGGTGGATCGCCCGTGCCACCAGCTCCTTGCCGACGCCGCTCTCGCCGCGAATGAGCACCGTCACGTCGCTGTCGGCGACCTGCTCGATGATGACCGCCACCTGGCGCATCGCCGGACTGTCTCCCCAGCCGATGAACGCCTCGCTCTGATCGTCGCTCAGCTGCCGCCGCAGGTCGCTCAGCTCGTTGACGAGCCGCGTGCGCTCGATTGCCTGCTTGATGGCGGCGTCGAGCGCGATCTCGCCGAGGCCTTCCGGGTCGTCCGGCTTGACGACGTAGTCGGCGGCGCCGAGGCGCACGGCTTCCACGATCGTCTGCGCGTGCTCGCGTCCCGACAGCATGATCACCTGCAGCTCGGGCCGCGCGGCCTTGAGCGCCTTGAGCGTTTGCAGGCCGTCCATGCCCGGCATCGCCACATCGAGCAGCACGATGTCGGGCGGCTCGCCCTGGCGAATGGCGGCTACGATCTCGTCGCCGCGGGTGTACGACCGGGTGCCCTCGTATCCGCGCAGCGAGAGAAAGGTCCTCAGGTACCCGGCAAAGCCCGAATCATCGTCGACAACGGCAATTGAGGGACGGCGCTCGTCGCTCATGGGGTCGGTTCCCAGCGGAGAGCCCGCGCCAATAACAGTCGTCATGATTTGTCCTGCTCGCGGAGTGGAAGCCTCAACGCCGACGTCGATCGGGATTGTGCACCAGGTGCCGACCAGAGCGCTCCCCCATGGGCCTCGATGATCCGTTTCGCGACCGGCAGCGCCAGCCCGAGCCCCCCGCGCCACTCGTCGAAGGGTGGCGGCGTCCGGCGCGATTCGCGGAGCGGCGAGAGCAGCGAGGCATCGCCAATGGCTACCACCCCCCAGTTTCGCTCGTCCTCGATCATCGAACACTCGGCCACCACGACACCCGGGTCGCCGCGCTCGCGCAGCGCGGCGTGAATCAGGGTGTTCAGCGCGGCCGACAGGCGTGCCCGGTCGCCCACGACGATGAGCGGCGCGGCGGCGGGGCGGACTTCGAGACGAACCCCGCGATCTGCGCCCTCTCGTACCCGTTCCGGCAGCTCGGTGACGAGCTGGTTGATGTCGACCTCCTGTCTGGCCAGCGCCAGCTCGTGGGACTCCAGCTTTCCGAGGTCGCTCATCTCGGCGACCAGCGCGCCGAGCCGTGCGCAGGATCGATCCGCTTCCTCGAGCATCTTCCGCTGTTTGTCGGTCAGCGGTCCACCCTGCTCGCGCAGGAGCATCCGGAGATAGCCTGCGACAACGGTGACAGGCGTCCGAAACTCATGGACCGCCAGCGACAGCGAGCGCGGGAAGGGGTTCTGGTCACCGGTCATTGGGGAGCCTGCCGAGTGCGGGGCGCGCTGCGGATACCGTTAAGTGTTGAGGCTATCACGCATAACAGTCGAACCGAAACTCAACTGGCCTGCGGCGAGTCTTCGTGGGTGGCTGACTGCAATCGGGCGGGATTTGGACCAGGACGACTCGGGCTCGAGGGTCGGCTCGGGTCTGGGCAGGAGGCGTCACGGGCTTGCGTCGCCGCGTTCCGATGACCGCAGAATCCTCCTATAATGTTGGTATGTTGATCAAAAAGGCGGCCGACATTCGCTCCTCGGAGATCACGCCCAAGAGCCTGTACCTCAGGCGCCGGGAATTCATTCAGGCCTCGGCCGCGGCGCTCGTCGCCGCCGGTTGCGGAACCCTGGCCGGCGACGACGTTGCGGCTCAAGGCGGCGGGCTGACCAAGCTGCAGAACGTCAAGAAGGGCAGCGCGTTCAACACCACCGAAAAGCTGAACAGCTACGACGACATCACCAGCTACAACAACTTTTACGAGTTCGGCACCGACAAGGGCGAGCCGAAGCAAAGCTCGAAGAACTTCAAGCCACGGCCGTGGACGATTGCGGTCGAAGGGGAAGTCGTCAAGCCTGCCACGTACCAACTGGAGGACTTCATCAAGCCGTACACCCTCGAGGAGCGCATCTACCGCATGCGCTGCGTCGAGGCGTGGTCGATGGTGATCCCCTGGGTCGGGATTCCGCTCGCCGACGTGATCAAGCACGTGCAGCCGACGAGTCGCGCGAAGTTCGTCGAGTTCACCACGCTGCTCGATCCGAGTCGCATGCCGTACCAGCGGTCGCGCGTTCTCGATTGGCCCTATGTGGAGGGCCTGCGCCTCGACGAAGCGCAACACCCGCTCGCCATCCTCGCGGTCGGTCTCTACGGGGAAGTGCTGCCCAATCAGAACGGGGCGCCGCTGCGTCTCGTGGTGCCGTGGAAGTACGGCTTCAAGGGGATCAAGTCGATCGTGAAGATGCGCCTCCTTGAGAAGCAGCCGGTCAACACGTGGCAGCGGATGGCGCCGAACGAGTACGGGTTCTACGCCAACGTGAACCCGAACGTCGACCACCCGCGGTGGAGCCAGGCGAAAGAGACGCGGCTGCCCGGCCTGTTCAGGAATCACCCGACCCAGATGTTCAACGGCTATGATCAGGTCGCGAGTCTCTACAGCGGGCTGGACCTGCGCAAGAATTTTTGAAGGCGATCGCCTACCTCAAACCAGTCATCTTCGCCGCGGCGCTCATTCCCGCCGCGGCGCTCGCCTACGGCGTCTCTCTCGCGCTCGTCTACGGCGATACCAGACATGTCGGCGCCGATCCGCTCGACTACATCACCGATCAGACCGGCTGGTGGGCGCTGACGTTCCTGATGATCGCGCTCTGCGTCACGCCGATCCGGCGGCTCACCGGCTGGAACGCCGTCATTCGGCTGCGGCGCATGCTCGGTCTCTTTTCCTTCTTCTACGCGCTCCTCCACATGCTCACGTGGCTGGTGCTGCTCAACTTCTTCGACGTGGATGCGATGGTGAAGGACGTGATCAAGCGGCCGTACATCACCGTCGGCATGGCGACGTTCCTCATCCTGTCGGCGCTCGCGATGACGTCCAACCGGTTCGCCGTCCGCGTCCTGGGGAGGAAGTGGCAGACGCTGCACCGATTCGTATACGTGGCCGCCATTGGCGGCGTCATCCACTTCTGGTGGCTGGTCAAGGCGGATATCACGGAACCGAGGCGATATGCGGTGATCCTGGCCGTATTGCTGGCGTTTCGCGTCTGGTGGGCGGTGCAAAAGCGGAGCGCGAAGACGAGGCCGGCGGTGGCCTGAACAGATGAGCTTGTGTTTTCTGCTTGTCACCCCAAAGAGGCTCGGACTATCTTCGACCCCTCTTCTCAACGGATTGGATGACCAGCCCTTCTGCCGGCGACCACAGCCATCCGCTGATTCTGATCGTCGAGGATGACCCCGGGACGCGCGCGCTGTTCAGGGATGCACTGAATCAGTGTGGATTCCGCACCATCGAAGCGCACAACGGGTTCCAGGCACTCGAGAAGGCACAGTTGTCGCCGCCGCATGCCATCCTGACCGACCTGGCCGTACCGGGCATGGACGGATTCCAGTTCGCTCGCGCGCTGCATCAGTCGGCGGAAACGCGCGATGTCCCGATTCTCGCGATCACGGGCCATTCCGAGTACCTCGAAGAGCCTGATCGACTGCGTCTCGCCGGTATCGCGCAGGTGCTCTTGAAGCCCTGCGCCCCTGACGTCGTGGCCGACGAGCTGCGCCGCCTGCTGCGCGACCGGCTCGCCCTGACCGAGGAGACCGCGCGGGCCCGCGCTTCACAATGAGCGTTCTGGTAGTCGAGGATCACGACGACCTCCGCGAGATGCTCGCCGTGCTGCTCGAGTCCGAAGGCTTCCGCGTGTGGACGGCCGCCAACGGCGTGGAAGCGCTGCAGCGGCTTGGCGAGTCGCGGCCGTCGCTGATCCTGCTGGATCTCATGATGCCGGTCATGAACGGCGACCAGTTCCGCGAGCGCCAGCTGGCCGACCCGCGGTTCTGCGACGTTCCGGTGATCTTCATCACGGCGGCACACGACGGTCGATTGCGCGCCGAGCGCCTGCACGCGACGGCCTACTTCCAGAAACCCGTGGACTTCGATCAGCTGCTCGGCGCGGTGCGCGAGCACGCGCTGGATTGAGGAGAGCGAACGCGGGCCGATGCTGGCCCGCCCGCGGGGAGTCCCGTTTAGGCCGACTGCTTGGCAGGGTGCGCGGCGTCGCCGCGCTCGGAATGCCGCGGGGCGGCCAACTGCTTCAACCGCTCCAGCGCCTCGCGCTGCGTGGCCATTTCCCGTTCGAGAATTTCCACCTTCCGGGCGAGATCCGTAGACGAATCGAGCCCAACCGCCTTCGCACGGCGCGGCATTGGGACCTCCGGTATTGTGGGTGAGGAACGAAGCTCGACGATTATACCTCGCCCGTAGCGCGCATCCAACCTGTTTTGCGCGGCTCCTCAGGTTCCGGCACAAGGGGCCGATTATCACTGTGGATCATGAAGACGTGCAGAGGTGTGTCGTGGCCGGCCGCCTGGCGCTTGGCCGCCTCGCTGGCGGCGTTCGCAGCGCTGACCGTATCGGCCGCCGCCGACGGCAACCCCCAGACGGACGCGCTCGCCAAGCTCAAGGCCGGCAATGCACGGTTCGTCTCGGATCCCTCGGACGCCCTTCCAGTGAGCGCGTCCCGCCGAAATGCCGTAGCGCAGGGACAGTCGCCGTATGCGACGGTGCTGTCGTGTGCGGACTCGCGGGTGCCGCCTGAGATCGTGTTTCACGCCGGGCTTGGGGACCTGTTCGTCGTCCGGGCCGCGGGTCATGTGCCGGACCGTGCAGTGCTGGCCAGCCTCGAATACGGTGCGGAGCATCTGCACGCACCGCTGCTCGTGGTGATGGGCCACGAGATGTGCGGAGCCGTCAAGGCCGCGGTCGACACGCCGCCGGGGGCGTCGCTCGGCCCAAACTTTGACTATCTGATCAAAGCCATCCGGCCGGCGGTGACCCGCGCGGCGGATCAGCCGGCCGAATCTCGGCTGCGCGTTGCGATTCTGGAAAACGTCGAGGAGACGATCAATACGATCGTCGAATCCAGCAGTGTGTTGCGGCAGCTCGCGGAAGCGCAGCGGCTGATGGTGGTCGGGGCCTATTACGAGCTGTCGACGGGCCGCGTCCACTTCTCGCAGCCGGTCGGCGTGCCGCCCTCGCGCACGTCGGGATCGGCGCGTCCGGCCGACGCACGCAGCACGGCGACCCGTCCGAGCCAGCCGCCGGCGGCGTCGAACGCCGCGCAGCCTGCGAAGCCCATATCGCCGGCGGCATCAGCGCCATCCAAGCCCGGTTCGTCTGCCACGACGACAACCCCAGCAAAGACACAGGCGACGCCGGCCAGGAGTCATTGAGCCGGTGATGCGTTCACTTCTCGCCTCGGCCCTGCTCGTGGCCGCAACCGCCACGACTGCGAAGGCCCAGCAGCCACGGCCACCAGAGCCTTCAGCGGTTGCTCATCCCGCGTCGCCGCACCCGGCGAAGGCCGCCCAGCCGAAACAGACAGCTCCCTCCGCAACCACGCCTGCGGCGCGGGCGGCGACCGACCCAGCGCAACCGGAGACCATCGAAGAGATCGTCGAGCGCGTCACGCGCCGCCTGCAGCAACAGAAGACGTCACATCCGTCCCGGCCTTCGGCGGCGGTCGCGTCTCCGCAACCGCGCGTGAAGCTGGTGTGGCGTCCATCGGTCATGTGGCCGACGGAGCTGGTTGGGGAGCCGCGACCGGTCGCACCTCAGGATCGCGTTACGGTGACGTGGGAGACGGGGAAATGACGCTTGAATTGACGAATTGACGAATTGACGAATTGACGAATTGACGAATTGACGAATTGACGAATTGACGAATTGACGAATTGACGGATTGACGGATTACGAAAGACGGTAGCGCGCCTCTTCAGCGTAGTAGCCGGGAAATCCCACGGCGGCCTTGAGCGACTCGAAGTCCATGGCGCCGGCGGCCGGTCGGCCGCGCGCGAGATCTGCGAGCGCTGCCCGCATCGCCTGAATCGAGACGTTCAGCAGTGTCAGCGGATAGACCGCGATCTTGTAGCCGATGGCTTCCAGCGTAGCTGGCGGCAGCAACGGCGTCTTGCCACCCTCGATAAGGTTGGCCATCTTCGGCCCTTCGACCTCGGCGCAGTAGAGACGCATCTCGGCCTCGTCGAGCGGAGCCTCGAGAAACGTGATGTCGGCGCCAAGCGCGCGGAACTCGCGGCACCGGGCGATCGCTTCGTCGAGACCGATGCAGGCGCGCGCATCGGTGCGCGCCATGATCAAGATGTCGGCCCCGGCCTCGCGCGCGTCGACCGCGGCGCGGATTCGCGTCAGCGCCTCGGCTCGCGGCACTACCGATTTCCCCTCCGTGTGGCCGCAGCGCTTCGGCGCTACCTGGTCTTCCAGCATGATCGCCGCGAAGCCGGCGCGCGCGTAGCCTTCGACGGTGCGTTTGATGTTCTGCGCGCTGCCAAACCCCGTATCTCCGTCGCCGATGAGTGGAATCGAGACCGACCGGCAGATGTTCTGTCCCTGATCGGCCAGCTCGCCGTAGGAAATGAGCCCGGTATCCGGCATGCCGAGCCGCGATGCCGACACGGCGAAGCCGCTCATGAATCCGAGCTCGAAGCCGGCCTCCTCGATCAGCCGGGCCGACATCGCGTCGTGGCACCCCGGCATCGTGAGGATCCTCGGCCGAGCAAGCAGCTGTCTGAGACGGTCGGTACGCGCCATCCGAGGAGAATAATGCTGAATCGAGAATTTCAGCCTCCTCCGCCTCGCTTCAAGAGCTGCCAGCCGTCCCGTTCGAACACCACGGTGTATCCGCGCCGTCTTCGCTCCTCCGTGAGCGTCGAGACCTCCGCGAGCGACGCCATGGGCCAGGGGCTCACGTGCGTGCTGGAGACGACGAAGTCGGTGTCGGGTGCAGCCGGATCGAGCACGTAGATATGGCTGCGCTGGCTGAGATGCGGCAAGAGCGCCGTCTGCGCCGCGACCGACGCGTCCCTGGGGATGAGCGCCAGCACTCGAGCACCCTCGGCTTCGAAGGGCGCCGCCCGATAGTGTTTGCTCGTGAACAACCTCCAGTGTGGCTGACGCCCCGGAAGGATCGATGACAGCAGGACGCTCGCGATCGCTGCGACGCGTATCAGCCGCACGCGCGTCACCGGGTTCGCGGTATGCGACGCCAGCCGGGCCAGGCCGTCGCCAGCGCTCATGGCGAGAATGGGAGCCAGAGGCGCCGAGTAATGGAACGACGTGCCCCAGAAGTTGGGGCTTTCGGACAGAAAGCGTTCGAGCGCGAGCGGGACGACGAGCAGAACGAGCGGCGATCGCAGAGACAGGAAGGCAAACGGTGCCAGCCACAGGAAGATCGTCTGCAGCTTCACCGCAGGCGTTACCAGATGGATCGGGATGTTCCAGGGCCGGCGCATGACGTCGCCGTACGACCCGAGGTAGTTGTAGTCCAGTCCCTCGCCGAACGCGGGAATCACCACCTTGAGAACCGCCCCGAACGCCAGCAGGCTGGCCGCGGTCAGCAAGGCGCCGCGCTTCGGTTCGCCGGTGGCCATCAGATACAGGCCCAGACCTGTCAGGAAGGGAATCAGATCCTCTTTCACCAGCCCGGCCGCGAGACACGAGATCCAGAAGAGCGTCCAGCGCCGGCGATCCATCGCCAGGATGGCCATGGCGATGGTCAGCGGTGCGAACGCCATCTCGTGCACGTCGAAGTTCGCGGCGCGCTGCAACCCCCAGAACAACCCGTACGCCGCGCTCAATGCCACCGAGGCTCCCCATGGCAGCCGCGTGTGCATGAAGAGAAAGACGGGAACGACCGAGGCGCCGAAGAGGACCGCCTGGGCTACGAGCAGGGTGTCGGCTGCGGGCGCCAGCCAATAGAGCGGCGCAAAGAACACGATGATCGGATGGAAGTGGTCGCCGAACAGATTGGAAAAGCCTCGGATCGAGCTGGCGGGCGCCTCGAACCGACTGAGATGCCAGACGGCCTGATCGAAGATACCGACATCGACGCTGCTGTCGAAATGCCGGTGCCTGAGCACCGCGGTCAGGGCATATGACGACGCGCAGATCGCGGCCAGCGCGGCGATCGCCAGGATCTGGGGACGAGTGAGCGGCGCCTTCGGCTGGTGTGTCTGGCCGAGTGTCACAGGGCGATGGTCGTCACTTGGAAGCGCGGCGGTAAATTGAACGGGTCCTGCGCGTGTATTCTACGTGCGCGATGGCGCCCGGCGACACCGCGCACGTGTGGCTGGCCCCGTTCGCGACGGGCAGGCCGCTGCCATATTGCGGCACGGACACTATGAGTCGCCGGATGTCCATGATCTCAGACGCTCCCGCGGCAACCGCCACGCTGGACGTGCTGCGGCGCCTGCTGCTGTTCACGCTGCTGATCGGGACGACCGGCATGGGCGCCGAGCTGCTCTTCATTGGCCACATCGAAGGCGCGTTTCAGCTCACGCCGCTCACGCTGCTCGCGGCCGCCCTTGCCGCCACGTGCTGGTGTGTGCTGGCCCCTGGGCGCCGGGCGGTGCGGGCCGTTCAGACGCTGATGGTGCTGTTCATTCTCAGCGGCCTGCTCGGCGTAGGCCTCCATGCCCGCGGCAACATGGAGTTCGCGCGCGAAACCTATCCGGACATGTCGGTCGCCGAGCTCCTGCGCAGGACGGTGGCCGGTGCCACGCCAGTCCTGGCCCCGGGATCGATGCTTCTGCTCGGGCTGGTGGGGCTGGCGCTCATGTATCATCACCCGGCGCTCGACTCGTACACAGCTCATCGCAACGAGGAGACTTCATCATGACATCCACCCTGCGACAGCTTCTGCCTGCGGCCGTGGTATGCACAGGGATGGCGCTGGCGGGCGCGGACGCGTTCGCGCAGGTCGGCAAGCCCGTGACGATCGTCGATGCCAACTTCGCGACGGACAAGGAGCTGTCGGCCCTCCCGAACATGACGCCGGCGCTGGTCAAGGACGTGCTCGCCGCGCGCCCGTTCCCGAGCATCACCGAGCTCGATGCGCTCCTCGCCAAGTCGCTGCAGCGGCCGCAGATCACGGAGCTCTATGGGCGGCTCTTCGTGCATTTGAACCTGAACACCGCAACCCGCGAGCAGATCCTGCTGATCCCCAATGCTGGCCAGCGCATGGTTCGCGAGTTCCAGGAGTACCGGCCTTACAAGTCGCTGGCCGTGTTCCATCGGGAGATCGACAAGTACGTGGACGATGCCGAGCTGGCGCGGCTGGAGCAGTACGTCTTCGTGCCGATTGGCCTCAACTCGGCGAGCGACGCCGATATCCAGACCATCCCCGGCCTTGGCCCGCGCATGCTGCGCGAGTTCAAGGAATACCGGCCCTACAAAGCCATCGACCAGTTCCGCCGCGAGATCGGGAAATACGTGGACAACAAGGAAGTCGCGCGGCTCGAGCGGTACGTCGCGGTCGACTGAGCTGTCTGAGCGGCCTGCCGGACGGCCTCGTCAACAGAGTTGTAAACTCGATTGACCTGTACGGGTGAGGTGAGCCCGCGCGCCACTCTGACAGAACGAAGGCAAGCCTGATGTCGCAGTGGCAGACTTCAGGCGGGGCGCTAGGGGACAATATCGTTGATACAGACGTGTTTCAGTTGAAAACGGCGACGTGCGGTTGGCGGACAGGTTGCAATTGTGTCGGGTACTGTGAAGTGCAAATGGTGTGGGTGTCGCGTAAGCGGAAAGGAGCACTCGAGTATCGGCGAGTGCGTCGAAGCGCTCGAGCGTGAGGTGCGTGAGCGCCGAGAGGCGCTGGCCAGCCGGCGGATTCCCAGGCGTAGCCCTGTGCGGAAAACGAAGAAGCCAGCCTAGGCACGTAGTGTCCGGCTTTAGCCGGACCGTCCTTATCCTAGACGTTCCAATGGCGGCGCCGCCCAGGACTCCACGAGATCTCGGATCGCGTCAGGGAGCGTGAGCGGATCGGCCGACCACATGAATCGGCACTCCGCGCAACGGAACGTCACGACGCTCGTCGTGTGGATGGCAATGCTGGCCCACTCCGAGTCGCATGCCGGCGACGGGCAGGGCAGCGAGACATCGCGGGAAGTTGGCGCGCGGCGATCCGACAACATGGGACGCCTCCGGCGAAGAGTCGAGGATGGTCCCCGACGGGCACCGGCCAGACCGACAAATTGACTGAGATGCGACGAGACGAGCCACCACTGTACCCGAGGTTGGGGGCGACTCGTCAATTGGGGAAAACACCTAGCGCCGGATGACAGTCCTTCCATAAGAGATCGTCGCACCCTCCGGTTGCCTCTCGGATGCTGGAGGGCCTCCAATCCCGCGGAGTCCAGTCTGGCGCGAGCAGGCGGTCGGGCTCGCGAGGGCCGCCAAAGTCTTCGAATTCCTGCAGATCCTCGCCACGTTCCTCGCCGGCGCTCAGGGCATGCGCATTGCCCTTGCTCGGGCCGTGGCCTCAGCGTTCGTGTCCGAGGCCGCCAGACGAGAGGACTGTCATGGATTCTGAGAAGCCGGGGCGTGAGTCTGCCCTTCTGCCCGAACTCGAGGTGAGTGCTGCGAAGGTTCCTCACGGTGTCGATCGCCGAGCCTTCGCCGGCTTCGTGCAGGTGCCGTGTATCGAGCGCTGTGCGTGGACCGGCTTCATGATCGCGAGCAACGAGATCCCGGCGAACCGCCGCGTCGACTTCGACACCACCGTCGGCGCGATGGCGCTCACCGCGAAGGAGAT
>Ga0075418_10008168_pt1 | contig 11750 bp, 8 predicted proteins | sample SoiMetdeltSBSDD2_FD_81776 | JGI IMG/M metagenome (GOLD analysis project Ga0075418, IMG submission 81776) | Bulk soil microbial communities from a Populus tree surrounding site in Tennessee, USA - Soil MetaG P. deltoides SBSDD2 | ecosystem: Environmental > Terrestrial > Soil > Tree plantation...
AGGCCCCCCGACGCCGACGACGGGACGTGGCGGATGTCGCAGGCCGACGTCGACCGGGTGCAGGAATTCCGCAAGTGCATCGAGTGCTTCCTCTGCCAGGACGTCTGCCACGTGCTGCGCGAGCACCGGCTCCACGACCGCTTCGTCGGCCCGCGCGTGCTCGTCCACGTCGCGGCGCTCGAGATGCACCCGCTCGACCGGTCGGACCGGACCTCGGAGCTGCGCGCGGAGCACGGGCTCGGCTTCTGCAACATCACGAAATGCTGCACGAGCGTCTGCCCCGAGGGGATCACGATCACCGACAATGCGATCATCCCCCTCAAGGAGCGCGTCGTCGATCGGTTCTACGATCCGATCCGGGCCTTCATGAGGCTCATCGGCATCGACTGAGGTCCGCGGCGCGCGTCGATCAGCCGACCGCGGCGCGGGAAGGAGGAGCGATGTTCGAGCTGAAACGCCTGCACATGAACGCCATCCCCGGGGCGCTGGCCAAGGCGGAGCGCTACCGGCTGCTGAACGAGGCACGCGAGGCCGAGAGCATCGCCCGCGACATCCTCGCGGTCGATCCCGGGAACCACGAGGCGCACGTGCTCCTGATCCTTGTCTTGACCGACCAGTTCCCGCACCGCCTGGCGGAGACGTGGACCGAGGCGAAAGCCCTCGTCGGCAGCCTGCGCGATCCTTACGCGTCGGCCTACTACCGGGGCATCCTCCACGAGCGGCGCGCGAAAGCCGCGCTCAAGGCGGGACGCCTCGGCTTCCGGCACGGGGTCTACGAGGACCTCCGGGGCGCCATGGAGTATTTCGAGAAGGCCGCCTCCTGCGCTCCCGAGGGGGACGACGCCGCGATCCTGCGCTGGAACACCTGCGCGCGCACCCTCAACGCGTACCCCGCGCTCCAGCCCTCCGACGAGCCCGCCGCGCCCACGATGCTCGAGTAGAACAGCGGGCGCCCGCTCGAGCCGATCACCCCGCTCACCGAGGAGGCCGGGAGAGGGACCGTCCAGACGCGCCGATCGTCTGGACAGGGTCCCCGACGGCGCGCTATCCTTCCCCTTACAGTACCGTCAGGAGATCGGATGGAAGCCCCTCGAGGGGGAGTTGGCACCGCGACGCCGCGGGCGCGGCGGCGGCTGTTCCTCCCCTCTGGCACCGCAGGCGGTGTGGTCTTCGCGCTGATCTATGCACTTGGCCCCGTCGCCCCGGCCCGGGCCGCGAACTTCCCGAATCTGCTCCACGATGTCGGGTCCGCTCCCGGCCAGGTCATCAAGGGCGACTTCAACGGGGACGGCCGGCTCGATCTGGCGGTGAGCAACGGCGGCTCGGGAGACGTCTCCATCCTGTTGGGGACAGGGGACGGGACTTTCGAGCCGGAGCGGCGAGTCATCACCGGGCCGGATCCTTTCGGGCTCCTGACGCACGATCTCGACTCCGACGGGCGGCTCGATCTGGTCGTCGCCAACGAAGGATTGTCGTTCCCGTTTGAGCCTTCTCTTCCCCCTGACGTCTCGGTCCACCTCGGTCGGGGAGACGGGACCTTCCTCGACCCGATCCGGATCGACGTGGCGGCGTTCGTGGTCTACCGGATGGCGGTCGCCGACTTCGACGGCGACCAGGTCCCGGACCTGGTGGTCCCGGAGGTCGGCGCCGACAGCGTGGTGCTGCTCCTGGGGACGGGAGACGGCCACTTCGTGCAGGGGGGCCGGTTCCCGGTCGGGGGCGAGCCGGTCGGCGCCGGGACCGGGGACTTCAACGGCGACGGTCATCCCGACCTGGCGGTGACCAACGCCCATCCGAGCGATATCTCGGTCCTGCTCGGCAACGGCGCTGGCTCGTTCGCGCCACAGACCCGATTTCAGACCCTCAGCCTGCCGGGCTATCTCGAAATCGACGATCTCGACGGCGACGGCGACGCCGACCTGGCTTTGGTGAGCCGGAACGGGAGGCATGTCGGCTATCACCTGGGCCGTGGCGACGGGTCGTTCGAAGCAGCGGTTTTCTTCGACCTGGGCGCGACCCCCAGCGGGCTGGCGATCGGCGACTCGAACGGCGACGGGTGGAAGGACCTCCTGGTGCCGCTCCGGATCGGGTTCGTTTCGGTCCTCCTCGGACGCGGCGACGGGACATTCCTGGGGCCGCTGCGGAGCGGCGTCGGATCGCGGCCGGTCGGGATCGCGGCGGGTGCGTTCGACGCCGACGGCCGCCAGGATCTCGCCGTGGCGCTGTTCGGAGCGGAGCAGCGCGTCGACGCGGTCGTCCCGCTGTTCGGCAACGGGGATGGGACGTATGGCCCGCCGCCGGCGCGGACCACGGGAACGAGCAACGAGGCGGTCACGGTCGCCGACCTGAATGCCGACGACCGCCCCGATGTCGCCACCACCGACGATATCAAGCACGAGGCCGTGGTGCTCCTCGGTCGCGGGGATGGGACGTTCGGTCCCGACCGGCGCTTCGCCGTCGGTCCCTTTCCGGCCGCCATCGGGGCGGGTGATCTGTTCGAGGACGGGCACGTGGACCTCGTGGTCGCGAGCACCGGCAGCCCTTCCTTGTCCCCCGGGAACCAGGGCGAGGTGTCGATCCTGCTGGGGCTCGGAGACGGAGAGTTCGCGCCGGCGGTCCGGATGGCCGCCGGCGTGTGGCCCCTCGACGTCACGGTGGCCGACGTGAACGGCGATCGGCATCAGGATGTGATCGTGGCCGACGCGGACTTTTTCTCCACCGGGGGCCTATCGATTCTCTTCGGCCGGGGCGACGGCACCTTCCTGCCGGAGACCCGGATCCCCGCCGGGGTCCAGCCGCTGTCGGTCCGGGCCGCGGACCTCGATAGTGACGGCCGGATCGATCTGGCGGTCGCCAGCGGCGGCTCGTCCAATCCGCCTTCCCCCGGCCAGGTGCTCTGGCTGAAGGGGCACGGGGACGGCACCTTCGACCCCGCCGTGGCGCTGGCGAGCGGCACGCGCATGGGGGCCGTGTCGATCGCCGACCTGAATGTCGACGGCTCCCCGGATCTGGTGGCCGCCGACGTGGGGAACGTCGTCTCGTTCGTGTTCCCGGTCGACGTCGGGCGAGTCCACATCCTTCTGGGACACGGCGACGGGTCGTTCACCCCCCTCCCGCCGCTGGAAGCGCCTCGCAGTCCGCTCGACCTCGCGCTGGGCGATTTCGACGGCGACCAGGTCCCGGACCTCGGCATCCTGAATCTCACCTTCGACGTCTCAGTGCTGCGAGGTCTCGGCGATGGTCACTTCGGCCCGACTTCCCGGTTCATCGTGGCCGGGCAGGCGCGGGCCCTGGCGGCCGCCGACATGAACGGCGACGGCCGCTCCGACCTGGTCGGAACAGCCGCAGAGACGGTGGCGGTGTCGCTCAGCCAGGAGCCGGAGCCTGACGTCGACAGCGACGGAGTGCCCGACCAGGAGGACAACTGCCGCACCGTCGGCAATCCCGACCAATCGAACGCCGACGCCGACGCCACGGGCGACCGCTGCGACCGCTGCGCGCACGACCCCCTGGACGACACCGATCGCGACGGCCTCTGCGCCGACGCCGACAACTGTCCGGCGCTCGCCAACGCGGCGCAGGCTGATGCCGACGGGGACGGCGTCGGAGACGCCTGCGACAACTGCCCCTCCATTTCCAATGCGGCGCAGGCCGATCCCGACGGCGACCGGGTCGGGGACGCCTGCGACAACTGTCCCGACGTCGCGAATGCCTCTCAGTCGGATCAAGATGGGGACCAGATCGGCGATCTCTGCGACCCCTGCCCCGGCGATCCGGTGAACGACCCCGACAACGACGGCCGCTGCGCCGCGATCGACAACTGTCCCTTCAGCCCCAATCCGGGTCAGGAAGACTCCGACCACGATGGGGACGGCGACGCCTGCGACAACTGCCCCTCGGTCTCCAACGCGACCCAGGGCGATCAGGATGCCGATGGGATCGGCGACCTGTGCGACAACTGTTTCACTCGCTTCAACCCCGCGCAGGCCGACGTGGACGGCGACCATCGTGGCGACGCGTGCGACAACTGCCCCGGCATCGCGAACGCGCTCCAGAACGATCTCGATCGGGACGGGGTCGGCGACGTGTGCGACAACTGCCCCGCCGCGTCCAACGGAACCCAGGCCGATGCCGACGCCGACGCCCTGGGGGACGCCTGTGACAATTGCCCTTCGGCGGCCAACACGGATCAGGCCGACGCCAACCACGACGGCTCGGGGGACGCCTGCCAGCCGACGCTCCAGATCCTGGGGATCGGCGGCGACGGGGTGTCGCAGATCGTGGTGTCGATCGCGACGCACGATCCGAACGGCGATCCGCTCCGCGGGCGCCTCGAGATCATCTCGCGCGCCCCGCAGGAGGTCATGGTCGAAGAGACGCTCGACCCCGCCTCCTGCGGCCGCGGCTTCCTCCCCGAGGGGATTCCGGGGGAGGGGATCGGCTTCGCATTCGGCGCCGTCGGCGTGCCGTACCTGTTCGATCTCGATTCGAATATCGGGTGCGGCGACTACTTCCCCGACTACATGCTGGCGGCCGGGTCGTGCGCGCATCCCGAGAGCGCGTTCGACACTCTGAGGATCCTCTCGGGGGTTGCGACGCCGGGGACCCGTCTCTGCGTCCGTCCCTTCAAGGCCGACTCAGGCGGCATCGACCTGACCTTGCTCAGTCTGGCGCCCGAGCGCATCACCTTCGAAGCGGTGAACGCCACGCCGCTCCTCACGCTTGAGTCCCCCACCGGCGTGCCGCGAAGAGCCGACATCACGGAATTGCCGGCGGGGCATCTCGAGCTGACGCTCACGTTGACCGATGGGCTGACTGTCCCGGTCACCGCGAGCGCCGACTTCCTGGCCCAGGGGGAGCCGCTCCTGGTGGTCGGACAGGCGCCGGTGGCGGCGATAGCAGGGACCGGTGCCGTGGAGTGCGATCGTCCAGGGGCGGGGCTCGCGAGCCTGGACGGCACCGCGTCGGCCGACCCCGATCCGGACGGCGGGATTGCCTCCTACCTCTGGCTCCTGAATCCCGGCACGGCCGATGAAGAGCGGCTGGGGGAGGGAGCCGTGCTGCCGGCAGTGCTGCCGCTCGGCTCGAGCACGGTCGGGCTCCGTGTGACCGATTCCGACGGCCTGACGGGAGAGAGCCTCTCGACCGTCGTGGTCTCCGACAACACGCCCCCCGAGTTCGCGGTGGTCGCCGATCCAGGAACGCTCTGGCCACCCAATCACCATCTGCTGCCGGTCGGGGTCGCCTGGCAGGTCCACGACCGCTGCGACCCGGCGCCGGGTATAGCGCTCCTCGGAGTGACCAGCAATGAGCCGGACGACGCGCCCGGACCGGGCGACGGCGAGACGACCGGAGATATCGACGGACTCGCGACCGGCCTTTCCGATGCGGAGCTGATGCTGCGAGCCGAGCGGTCCGGCTCCGGCGTGGGGCGCGTCTACCAGATCGCCTATCGGGCCACGGACGCGGCCGGGAACATGGCGCCGGGGCTCGCAGTGGTGGTGGTGCCACACGACCAGGGCTCGGGGCCCGAGCCTCTCCTGATGCACCTGGCGCCGCCGGGTCCGGACGGCACCATCCAGGCGTTCTGGTCCGGCGTCGCCGGGGCCGAAGGGTACGACCTGATCGCCGGCGACCTGTCGCGCCTGCGGCTCGATTCGGAGCGGGTCTCGCTCGGCGCGGTCCGGGTCCTGGCGCGCGGCCTGGCCGGGACCTCGCAGGCGATCGACGAGGGAGGCCGAACCCCGGCCGTGGGGGAGGCCTATTTCTACTTCGTGCAGGCGCGCATCACGCGCGGCGGGACCGGCTACGGCAGCGAATTGCCGCCCTGGCCGCGGATCCCTGATGCCTGCGAGGGCGGGTGCCCCTAGCCGCGCTCGGCGGTTCGGTCTCAGGGTTGCGTGACCCGGCTTGGGACATCGTCGGCGCGCTGGCTGGCACGAAACTCGATGATGCGCACCTCCGCAAGCCCCTGGCGGCAGAACGGATCCTCGGCCATGATGGCCTCGATCCGCTCGCGCGAGTCGGCCATGGCCACGATGATGCCGCCCGTGCGCGGGATCTGCCTGCCGGAAATCAGGAAATTCCCCGCCGCGTAGTACTTCCTGAGGAATGCGACATGGGCGCGCATCTGCGCGTCGATGCGCGCGAGGGGCGCCTTGTAGGTGAGCTCGACGATGAACATCGGTCTTCTCTCCGAGGCCCGATGTCCTCGTGCCCGATCGCCACGTTCATTGCCTGACGAAGCGCTTGGCGGCCTCAGCCATGGCCTTTGCCCTGACCGCTTCCCGGTCCCTTGGCGGCGCCACGGTTACGAGCGAACGAACGAGGGTACGGGCTATATCGGCAACCTGTTCCACGGCCAGGTTAAAAGCCATTTCGTTGGCTTTTGACGGCTTGTTGAAACCACTCAGCTTACGCACGAATTGAAGTGCGGACGATCGTATCTCTTCGTCCGTTGCAGGCGGTTCGAAGTTGAACAATGTCTTGATGTTTCTGCACACAGCGACCTCCAAATGAAATGAATTCTCGCACACCTGGTCTCACGCGGGATGCTGACCTGCTCAGCACGGCCCGGCAGGACGGCGAGTCGCGGTGCGCGAGCAGCGCCTAAAGCGCGCGCGTTGCAGGAACTGGTTGAAGCTCGACGGCACCGGGCGTAGAAGTCGCGCAAGGTAGGGCTCCTGTCGCCAGGTTAACGGAGGAGGGACGTCCATGACACCAAGAGCCGCCGTTTTCACCTTCTGCGCCGTTGTGTTGCCGTGCTGTCCGGCCTTCGCCAGTCAGCCGGAGGGATATGTGGGCAGGCTCGTACCCAGTCCGCTGATTGCGGAAGTGGTTGCTGGCGATTCCTCGGGCCTCCCACCCGTCGTCTGCGGGGGTTTTCGTTGGACCGAGGCCGTTTCAGTGGCTCAGCTCCACCCCGATGACGGGCTGACATTCCAGATGGCGATCATTCCGTTTCGATCGAATGCCACGTATCTCTCGCTGCTCGACTTGGTCGCCGGCGCATTCGTCAGGATTCAATTCCTCGATGGACTGGTCGGGGGACTTGCATACAACCGCTCGAACTGGAACGACGTCACCGTCGTGGTGCGTCTGGCAACCCAGGACTTCCTGATGACGGTCAACGGAGCACAGGCTGGTCCCTTCCCCTTCGAGAGTAGTTGTGAGTCAAACGGAGGCTGCTTCAGCATCGGCGGTTTCGCCGTGCAGAAAAACCTCATCGACGACGACGGTGAGGCCTGGATCGACACGCTGTCGCTTGTCCGCGAGTCGACCACAGGGCAGGAGGTGCTGTACGAACAGGACTTCAACACCTGCCACTTCCCGCGTTCGTCGGTAGGCGGCATTCTCGTCAGCGCCCCGCCCAAGGGCGGCTCGCAAGGACCCAGGTCGCAGGCCGCTTCGCGCTAGCCGACCCGATCACGGGGCTTCCGGCGCTCGTCGGTCCTGTCGGCGGTACGGGTCCGGTGCGAATGGCTGGTCGGTGAAGCCCCGCCCCCTCTCCCGCCGCGCCAGGGAGTCCTCGCACAGATTGCCCGACGGCAGGACGCCCAGCCTCACGAGAGCGTCGTGATACTCGTAGCGCATCTCCAGCAGGGCGGCCGGGGAGTCTTCGAGATCGAGGTTCACCAGGCGCACCGGGTGGGACGTCTCCCGCCCGATTCCGGTCGCGGCGAGGTCGTCCAGCTCCCGCTCGGCTCCGGCCTCCGGGGAGAGCCGACCCTGCGGCGAGGCCTCGCCAGCCGGTTCGCGCCAGGCTCCATCCCTGCGGTCGCCATCCCCCGGAGCCATCGCCAGCAGCCGTCGCTCGCGGAACACGGCGGCGGCGATCACGCCGAGATTCTCCGTCCGCCCCAGCCAGGCTCCATAGGACTTGGGCTCGGTCGTGAAGACGAAGCGCCGCGCCGTCGTGGGCGACGTCTGCCAGCCGGCCAGCGTGATGGTCTCATACCCCTCGAGGACCCACTTCCTCGCCTCCGACATGGAGGTCGTCCGGGCGTCGATCGAGTTGAGTCCGTCAACCGACAGTGCGATCGCCACCCGCGCTCCGGTGCTGTTGCGCAGGCGGATGGAATACTCGCGGCCCTTCAAAGCCTCCACGTAACGCGCTCCGCGGGCCGCGTATTCGGAGACCGGGATCCCGTCCACGAGGATCTCCATCGCGTACCCGTCGCGCTCGAAAGCGCGGGCGGTGCCACACGGGACCAGAGCCGTCGCGAGAATCAGCGGTAGGGTGAAACGAATGGACCGGACTTCAGAGCGCCATTTCATGATTGTCAGCCTCCTTCGGGACCCGCTGGGCGGGTTCTGAGGATTGGACAGGATCCGCCTCCGGAAGTTCCCGGCAGGGCCTTCTTGCCGGCTGAACATGACTATTGGTTACATTATTGAGAGACCGCGGCATTTAGGATGCTGCGGGGAGAGTGGTCCGATGATGATCCAGCAGGTCGTTCGAACGTCGCTTTCGGTCGCGGAAACCTCCTCACGCCTCGCGAAGATCGAGCGCCTGGCCGCGCTCCTGCGTGAAGCGGGGCCGGACGAGGTCGGCGTCGCGATCGCGTACCTGTCCGGAGCCGTGCGCCAGCAGAAGCTCGGGGTTGGCTGGGCGACCCTCCAGGGCGCGCGGGCCGAGCCCTCGGAGACGCCGAGTCTCTCGCTCCTCGAGGTGGATGCCACGCTTGCGCGTCTCACTTCGACCGCGGGAAGGGGATCGGCGGCGGCGCGGAGCGAGTTGCTGCGCGCGCTCTTCGCGCGCGCCACGGCCGAAGAGCAGGAGTTCCTCGTCCGGCTTCTGAGCGGCGAGCTGCGCCAGGGCGCGCTCGAGGGGATCATGGTCGAGGCCGTCGCCAGGGCGGCTGGCCTTCCGGCGGCGGACGTGCGGCGAGCCGCGATGCTCGTCGGGGATCTGGGCGCCGTCGCCCGGTCTGCACTCGGGGAAGGTGCTGAGGGGCTCGGGCGCTACTCTCTCGAGTTGTTCCGGCCGCTGCGGCCGATGCTGGCCCGGACCGCCACGAGCGTGCAGGACGCTCTCTCCCGCCTGGGCCAGGCCGCCTTCGAGCACAAGCTCGACGGGGCGCGCATCCAGGTGCACAAGAGTGGGACGGAGATCAAGGTCTTCTCGCGGCTCATGAACGACGTCACCGTCGCAGTACCCGAAGTCGTCGATGCAGCCAGAGCACTCGGATTCGACGAGGCGATCCTCGACGGCGAGGCGATCGCGCTGGACAGAGACGGCAGGCCGCTCCCTTTCCAGAGCACGATGCGCCGGTTCGGGCGCAAGCTTGCCGTGGAAGAAATGCGAGGCGAGCTGCCGCTGACGGCGTTCTTCTTCGACCTCGTCCGCGCCGAGGGCGCTTCGATGCTGGCGGAGCCATACTCCCGTCGCTACGACAGGCTCGCCGAGCGCGTGTCCGAAGCGCAACGCCCGCCGCGCCTGGTCACGGAGGACGCCGCGGAGGCGCAAGCGTTCTTCGACGCCGCGATGCGCGCGGGGCACGAGGGGCTCGTGGCCAAGGACCTCCAGGCTCCGTACGAAGCGGGTGCGCGCGGCACCGCATGGCTGAAGATCAAGCAGGCCGACACGCTCGATCTTGTCGTGCTGGCGGCCGAATGGGGTCACGGCCGCCGTCGCGGGTGGCTCTCGAACCTGCACCTGGGAGCGCTCGACCCTGCGGGCGGCTTCGTCATGCTCGGCAAGACCTTCAAGGGGCTGACGGACGAGCTTCTGGAATGGCAGACGAAGCGGCTCTTGGAGTTCGAGATCCGTCGGGAGGGGGCCGTCGTTTACGTGCGGCCCGAGATGGTCGTCGAAGTGGCGTTCAACGGCCTGCAGACGAGCCCTATCTATCCGGCCGGGCTTGCGCTGCGGTTCGCGCGCGTAGTGCGCTACCGGGACGACAAGAAGGTCGCCGAGGCGGACACCATCGAGATCGTGAGACGGATCGCCGGCGCGACGCCGGCTTGACCATCCCCCGGGGCCCTCCGTATGATTCGCGCGCTGCCAAAAGGCGACCCGTGTCACTCGACAGGAGTCCTGGTTTGAAGAGAAAGCGGGTCGGCGTGATCGAGTTGATCAGTGACTCGGTCTGGCAGAACTGGGGCACCCGCTTCTATGGCGCGCGGTTCAAGCGGCACTATGCCAGCATCATGCCGCAGGTTGTGGCAGTCTGGTGCAAGCAGCTCGGGCATGACGTCACCTACTCGACCTATTACGGCCAGCAGGACCCCGAGAGCCTGCTCCCTCCTCACCTGGACGTCCTGTTCGTTTCCACCTACACACACGCCAGCGCCGTCGCCTGCGCCCTGGCCAGGCTCCATCGCCTTCGTGGCGCGCTGACCGTCATCGGGGGGCCTCACGCTCGCTCCTTCCCGAATGACTGCCTGAGATTCTTCGACCTGGCCGTCCTGGACTGCGACCGGGGATTGATCGACGACATCCTCCGCGGAGCATTCGATCGCGGCCAGGTGATCACCAGCGGCCGCATGCTGACGGAGCTCCCGACCGTCGAGGAGCGGGTGCCTCACATCCTGAAGGCCTCGCTGACCGAGGGCCGCCCGCCGTATGCCGCCAACATCGGACTGCTGTCCAGCGTCGGGTGCCCCTACACCTGCGATTTCTGCGTCGACTGGGACAAGCCGTACCTCTCGATCGCCGGCGACAGGTTGCGCGCCGATCTCCGCTTCATCGCCAAGCGCTTCCCGGGGGTCTACGTCAGCTATCACGATCCGAACTTCGGCGTCCAGTTCGACCGCACCATGGATGTCATCTCCAGCCTCCCGGAGCGCGAGCGCAATCCCTACGTCATGGAGAGCTCTCTGTCCATCCTGAAGGGGCCGAGGCTGCGGCGTCTCAAGGAGACGAATTGCTTCTACACGGCGCCTGGGATCGAGTCGTGGTCCGACTATTCGAACAAGACCGGTGTCGGGCGGAACGGGGGGCGGGACAAGCTCGAGGGCGTCATCGCGCGGCTCGGGGAAATCCACGAGTTCGTTCCCAACATCCAGGCCAATTTCATCTTCGGGACCGACGTGGACGACGGGGAGGAGCCGGTGGACATGACGAAGGAATTCATTCGCCGGGTGCCCTTTGTCTGGCCGACCATCAACATCCCGACGCCCTATGGGCGCACGCCCCTCTACGATTCTTATTTGGCGGCTGGCAGGATCCTGACCTCGATGCCGTTCGCCTTCTATTACATGCCGTACCTGGTGATGACCCTGAAGAACTACAGCCCACTGGAGTACTACGCGAAACTCATCGAGATCTATTCCACGGCGAATTCGCACAGACTCCTTTGGCCACGAATCGTATCCACGCCGGACTACTCGCTCAAGACTCTTTATGTCCTGCGTTCCTTCGCGTTCCAGGGGACTCTCGGCAAACTGAGGCGCACTCGCGAGCGCTTGCAGAACGACGCGGAGTTTAGGGGGTTCCATGAGGGCCGGACCTCGAGGCTCCCCGCCTTCTACAGGCAGCTATATGCCAGGCGGCTCGGGCGCTATGCGGAGCTCATCTCGGAGGCGGACATGACCCCGGAGCTGGAGGCGTCAACGGAAAGACCGGAGCTGCGCCACCCGGCGTTCACGGGCGTCGACAGCCGGGCGACTGTCCCTATGACGCCGGCTCAGAACTGAAGACGCCGCTGCCGACCGGATTTCAGCGTGCCTGCGATGCCTCCTGTTGCTGGGGGACCACGCCCATCGCCTGCATCTCGAGGCAGAACTCGGAGCGCTGCAGGTTGCGC
>Ga0075418_10008170_pt1 | contig 11745 bp, 9 predicted proteins | sample SoiMetdeltSBSDD2_FD_81776 | JGI IMG/M metagenome (GOLD analysis project Ga0075418, IMG submission 81776) | Bulk soil microbial communities from a Populus tree surrounding site in Tennessee, USA - Soil MetaG P. deltoides SBSDD2 | ecosystem: Environmental > Terrestrial > Soil > Tree plantation...
CTGGAGATGGCGCAGAACAGCATGCGCCTCGCCTGGACGCGCGAGGAGGTCGATGCCAAGCTGCATGGCATCATGGTCGCCATCCACAAGAATTGCTTCGAGACTGCCGAGCGCTTCGGCACGCCGGGTAATTACGTGAACGGCGCGAACATCGCCGGCTTCCTCAAGGTCGCCAACGCGATGATGGATCAGGGCGTCGTCTGAGAGACCGCGAGCTCGATCACACCGGACGGGGTGGGGCCCATCCCACCCCGTTCGCGTCATGCCGACCCTGCGTCACCGCGCTCGGGACGACTGCCGCCGGCTGGGCGCAACACCACCGATGAAACCGCTGGACTCTGCAACCTCTGCCTTGAGAATTCATAGCGGTGCGTGTGCGCTTAACCAACCTTTGCCATGGAGTCGAGGGTATGGCGCGCGCGCGCATTGGATCTCCTCAGGCCGCCCTCGGCCTCGCGCGCAAATCGACTGGCCCGGCGAAGGCTCGTCGCTCACTGGCGCACTCTCCAAGCGAGGAGTGCCAGGTCCGGTGGAGTTCCGGCGCTGCGTCGACGAGGTTTCCGGCCGGTTGGAGATGAGTATCAAGGAGGCTCGTCACAGGTGGGGCGGGGGTCCTGATGGCGATGGATCCAGCGGACTAGGCGGACGCGGCCACGGCGGCGGTGGGGGCCGGGGCCTCGGAGTGCGGTTTGCCTCGTTGCCAGGCTTCCCAGTCGCGCGGGGCGAGGTTGACCTGGCAGGACACGGGATCGTCCTGGTTGATGCCCACACTCTTGCCGTTCCGCAGCGAGCGCCACACCTTCCAGAGCTGCTGCGGTGCCAGGCCGGGGACATTGGCGAGGATCTTGTCGAGGCGGCGTAGAGGATTGTAGAACTGCAGGTAGCCGCGACGCAGTTTGGCTTCGATGACTTCGCCGGGCAGCGTGTCGCGGTGAAAAACTACCTTGGTCCCGGTGAAATGGGACCAGTCGTTGTCGAAGATGCGGTGCTTGTTGCGGTCCCAGTCCTCCGTGCCAGGGAACGGCGTCAGGACGGAGAACTGCGCCTGATGCGCATCCAGGGTTCGGGCGTACTGGATGGTCCGCTCCAGATCGTCCTCGGTCTCGATCTCCATTCCGAGGATGAAGGCCGTGAGCGAGCGGATGCCGTTCTGGCGCAACAGCTCCACGGCCCGCGCCCCGGTGTCCAGCTTCATCTGCTTGCGCCAGTGCTTCAGCACGTGTTCGTTCCCTGACTCGAGGCCGAGGAACACGTTGGAGCAGCCCGCGTGCGCCATGTGCTCCACGAGATCCGGGTGCTTCACCAGGATGTCGGCGCGGGACTGGCACCACCAGTGGAAGTCGAGACCGCGCTCGATGATCTCGGCGCAGAGCTCGTGGACGCGCGTCACGTTGGTGGTGAACAGGTCGTCCACGAGGAGGACGCCGCCGAAGCCGTAGTCCCGCTCCAGCTGCTCCATCTCGTCCACGGCCTGGACGACGTCGCGGGAACGCCACTTGCGTTTCTGGTACAGCGTGGGCACGGAGCAGAAGGTGCAGCTGTAGGGGCAGCCGCGGCTCGTGACCATCGTGGTCACCGGGCGGCCACGCAGGCGCGTGGCCTTGTACGGCTCCATGTCGAGGAGGTGCCGCGCCGGCCGCGGCAGGTCGTCCACGCTACGGATGTCGGGGATCTGTGGATTGTCCACGACGCGCTTCGTCTCCGGGTCGTACCAGGACAGGCTGGGAACGCTGCGCGGATCGAAACGCTTTCCCTGCTGTTCCAACTGGCGCAAGAGAATGGACGCGGCCTGCTCCCCTTCACCGCGGATCACGAAGTCCACGTAAGGGAGCTGGAGTGTCGTCTGGGTAGTGAAGGTGACGTGTGTGCCGCCGAGGAGCGTGCGACAGCCGGCCTCGTGGGCCTTGCGGGCATATTCCAACGCCTCCCCGTACTGCGGCGTGGTGCAGGTGATCCCCACCACATCGTAGCCGTCGTATGTTTCCGACCCACGATAGAAGGACATGTCGCGGATCTCGACCTCGTGGCCGTCGGCTTCGAGCTTGCCTCCAATGTAGAGAATTCCAAGGGGCGGGATAATCACACGAGCGGCATAGTAGAGGTCGTTGAGCGGCGGGCTGATTAGGAGAACCTTCATCGGCACCTCCCTCGAGCGCCCGAGCGAGGAGCACGCGCGCTCCTGGGGCCATGATCATCCCACTTTCCCGGTCTTCAGACAATGCCGTCGTGCGGGCCTCCGGCCGAACGACCCATAGGCCCAGGGGCGATCCCCCCCCGGCCGCGGGAGCACGAGAGGCGGTCGAAAGCCCGGAATACCGGGGCCTCCCTGATGCCTCTCCGGAGCGTGGCCCTCTATGGTGCGGCTCTTGTGGTTACCGCCGGCAGGGTCGTCCGGTCAGGAGCCGTATTCGACCGGGAGGACGGTGACTTCCCGCTTTTCCAGACCACGCAGGAAAGTGAGGGTGAGCGCTCGCTCCAGCGGCCATTCGGTGAGATAGCGCAGCAGATCATCAATGCCGCGTACTGGGCTCCCGTTCAGACTCACGATCAGATCGCCCTCGCGTAGGCCAGCCCGCTCCGCGGGCCCACCCTTCTCGAGGGAGAGAACCTCCACGGCAGTGTCCGCGGCCAGGCCGTGGTGTCGCACCCGGCGGCGATCGAGCGGTCGATCCTGGCCGGCGACGCCGATGCGGCCGCGCCGGACGCGGCCGTGCGCGAGCAGCTGCGGCAAGGCCCACTTCGCCGTGTTGGAGGGGACGGCGAATCCCATGCCCTGAGCGATGGCGATGATCGCCGTGTTGATGCCGATGACGCGACCCTTCGAATCGAGCAGCGGCCCGCCCGAGTTCCCTGGGTTGAGTGGTGCGGTGTGCTGCACGATGTTCTCGATCAGTCGACCGTCTTGGCTCCGCAGCGCCCGCCCGAGGGCGCTCACCACTCCCGTGGACACGGTGGATTGGAAGCCGAGAGGGTTGCCCACGGCGATCACGAGCTGTCCCACTTGCAGCGTCGACGAATCGCCGAGCTCGGCGAAGGCGAGGCCGGAGCGGTCGCAGCGAATCACGGCGAGATCCGTGGCCGGATCCTCGCCGACGAGTGTGGCCTGCGCTTCGTGACCATCGCCGAAGACCGCGGTGCTGGCTTCGGCCCCGTGCACGACATGGCTATTCGTGAGCACGTAGCCGTCCGGGGTGATGACCACGCCGGAACCCGTGCCCGACGGCCGGCGGCGGCCGCGCTCACGCGCGCCCGTGTGGACGCTCACCACGGCCGGGCCCACGGCAGCGACCACGCTCACGACGGCGCGGGAATAGGCGTCGAGGAGCTCCGCATCGCTCGGCCGGGGAATCTCGAACTCGGCCTCGTGCGCCTTCTCCGGGTCGGAGCCCGTGTGAGCCAGCCGGAGGAAAGGCACGATGTTCTCGCGCCGTCGTTTCATGGGAGCCTCGCGCTTCGTCGTGACTTCGTGGCAGGCGCCCGGGTCGGCCAGGCAGCCCTGTCCGGCTCCGCCCCCACGTCGGCACTTTCGGCGGCTCCCAGAGCCCGCCCGGAGCCCGGGTGCGGAGCTACCTCGATTCTACTCTACGCCCCGTGCCTCCGCATGGTTCCCTGGCCCGACGGTGGGGCGGGCGGCGCCGCGGCGCCGGCTCAGCGGAAGAAGTAACGGAAACCGACGGCGGCGTTGAAGACGACGTCGCTTTCCGGCGCCAGATCGAAGGTCGGGACGAGCTCGAGGAAGACATCGAAGGGCTGGCGTGCCATCAGGTAATCGATGCCCACCACGGTGCGCAGGCCGAAATGCGTCTCGTCTCCGAACTGGAAGCGTGCCCCGCCGCCGAAATAGAGCGGCAGCGCACCCGTGTCGAGATCGAGGAGACCGAACTGATGCCAGAGGACATCGCCGTAGATCGTCGTGGCGCCGTCCTCGACGAAGGACCAGGCCAGGCCACCATCGAGGGCGAACGTTTGCGACTGCCACAACTTGGCGTTCACGCCAGTGGGTTCGCCGAAGACGAAGCCCAGGCCGAACTTCCCGTTACCCCCTTGCACCGGGGTGTACGCCTGTTCGGTCTGCGCCATGCCGGTGGCGGCAGACAGAACCAAGGTCAGAAAGCACGGGATGGACAGGAATCGATGCAGGAACCGCGGTGAGAACGACATGAGAACCTCCTCCGCCCCACGACCCGTCGTTCCCGGAAAACCTAGCATCGCGGGGGCCTTCTGTCATGCCCGGGAGAACCCCGACCCGCGTGCGGTTGCGGGGCGCCCCGGGTCAGCCCCCCCAGCAGCTGGTCGAAGAGCTCCTCGTACCCCGCCACCATGCGCTCGATGCCGAACTCCTGCACGACGCGCCGCCGTGAGACCGCCCCCATGCGCCGCGCCGTGTCGAGATCGCCGAGGAGGCGCTGCAGCCCCGCCGCCAGTTCTTCTTCCTGCCCAGGAGACACGAGAAGGCCGTTCGCGTCGTCTTCGATCATCTCGGGCAAACCGCCGACCCGCGTGCCGACCAGAGGCAAGCTCGCCGCCATCGCTTCGAGGAAAGCGAGGGGGAAGGTTTCGACGTCGGTGGAACAGAGCACCGCCACGTCGAGCGCGGCGAGCACCGCGGCCACGTCGGGCCGCCAGCCCAAAAGGACGAAGCGTCCTTCGAGACCGAGCGCGGCGATTTGCTGCTGCAGCGCGGCGCGCAGCGGACCGTCGCCAGCCAGGACGAAACGCGCCGCCGGAATCTGGCGCAGGACGAGCTCTGCGGCCCGGACGAAGGACTGCAAGTCCTTCTCCGGGCGGAGAACGGCGATGCTGCCAGCGACGGGCGCCTCGGCGTCGAAGCCCCATTCCGCCCGCAGGCGCAAGCGCACTGCTTCTCGTTCCGCACCGAGATCGTACGCTGCGGCATCGATGCCGTTGTGCAAGACGTGAATCCTCTCGTGGGGAATCCGCTTCACCTGCGTTAGGTACTCGAGCTGCCCGCGCGCTACCGCCACCCAAGCACTCGTGAAGGGGGCGAGGAGTTGGTTGACCCGGTGCTTCGCCGGCGTCATGTCGCGCTCGCCCGTCGAGTGTTCCGCGACGATCCGCACCGGCGCTCCCCCGAGCACGGCCGCGAGACGTCCGACCACGCCGGTGCTGAAGCCATGGCTGAGGACGATCCGGACTCTCTCGCGGCGGACGAGCGCGAGAGTGCGCCAGAGAAAGGCGGCCTCGAGGCGGCGCGGCCCGGAGAGCAAGTGCACGGCGATGCCGGCGGCTTCGAGCCCTTCCGCCACCGGCCCGCGCTCGTGCTGGCAGGCCACGAGCGGCCGCCAGCGCCGCCGGTCGAGCCGGCGTGCCAGAGCTTCCACCTGGCGCTCGGCACCACCCACTCGCAGCGAGGGAAAAAGAAAGAGAATGGGGACGGGTGGCATCATGGACACTCGGAGCCCCGGCGCACTCCGCGAGCGGGTGACGCGGACTGCCGGCGCGCGGTGCGTTCGGACCACCGCATCCGTGCCCACGACAAGTTCGGCTGCAGCCCCACGAGCGCGGCGCTAGAAGATGAACCCGGCGGTGACGGTGAGAACCTGGTTCTTGGCATCCGTGAACACCGGGGAAGGCCTCTCGGCGATCCCCGTGAAGCCGTGGCTGTAGCCGATCTCGAGAAAGCTGCGATAACGTCCGGGGAACTCCACGCCGCCAGAGACATAGAGGGCGACCTCGCTCCCCTTCGTGTCATCGTCGATGTCGGTTTCGATTTTCCCGAACTGGCTTGTCTCCGCCTCCATCTTGGACGAGAGCAAAAAGCCGAACTGGGGCCCGACCTTCACGAAGGGTTTGATGCGGAGATCCGGCGCGCTCACCTTGAGGAGGAGCGGGATGTACAGGTAGGTCAGCTTGAACGTCGCTGCACCCGAGACCTGCTGGTTGAAGAACGTGCCCGAGCCCTTGATCTCCCCACCCTGGTCCGCGACCGCCAGTCCCAGCTCGACGGCGAACATGGGGGTGAACGGATAATCCACGTTCCCGGCGGCGAAGTAGCCGTAACGGTCACCCGTCTCGATGTTCGGTGCCAGGTCCTCGTAGCCGAGCCAGGCGACGGTGGCACCGACCCGGACGCCCACTGGAATGGGGAGGCTCGCGCTCGCGCTCGAACCGGCCACCAGCAGCACGAGCCCAGCGGCGATGCAAGCGAGGAGCGGACCCCGGCGGGCCCAGGGGTGCGCCGAGCGAGTTCCCACGACGGCATCCTTTCTCGAGAGGATCATTCCACGACGTCGCTTCCCAGCAGATACCACGGTCTGCAGGGCGTCGCAAGCTGGATCATACTCCAGGTGCGACATCGACCCAGCAATGCACCTGGTGTGCCGGCCCCACCTGCCGCGCTTCTGGGTACTGCACGTGACAGATTTCGGTGACGTGGGCGCAGCGCGGGGCGAAAGGACAGCCCGGGCCGAGCGCGGTCGGGTCCGGCGGCCGGCCGGGAATGGGAGGCAGCCGGTCACGGTCGCCGCTGAGTCGGGGCAAAGAGCGCAGGAGCGCGAGCGTGTACGGATGACGCGGCGTGGCGAAGAGCGCCGCCGCTGGCGCCTGTTCCACGATGCGCCCGGCATACATCACCGCCACTTCGTCGGCCACTCCCGCCACGACTCCGAGATCGTGGGTGACGAGCACGACCGCGGTGCCGTACTCCCGGCGCAGATCACCCACGAGTGCCAGGATCTGCGCCTGCACCGTGACGTCGAGGGCGGTCGTCGGTTCGTCGGCGAGCAGCACCTCGGGCCTGCCGAGGAGCGCCATGGCGATCATCACCCGCTGCCGCATGCCGCCGCTCATCTCGTGCGGATGGCCGTCGAAGCGGCGTTCGGGCTCGGGAATGCCGACGCGGGCCAGCATCTCCACGGCGCGGCCGCGGGCGGCGCGCCGGCCGAGGCCCTCGTGCTCCTCCAGCACTTCCGTCAGCTGTCGGCCGATCGTGAGATACGGGTTGAGCGACGTCATCGGGTCCTGGAAGATCATGGCGATGCGCTTGCCCCGGATGGCGCGCATCTGCCGTTCGGGGAGTGCGAGCAGGTCGCTGCCGGCGAGCTCGATGCGCCCGGAGACGATGCGCCCCGGCGGCTGCGGCACCAGCCGCAGGATGGACAGATTCGCCACGCTCTTGCCGCTGCCGCTTTCCCCCACGATGCCGAGAACCCCGCCGCGCGGCAGGGTGAAGGAGACGCCGTCCACGGCGCGGACGACGCCAGCTTCGGTGTCGAACACCGTGTGCAAGTCCTGCACGCGGAGCACTGCCGTGGCTGACCTTGCCGCGCCCGCGCTCAGTGGCTCTCGACTCATGCGCACCTCAGTCCTGCCGCAGGTGCGGATCCAGCGCGTCGCGCAACCCGTCCCCGAGGAAGTTGAGGCTGAAGAGCGTCAGCGCCAGCGCCAGCCCGGGGAAGAACGACAACCAGGGGAAGAAGGCGAGGACCCTGGCGCCCTCGTTCACCAGCGTGCCCCAGCTCGCCTGGGGCGGCTGCACGCCCAACCCCAAGAAGGAGAGGAAGGCTTCTTGCAGCATCACCGCCGGCACGGTGAGCGTGGCATAGACGATGATCGGTCCGAGCGTGTTCGGCACCACGTGCAGGAAGATGATGGTGAACGGCCCTGTACCCATGGAGCGCGCCGCTTCGACGTACTCCTGCTGCTTGATGGAGAGCACCTGGCCGCGCACGATGCGCGCCATCGTCAGCCACTGCACGAGACCCAGCGCCACGAAGAGCATGACCAGGCTGCGGCTGAAGTAGACCATGAGGAGGATGACCAGGAACATGTAGGGCAGCGAATAGAGCACGTCCACGCCGCGCATCATGAGCTGGTCGGTGCGGCCGCCGAAGTAGCCCGACACGGCACCGTAGCTCACGCCCACGGCGAAGCTGACCAGCGTCGCCACCAGACCCACGAGCATGCTGATGCGACCACCGTAGAGGACGCGTGACAGCAAGTCCCGCCCCAGGACATCGGTGCCGAAAAGATGCGCCCGGCTCGGCGACGTGGCGCCGAGCTCCAGGTCCTGCAGCGCCGGATCCTGCAGGCCCGGGAGCACCGGCGCCAGGAACGCCAGGATCCCGAGGGCGAGCAGGAAGACGCCGCTCGCCACCGCCACGCGATTGCGGCGGAGTCGCCTCCAGGCGTCGCGCCACAAGCTCGTGCCGTCTTTCATGTCGCTCGGAGTCTTCATTCCAGCTGCACCCTCGGGTCCAGGACGCCATACATCAGATCGACCAGCAGGTTGAAGACGATCAGGAAGCCGGCGTAGAAGATCACGATCCCCATGACCAAGGTGTAGTCGCGGTTGAGCGCGCCATTGACGAAGGACTGTCCCACGCCGGGGATGGCGAAAATCTTCTCCACCACGATGGAGCCGGTCACCGCCCGCGCCATCGCGGGCCCGAGGAAGGACACCACCGGCAGCAAGCCGCCACGCAGCGCATGCCGCCAGACGATGGTGTGCTCCGCCAGCCCCTTGGCGCGGGCGGTGCGGATGAAGTCGGCCCGCGTCACCTCGAGCATGCCGCCCCGGGCGAGCCGCGCCACGTAGGCGACATAGATCGCTGCCAGGGTGATCACCGGCAGGATCTTGGTTTGCGGCGGGCCCCACGTGGCCGGCGGCAGCCAGCGCAGCGTCAGCGCGAAGACGAAGACGAGAGCGGGCCCCAGGATGAAGTTCGGGATGGAAACGCCGAGCATGGCCACGGCCATGGGGCCGTGGTCCCAGGCGGTGTTCTGCCGCAGCGCCGCCACCGTGCCGATGGGCACGCCGACCACGAGCGCCAGCAGCATGGCCCAGGCCCCGAGCTCGAGCGAGATCGGCAGCGCCCCGAGCACGATCTCCCGCACCGAGCGCGAAGGGAACTTGTACGACGGGCCGAGGTCGAAGTGCAGGGCGTTGCGCAGATAACGCCCGTATTGCACGAGGAGCGGTTGGTCGAGGCCGTACTTGGCTTGCAGCGTCGCCCGCGCCTCCGCCGGAATCTCCCGCTCGGAGAGGAACGGTCCGCCCGGAGCCAGCCGGATGATGAAGAAGGTGATGGTGACGATGGCCCAGAGCGTGGGAACGAGCGCCAGCAGGCGCGTGAGCACCGTCCTCATCGCCCGCTCCCGGTGCCGGTCGTGGCGCCACCCACGGCCACGCTGTCTTCGGCTGCACTCCCCAGGGCCTGCTCTTCTCCCGCGTGCGCCCGCCCCATTCTGTCCTCTCCCCGCGCCAGAGAGACGTACTTGAGCGGGTGCTCGTCGAGCGCTGTCGGATGGATGCCGCGCACGTAAGGAGCGACGAACTCCCGGTTGCAGTAAGCGTAGATCGGGATGAAGGGCATGGCGTCGAGCGCCACCGCCTCGGCCTGGGCCAAGAGTTGGAGCCGTTGCACCGGTTCGCGCTCGCGGCCGGCGGCGGCGACGAGGGAATCGAAACGCGCATTGCTCCAACGGGTGCGGCTGTTGCCGTCCCCGGTCACGAGGATGGCGAGGAAGCTGTTGGGATCCATGTAGTCGCCGATCCAGGAGCGCCGCGCGATCTGGTAGCGGCATTCCACGGTAGCGCGCATGTAGCTCGCCCATTCCTGGCTGGAAAGACGCAAGTCGATTCCCAAGTGCTCCTTCCACATGGCCTGCACGGCCTCGCCGATCTTCTTGTTGTCCTCGCCGGTGTTGAAGAGGAGCTCGACGGCGGGGAAGCCCTGGCCGCCCGGGTAGCCGGCGTCGGCGAGCAAACGGCGGGCGCGCTCCGGATCGAAGTGCACACCCTCGGGGTAGGGGTAATCGCGAAATCCGTGCGGCACGATGTTGCCCCAAGGGGCACCACTCCCGTGCAGAACGTAGCGCGCGATGCGCTCACGGTCGATGGCATAGGCGAGGGCCCGCCGGACGCGCGGGTCGTCCAGCGGCGGCTCGGTCACCACCATGGAGTAGAAGTAGAGTGCCAGGTACGGCCCCGTGCGGTAATCCGCGTAGTGCTGGATATACGGGATCATTTGCGCCGGCACATAGCCGCTCGGGTTCCAATCGGTCATCCCGGCGCGGTACATGGACAGCATCGTGGACGGGTCGTCGACGCTGTAGCAGACGATGCGGCGCAGGCGCACCCGCGCCGCGTCCCAATAGCCCGGGAACTTCTCGAACTCGAGGCGGTCGTTCTGCCGGTGACGCAGCAGGCGGAAGGGGCCGTTGCCGACGATGTGCTCCGGGTGCGTCCAGCGGTCGCCCCAGGTCTCCAGCGTGCGGCGGTGCACGGGCAGGAAGGGATGGTAGGTGAGCAGCTGCAGGAAGTACGGCGTCGGCACTTCCAGCACTACCTGGAAAGTGCTGTCGTCGAGGGCTCGAATGCCCACTGGCGCCGGATCGGCGATCTCCTTCTTCTTGTAGGCCCTGGCGTTGCGGATGAGATAGAAGAGGTCGGCGTAGCGCGCCGGCGTGTCCGGATGGAGCAAACGCAGCCACGACCACTCGAAGTCGTGGGCCGTGACTCGGTCGCCGTTCGTCCAGCGACTGTCTGTGCGCAGGTGGAAGAGATAGGTGACGCCGTCCGGCGCCAGTTCCCAGCTCTTGGCCATGCCCGGGCGCGGCACCAGCGTCTCCGGGTCCGGCGTCACCAGACCCTCGAAGAGAAGGCGCGCGACGCGCCCGTCGGGCTGTCCCGACAGGAGGCCGGGATCGAGGGTTTCGGGCTCGGCGCCGTTGGCGAAGCGGAAGACCTCCTCGTCGGGCGGCGTGGTGCGGCCGAAGTACTCGACCTCGTGGCCATGGCTGCCACGAAGGCGCCAGAGGATCATGGTCACCGCGAGGAGGAGCAGCAGCAGTCCAAGTGCCGGCCAGCGCGCACGACCTTGTGTGCGGCGATCCACCCTTCTCTCCACGCCACCCATGCGCACAAAATAGCACGGCTTCTGCGAGCCGTCGCCACACCGATGCGTCGCTCCAGCAGCCACCGGCCTCGCGTATAGTGTGGCCCTGCACACTCGCCCGACGAGGGAGCATGGCCGGCACCTGGTTCGTCACCCTCACCGCACTCTTGGTCCGCGTCGCCCTCTGGCTGCATCAGCCAGGGCTCACCTACGATGGCACCTACTATCTGCGCCAGGCCGAGCGGCTCCTGCGTGGCGATTTCCAGGTGATCGGTTTTCCGCCAGGATATCCGCTGGTGGTGGCGCTGGTGCGCGTCGTCGCCGGGGATTTCGAGCTCGCCGGCCGCGTGGTGAGCCTGGTCGCCGGAACCGCTACGGTGGCGCTCTTCCACCTCTGGGCGCGCCGCCATCTCCCGGGACGCTGGGCGCTCGCCGCGGCCCTCTTTCTCGCCGTGCACCCGGAAGTGGCGCGCCAGCACGTGGAGATCCTGAGCGAACCGCTCTACATTTTCTGCATCGTTCTCGGCTTCACGCTCTTCGAGAAGGGGCGCGACCTCGCGGCCGGGGCGCTCTTCGGCTACGCCTTCCTCGTCCGCCCCGAGGCGGTGGCGCTCCTCCTCGGCTGCGCGGTGTCGCGACTGGGGGAGTCGCCGGCGGCAGCGGCGGGCGCGGTGCCCTTGACCGTGCCGGCGCAAGCTGGCGGTGCTCGGCGCCTGCCGCTGCGGTTGCTCGGCACCGGCCTCTTGCCGGTGATTCTGTACTCCGCTCTCAGCAGCCACGCCATCGGCCATTGGGTCTTGACGCCGAAGCAAGGGCAGCTCGATCTCGACGCCGACATCGGCCCACGCTTGTGGAAGATGCTGACCTCGTTGCACGTGCTCTTCCC
>Ga0075418_10008171_pt1 | contig 11745 bp, 15 predicted proteins | sample SoiMetdeltSBSDD2_FD_81776 | JGI IMG/M metagenome (GOLD analysis project Ga0075418, IMG submission 81776) | Bulk soil microbial communities from a Populus tree surrounding site in Tennessee, USA - Soil MetaG P. deltoides SBSDD2 | ecosystem: Environmental > Terrestrial > Soil > Tree plantation...
CATTTGAAAATTATAGATAAGCGGAGTCCACTCGCGGGCATGTCTGACAGGCGAGGGACGGTCTCGCATGGAGGCGCGCAAGCCGAAAACGGCGAGCGCCTTCGGCTCTTATCAAATAACTGTTACAATCGAAACAGTCGGTTGATAACGCGCCTGCAGCATGGATTTGCTCGGGCTGAACTGATTTTTTGAACAAAAGGGCGGGCTGCAGCGACTAATCACGAGCAAAAAAGTTTAAGATTTTTGTGGCAAAAACGATTTCCTTTGTTACATTCGCGCACTCTTTTATTGGTAAAAGGGATGCCGGCTTTCAACAAATCGAAGACGAACAACGACTTTGACTGGCAGTTGTGAATAAAAAAACTGTGAAGAAACCAAACGGGGCGAAAAGCAAGCCCCACGGCTCGGCCACTTCGGCGGCCATTCTAGGCATTCCCGCCAGCGGGAATACCAAAAAGGTCAACCACGCTTTCGGGCACGCGAAAATCAAGCCCGAGTGGAGCAAGTTTTATCAAAACCTGCTCGAGCTTCGCGAGCGCCTGCTCCACCAAATGGATGGCCTGGCCAAGGAATCCGCAGAGGAGCTGGCCGGCTACAGCCTGCACATGGCCGATTCTGGCACGGACAATTTTGACCGCGACTTCGCGTTGAGTCTGCTCTCATCCGACCAGGACGCGATCTACGAAATCGAGGAAGCCCTCAAGCGGATCGAAAAGAACACCTACGGCGTGTGCGAACTGACGGGCAAGAACATCCCAAAGGCGCGCCTTGAAGCCATTCCGTGGACACGCTTCACGGTCGAGGCCCAGGCGCAACTGGAACGCGAAGGGGCGTTGCGCTCGCGCAAACTCGGCGCGCTCGGCACGGTCGATTCCGCCGGCTCCGTTGAAGTCGGCGACGACGATGACGAGGTTGAAGAAAAACCTGCGAAGGAAAAGGAATAGTTATGCCGCGAGAAATCATCACGATCGAATGCACCGAAGCCCGCAAGGAAGGCAAGTCGCCTTCGCGCTACACGACCACGCGCAACAAGAAGCTGCAGACGGAAAAGTTGGAAATCAAAAAATACAATCCGTTCCTGCGCCGTCACACCGTCCACAAAGAAATCAAGTAAGCTCTTATGCCTCGCAAGACACATGCCGATCGGGACCGCAAGGGCAAATCGCCGATGTCCGAAAAGCGCACGCCGCGCCCGAAGCCTAAGATTGATTTCACCGTGGAGTCCCTGGACTTCAAGAACACGACGCTGCTGCGCCAGTTCACAACTGATCAGGGCCGCATTTTGCCGCGCAAGTACACGGGCCTGCCGGCGCATTATCAACGCCGCCTGAACAAGGCCATCAAGCGCGCGCGCCAGATGCTGCTAATGAAGTAATTTCGAAATCCCATCCCGCCGCGGGGATGGGATTTTTAATGGCGGCTAATTGCAAACGATTTGCAAATAGTCCAAGGAGGAGTATCTTACTTCCAGTGAACGCCCGTGCTCGCATAACTGTAGGTGCGATTTTCTTTGTTTCAGCGTTCGCGTTTATCGTCCCGCAGGCCGGGCGCGCTGTCTCCAGTTCGCCGCAACAGGAAAAAACAAAAATCCTCACGACGATTCTCCCGCTCTACTGTTTCGCCGTTGGCGTGGCGGGAGATCTTGCGCGGGTTGATAACCTGCTCCCCGAAAACGCCAGTGGCCACGATTACCAACTCTCGGCCCAGGACGCGCGAAAACTGAGCAACGCAGACGTCGTCATTGCGACAGGCCTCGGCCTTGAGGATTCGCTGCTCGGTCGCCGGCTCAAGGCGCCGTCGGTGAAAGCCGCAGCCGGCATTGAACCGATTCTTGGACACGTTCACGAGGATCATCGCCACGGCGGCGACGTGAATCCGCACTTCTGGCTCGACCCGCTCCTCGCCGCTCACGCGGTCACGAATATCCTTCACGCCTTGCAGAAAGCTGACCCGCCGAATGCGGACGCCTTCTCGCGCAACGCCGCCGCGTATGTGACGCGCCTGCACAAACTCGACCAGGAAATCAGTGCCGCACTTGTGCCCTATCGTGGCCGCACATTCGTTACGTATCACGATGCGTTCCCGTACTTCGCGCGTCGGTATGATCTGCGACTAGCGGGCGTGGTCCAGGAAGTCGCCGACGTGGAGCCGACTCCACACCATCTCAGCGAGCTTCGCGCGATTGTGCGCGACAAGAAGGTGAGTGTGGTTTTCATGGAGGCGGCAAGTGACCGGCGCCGGTTGAAGCAACTGGCCGCGGACCTTGGCGTAAAAGTCGCCACGCTCGATCCCCTGGAATCGGGTAGGCTCTCGCCGAGCGCTTACGAAGAGGGCATGCGTCGCAACGCGGAATCGATCCGAAAGGCTTTTGATGCACCACTGCCCTGAACATCAAGGCCCATCGGTGGTGGAGACGCGCAACCTGCGGGTGTCGCTGGGCGGTCGCGAGGTTCTCCAAGGCGTCAATTTCACGGTGCCCAAGGGCCAGGTGGTCGCGCTGATCGGTCCGAACGGTTCCGGAAAGACGACGCTGCTGCGCTGTCTGCTTGGCCTGCAGAAACCGTCTGCGGGCGAAGTTCGGCTCTTCGGACAAACCGATATTTCCGCCGCGCTCCCGCGCATCGGCTACGTGCCGCAGCGACTGGATGTCGAACGCAGTTTTGCCCTGAGCGTGCGCGAATTTCTCGCGTTGCGCACCGCCGGCGCACGCAACTGGTTTTTCCATTCCAACAAAACGAACGATCAAATCATCGGCGCTTCGCTGACCGAGATTGGCGTGGTCGAGTTGCTGGATCGTCCGCTGGCGCATCTCTCCGGCGGCCAGCTTCAACGCGTCCTCATCGCCTTCAGTCTGCTCCGCAATCCCGAACTGCTCCTGCTCGACGAACCCACCGCCGGCGTGGACACACCTGGCGAACAAACTTTTTACGATCTCATCGCAGACGTGCAGCGTCGGCTCAAACTCACGGTCGTGCTCGTCTCGCACGACCTGTCCATGGTTTTCCGCCACGCCTCTTGGGTTTACGCGCTTAATGGCGTGATCTGTTGCGAGGGACATCCCGAGCACGTCATGAACGCCGAGAGCCTCAAGCAAGCCTACGGCATCCACGTTTCGCCGTATCACCATCACCATCATCACTGAATGCTCAACGAACCCTTCATGCAACGCGCGTTGCTCGCCGCCCTGTTTCTCGGGCCGCTCTGCGCATTGCTCGGTGTCTTTGTCACCGCGCGGCGCATGGCGTTTTTCAGCGACACGATTTCTCACGGCGCGCTCACCGGCGTCGCGCTCGGTTTCTGGTTCGGCATGGCCGATCCAACGCTCCCGCTCATCGTCTTCAGCCTGCTCATCGCCGGCGCGATCGTGTGGCTGCGCGAACGCACTGAACTGGTAACAGACACCATCATGGCATTGCTCCTCTCCGGCTCCGTCGCGGTAGGCATGATCATCCTCAGCCTGCTCAAGCGCCGGCCGGGCGACATTCACGGTTTTCTTTTTGGAGATATCCTGGCGATCGGCCGGCAGGAAGTCTGGCTGGGCGCCGCGCTGTTCGCCGGCGTTGGCGTGGGAATCTTCCTCTGGCTCAACGATCTGAGCCTCATCACCGTGCAGGAGGAAATGGCCCACGTTTGCGGTGTGCCCGTGCTACGGATGAACTTCATCTTCGTCATCGTCCTAACGCTAGCGGTCGCGGTTACCATCCGCATGCTGGGCATCATCCTGGTCACCTCGCTGATCGTTATTCCGCCCGCGACGGCGCGCAGCCTCAGCCGCAATTTGCGTCAGCAGATCATCTTAAGCCTGGCGGTCGGCCTTATCGGGGCCGTCTCCGGAATGTTGCTTTCCTATCCCCTGAATGTCCCCTGCGGCCCGATGATCGTCGTCACTTGCATTGCCCTTTTCATCCTTTCGCTCGTGATTCGCGCCTTCCGCCGCAATCTGCGGATCCCCTCGCCAGCATGAAACGTCACTCTCATCGCCGTCATTCGTTGGAACTGCCCGAGCTCACCGACCGGCTGCGTCGCAAATCGCGCAGAGTGACCATTCCGCGACAGGGGATTCTGCGTATTTTGCGCGCGCGCCGATCCCCCATGACGATTAAGGAAATCCACAAAGCGCTCGCGCCGGACGATTGCGACCTGGCCACGGTGTATCGTTCCATGCACATGCTCGAGCGCATGGGCATGGTGAAACGCTTCGATCTGGGGGAAGGCGCGGCGCGTTTCGAGCTCCTTGGCGAAGGGGACGACGGGCATCACCATCACCTCATTTGCACCCGCTGCTCGGACATTGTGGAGGTGGACGACTGCTTTTCGGAGGACCTGCAAAGGCGGATCGCGCAGGCCAGCGGATACGCGAAAGTGACGCACCGGCTTGAGTTTTTTGGGGTTTGTCCACGCTGCCAATAAAAGACAAAGCCGCGCCTTGTGAGCGCGGCCACTACTTCAATTGCTTGTATTCGACTAAATAGCCGTAGTTTCCTGGGCCCAGTTACCCAGTTTCATAAACTCCTTGATCTTCCTGCGCTCGTACCGATGCCGGTTCGCTTTCTCAGCGTGCGCATCGGCCTTGCGAAACGTATGCTTGGGATTCCTTACGATTTCGGTGATCACATCCAACGATTTGGTCATAGTGATGCTGTCCTTTCTCGAAGAGAGCCTAAAGCAGCCGGGATGCCGCGAGACCATACTGGAGGGAAACAGGAACGAAGTTCCGTTAATGGCTTCTGACATCCACGCCGCAAAGCTCATTACCTTAAATGGACGCCGAATGACACCGGAACGTTCCCCAGCCGTCACTCAGCGGCCTGCGACTGAGTATACGTTATTAATTTGCGCATTTCAATAGCAATGATTCCCATTCTCCTTCCGAGCGCGCTTTTTTGCTCACAAAACCGCGCAACTCGAAGCATTTGCGCACTGAAAAAATTTGCGTCCGCAAAATTCCGGCGATGGCCAGCCAGCCGCCCGGCTTAACAAAACTTGCGACCCGGTCCGCGCAACTCTCCAGCACATCGGCGGTTAGGTTTGCGCACACCACATCATACTTTTGCCTGCCACCGCGCATTTTCGTAAGGTCGCCTCGCGTGATTCGCGGACGGACCCCATTTCGCCGCGCATTTCCCTTTGCGACGCGCACGGCTGCGGGATCGAAATCGAACGCACGGACCGGCCGATAACCGAGTTTCGCCGCGGCAATCGCCAGAATTCCAGACCCGGTCCCGATATCGAGAAAGCCCTGGATTTTGCTGAAGTCTCGCGCCGCCACAAGGTGCTCCAGGCAAAACCGCGTGGTCGGATGCTGTCCCGTCCCGAAGCTCAATCCAGGATCGATCACCACTACGCTTTGGCCGGCACGCGGCTTGCGCTTGCTCCAGCTCGGTTTCACGAGCAACCGTCCGCCAACCACGAACGGTTTGAAGTGGCGCTTCCAGGATTCGGTCCAGTCCCGCTTTCGTACGCGCATGACTGATACGACGCCTCTCCCTGGATCCAGACCGCACAACCTCAAATGCTGGAACGCAGCGCGAAACTCGGACCAAAGGGAGTTTTTGTTAAGCAGCTTTGGAAGAAACACGCTGGCCGTGACGTCTCCAGTCTCCACATCTGTGTAGGTGGAAGGCGTCTGCCCCAATAATCTCTCGAACAAGGGAAGAAGCGCTTCCTCGGCCTCTGCCGTGGTTTCGACCGAGACGCGCCAGAGCGTCTGCGGCTTCACGAAGCGATCGCCGTTTGTTGGGCGGCGAGCAATTCGCGGATGCCGGCTTTGCCAAGGGCCAGCAATCCGGAAAGCTGAGTTTCGCTGAACGTCGCCTCTTCGCCAGTGCCCTGCAGTTCGATGAACTCGCCGGCGCCGTTCATCACCAGGTTCAGGTCCACTGCGGCGGCCACGTCCTCGGTGTAGCACAAGTCGAGCATCGGTTGGCCGGACACTATGCCAACGCTCACGGCCGCGACGGGCGAAAGCAGTGGATCCTGGGCGAGCTTCCCGTCGGCGATCAGTCTCCGCACCGCCAGCGCCAGTGCAACGTATCCACCCGTGATCGCCGCTGTGCGCGTGCCGCCGTCGGCCTGGAGCACGTCGCAATCAATCCAAATGGTGCGCTGCCCCACTTTTTCGAGATCGATTGCCGCCCGCATGGCGCGGCCGATGAGGCGTTGAATTTCCTGAGAGCGTCCGTCGATTTTGCCTTTCGAGATGTCTCGCTGTTTCCGCTGCAGCGTGGAATATGGCAGCATCGAATACTCGGCAGTGATCCACCCGCCCGTGACATTTTGCTCTTTCATCCAGCGGGGCACGCTCTCCTCGACCGTCACTCCGCAAATCACCCGCGTGTTCCCAAACCCCACCAGCGTGGAGCCAGTCGCGTGCGGCGCGATGCCGTTCTGAAACTTTACCGGGCGCAACTGTCCCGGTTGCCGCCCATCGGTCCGCGCCGCGCCACTAGCGCTCGCCATTACCACACCTTCAGTCATACCTTAAGCGTACCGCCGCCCATCAGCCCCAGCAACCTTCAAACCACGACATTTTCAGGTTCGCGGAGCGTTTCGGATTGCTGCCCGGTCATTTTTTCGCCGTCCCGTTATTCAGCCAAACGTCTACACGCGGCGCTTCCCAATTGTACGGTTTATTCAGGATGTCCAGGTCCCCGTCGCCATCGAGATCCTCCACTCGCCCTTCGTGGAACCCCTGGCCTTTCACGAGCACGGTTTTGCGAAAGTCTCCTTTCCCATCCCCGTAAAAAATAAACGCCTCCGCGTTCGGATTGTCCGGCTCCGTCTTTTTCTCTGTCCACTTTGCCATCTCCGCGGCGAAGACGTCGAGATTGCCGTCGCCATTAATATCGCCCAGTTCCAGCGTGTGGCCGTGGATCAAATCGCGCCCCGCCAAATCATGACCAACCCAATCGTTGGCGTTCGTTGGATTGCCTTTGCACTCGTACCACTTCAACGACCCAATGCCATCTCCAGGTGCAATGACAATCTCCAAAAATCTGCCGGGCTTAAGTTTTCCTGCGGCGATGCGCCCGCCAATCGTTCCCACCTTCACCGGCATCAAACGGTTTCGGTCGAGGTGCTTGAACCAATAGTTCCCCGCCAGGAGATCGAGTTTGCCGTCGCCATCGACGTCCGCCGCCGCGGCCCCTTCGGCATAGCGCGCGGCGTCGCCAATTCCTTCGCCGGCCTGGCCGCTGAAAATCTCGTTTGCCGACCACGGCTCGCTGCTGCGTGGGTCCGGCGGGATGTCGGCAAGGAAAAGCGCTTTGGCCTGCTGGTTCCAATACACGAGTTGGGCTTTGCCCGTGCCCTTGAAATCGCCGAATACCTGGTCGTGATGCTGTGTCTTGCCCGTGCTCTTGATCGTGCGGCGTTTCCACGAGACGTCCTTATCGAAATTGGGCGACGGATTCTCCCACCACCACACCTGGTTGCTTTGCCAGTCGCCACCGAACACAAGATCAACATCGCCGTCGCCATCGATGTCGTGCGAAGCGCCGCCAGCCTCGACTGTGAGAAAATCTTTTTCGATCACGGATCGCTCCCAGCCCATTGCCGTGCGGCGATACCAGACCAGTGCCGGCCCGACCTTGCGGAAACTCAACACGAAATCTTTTATGCGGTCGCCGTCGAGATCCGCGATCAGCGATCCGGTTTGCTGCGTCGATTCGCCCGGCACAGGAAGGTCTCCATGCGTGCTGGAGAGCCGCTGCCACCGAATCTCCGCAGCCACGCTCGTCATTGCATGAATCATGAGAACGACCACGCATGGCGCAACGAACCGTGCTCTACCACGATTCCCAGTGGATTTCATCCACGCGATGCTGAATGACACGAACCACTCGCGCAACGCCTTTGGGCTCGACCGTTGAGCGGTGTAGACGCAGGGGATCTTGCGCTCTTGCCATCATGACACGTGCCATCGATGCTCGTTTGGTTTTTACGCGCGCGATAAGCAGTCAATTCGTCGGGACTTTTACCGGCTGCCCACGAATCGAGCATGTCGCGTTGCTCGACAAACTGGAGCAGCGGAACGCCGTAACCGCAGGAAGTGGAGACACGCGTCACGTGACGTGGACGAACGCACGCGTGCCGGGGTTGACAGGAAATAGGGCGGCCATCTCATTGAATCGAGCATGGCCGGGGTTAATTACTTCGCCGCGCCCGTGAAGCCGGAGGATTTTTGGCGCACCTTCAAACGCGCAGAACATAATGACGATGCGGCGATTCTCCCCCAGATGCGCGGCCGTTTCGGCTCCGCTGCCGGTATAATCGTGATAAACGACCTCCATTGGAGCCAGCACGCGAAAAGCATCCCCGCCCTTCGGAGACAGATTGATATGGCCGTCCATGGACAGCGGCGAAGTCGCGACGAAGAATACACGTTGCCGCGTAATCCACGCTTTCAGTTCCGCATCAATATTCTCACGTTGCTTACTCACGTCCCCCGACCCTTATCTACTCTTTCACAGGAAGCACATGAATTGCCTTGATCACCAACTGCACGGTGTCGCCGACCTTGAGGTTGAGATCCTGCACGGATTCCGTCGTCAGCACCGAGGCCATTTGGGTCGGCGCGGTGACGTCAAATTTCACCAGGGACATTACTTTGTCGCTCGTGACGGAGGTTACCTTCGCCATGATTTTGTTTCGTGCACCGTATTTCATGCATGGACTTTCGGCGACGCCGGGTGAACGGTAAATACAAAAGGAGGGCTACTCATTGCACTAGCCGAGTTGCAGCGCGACAGCTATAAAACGCGCCATCAAGTGAGCGTGCGTAATTACATCCTCGCTACCGCCGGACACGTTGACCACGGCAAAAGCTCCCTGGTCAAAGCGTTGACCGGCATCGATCCCGACCGTCTGCCCGAGGAAAAGGCGCGCGGCATCACTATCGAACTGGGTTTCGCGCACCTCGCGCTGCCGGAATTACATCTCGGCATCGTCGATGTGCCGGGCCACGAGGACTTTGTAAAGAACATGGTGGCTGGCGTGGGCTGCATCGACATTGCGTTGCTGATCGTGGCCGCGGACGACGGCTGGATGCCGCAGACGGAGGAACATTTGCAGATCCTTACTTACCTCGGCGTCGGGCGCGGGGTCGTCGCGTTGACGAAAAGCGATCTCCTGGAGATCGGTGATGCGCGACCAATGGCGACGATTCGGGAGCAACTCCGAGGGACGCCGCTGGCGGATGCGCCAATCGTCAGAACGTCGGTCGTGAGCGGCACGGGTTTGGAGGAATTAAAGCAGGCGCTGAGCAGGGTCCTGGCCCAAACGCCGGCTGCAAAGGATACCGGAAAACCCCGGCTGCCCGTAGACCGCGTCTTCACCTTGCACGGCGTGGGGACGGTGGTGACCGGGACATTAGGCGGCGGCGCGCTCCGGCGCGGCCAACAGGTCGTCATCCAACCGCGAAAAACGGCGACGCGAGTTCGCACCGTCCAGAGCCACAACCGTGACGTGGAACTGTCGCCCCCGAGCACGCGCACCGCTTTAAACCTGCCGGACGTGACGAGTGGAGGCGACGCTCACGGGGTCCAGCGCGGAGACACGATCACCCTGGCGAGCCTGGGCGAACCGGCGATCGCCGTCGACGTGCTGCTAAACAAATCCCCGCGGCTCTCAAAGGTTACAACGCCAGCCGCAACCCCGTTGCGCGATGGCGCGCGGGTGCGGGTGCATCATTCGAGCGCGAATTACGCGGCGCGAGTGATCATTCCCGACGGCGAACCGCTTGCGGTGGGCGAGGAGTGCGTCGCGCAACTGCGATTTGAGGCCCCGGTGTTTATGTTTGCAGGCGATCGCTTGATCGTGCGCGACTGGTCCGAACAGTGGACGCTCGGAGGGGGGACGGTTCTTGATCCTGACGCTTCTACCCGCAACCTCCGTTCGCCGGAGCGTCGCGAGTTTTTGAACGAGCGCGCAGCCAAGCTCAACGATTTGCGGACTCTGATCGTGACGGCTGTAAAACGGGATCGCGCCGTTGCACGAGCAGGGCTCCTGGTGAAAGCGCGCTTCAGCGCGCAGGAGATCGCCGCTGACATCTCGGCGCTGGCCGCGAGCCACCACCTGGTCATCGAGGGCGAGTGGGTGCTGGAACCGCAGTGGTGGAGCGCCGTGAAAGCGAAGGCCGTCGAAGCGATTCAGAACGAGCACAAGGCGCATCCCGATCGCCAGGGGCTGCAGCTCAACGATTTGCGGCGTGCCGTGGAATTGCCAGACCCTGCGCTTTTCGATGTGTTGATCGCCGGCCTTGGTCGCTCCGGATTCTCACAAAGCGGAACGACAATTCGTTTCGCCGGGCACCGGCTGGCTTTGCCGAAGGAGCTGGAAGCGCACGGCGCGCGCATCCGTTCGGCGCTGGCCGTGAAGCCCTTCGAACCGCCGACCCGGAAGGAAGTCGCGCCGGACGCGGCCTCGCAACAGGCGCTTCGCTTTTTGGTGCAATCAGGCGAAGCGGTGGAGTTGGACACTGAAACTGTGATGCTGAGCGCGAACTACAGCAAAGCCGCGGAAGCGATCAAAGCGCAGTTGCAGAAAACGGGTGGCGCAACGGCCAGCGAGTTGCGCCAGTTGTTGGGCACCAGTCGGCGGGTGATCATTCCGTTGCTGGAGCGGCTCGATCGCGAGAGCGTGACCGTGCGAGAAGGCGATAGGCGCGTGCTCAAGCGTCTTAAATAATATGGCTGCGCCGCCCATACTCACGACCGTCGTAGGAAGTTATCCTGTTCCGGATTGGCTCGTCGCGTTGCCAAGCGAGCAAGCGCTGATCGACTCAACGAGTGTCGTGTTCAAAACGCAGGAACTCGCCGGCATCGACGTCGTGGCCGATGGCGAACTGTACCGCTTCGATATCAATCACCCCGATACGAATGGGATGATTGATTACTTCGTGCGCCCGCTCCATGGCGTGCGCTCCGCAATCGGACTCGCCGACGCGGAAGCCTTTCGCGCCCAACAGGGCATGGAGTTTCGGGCCCGGCCGGCGGGTGTCGTGGAAGGCGCGCTCTCGGCTGGAACGCTCGACCTGGTCACACCTTCCGCGCGCGCTCGCAGCCTCACGCGTTCGCGGCTGAAATTTACGATCACGGGCCCGCACATGCTCAGCCGCACCCTCCTCGACAGCCACTATGGCGAACTGGCGAAGCTCGCCCACGCGCTGGCCGAAGTGTTGGCGGCGCAGATTTCAAAGCTCGATGCCGATGTTGTGCAGATCGACGAAGCAAATATTCCGGGCCATCCCGAAGACGCATCCTGGGCTGCTCCCGCCATCAACGTTGTGCTGGGAGCGATTCGCGGTGAGAAGGCGGTGCACTTGTGTTTTGGAAATTACGGCGGCCAGATTGTCCAGAAGGGAACCTGGACGAAAATGCTCCACTTCCTGAACCAACTGGAAGCCGATCACGTCGTGCTGGAGATGGCGCGGCGCTCGACCGAGGAACTCGCCAGCTTGAAAGGCCTCAATCCGAAGATCGGAATTGGCCTGGGCGTAATCGATATCAAGAGTACGATCATCGAATTGCCTTCGGACGTGGCGCGGCGTATCGAAACCGCGGCAAAACTTCTCGGTCCGGACCGCATCCGCTACGTCCATCCCGATTGCGGCTTTTGGATGCTCAAGCGCAGCATAGCCGATGGGAAGATGCGGGCGCTCGTGAAAGGCCGCGACGATTATCTCGGGCGAAGCTGAGTGGACTTAACGGCTGCGCTTGCTCAAGCGCATGGCTGCCTCTAGCAGAG
>Ga0075418_10008173_pt1 | contig 11744 bp, 2 predicted proteins | sample SoiMetdeltSBSDD2_FD_81776 | JGI IMG/M metagenome (GOLD analysis project Ga0075418, IMG submission 81776) | Bulk soil microbial communities from a Populus tree surrounding site in Tennessee, USA - Soil MetaG P. deltoides SBSDD2 | ecosystem: Environmental > Terrestrial > Soil > Tree plantation...
AGAAGCAGCAGCAGCGAGTACGACGGGTGGCTGGTGAGGTACTTGTAGTGCGTGGTCCATTGCGGATTGCCGGCTGCCACGACGTAATCGCCGACATCGGCCTTGACCATCGGCGTCCATGTGCCGTCCACCACCCGCGGCCGGATCAGGCTCTTGCAGAAGAAGAACCCGCAAACCAGCGACACCACCAGCGCGCCCCAGAACACACCGGGTAGCGACTCGCCGGTGCCCGGTACGCCGAACGCGCCGCGGATGTCGATTAGCTTGGCGATGAAGAAGGCCAGCGGCAGCGCGAAGAACAGCTCGATAAGCCAAATCTGGATCAGTTGCGGAATCCGCGATCCAATCCTGTCGAACGCCAGCACACCCCGCCAGATGAACCGCAGCACACGCATGGGTGGGAAGAATAATGTGTGCCGGCAGCCGACGGGCAAACGGGAGCAGGCGAGTTCGGCAAACGGTCAATGCGAGTACCGCATGTAGATCCGCTCGCGGAATCCCTTGAATCGAACGAACTTCTCTTTCTTCCGTCTGCCGTCGACGAACCCGATCTTGCAGTAGCAGTCGCGGGCGGGGCTGTTGACATCAGTGACCTCCAGCTCAAAGTCGGTGTACGGCGTTTGCGCAATGGCGCCCTCGACGAGCATCGTGGCTACGCCTTGACGCCGGGCCCGCTCGGCCACGGCGACGAACTCGATGTAGCCCGTCGCCGCCGGGTAGTCGAGCGCAGACATCCACTGCGAAGCCAGGATTCGCGCGGCCACCGTGCCTCGTACGACACCGAGACGGCGTCGCCAGTCGGCCGCGTCAACCCGCATGGCACGGCCAGTGTGGTCGGTACAGGCGATGGCGCCGATGATGTCGCCAGCGCGGTCCGCGACGAAGAAGCGATCGACCTCGACCGCGGGCGTGAGTGCGGCCCTGATGTTTTCCATGTTGCGCGTGAGGGTGCAGAACTCGTCTCGATAGGCCTCGACGATGACCGCCGCGATGGCCTTCCGGTCGGCCTCCACCGCCGGGCGCACGGTGGCGCCGCTCCGCAGCAGGTGGGTCAACTCGGCGACCCAGGCCCGGTCGGCGGGCACCCACGGCAGAGTGTCGAGTTCGTCGGCGCCGACCCACCGCAGCGCGCGGTGGTCGTTGGGGTGCAACGAACCGCCGGTCTGCGAGACGCGGTACGCGCGCAACGTGGTCATCTCGTTGAGCGCGACGTCGGCGCCGATCCGTGCCCCCACGGTCACGTCGACGCCGAGTTCCTCGTGTAGTTCGCGGGCCAACGCGGCAGCGTCGCTCTCCCCCGCTGCGACCTTCCCGCCGGGCAGCTCCCAGAGGCCGGCGAGTTCCGGCGGCCGGGCCCGTTGCGCCACCAATAGCAGGGAACCCGAGATCAGCGCACCGGCAACGACGATCTGACTTGGCATCGATACGGACCGTATACCGCCGGGACTGAAAGACGGGATACCGCGTCATGTGAAGGTTGGAGCGGCGGCACGTACGTGTGGACTGTGTCGATACGAACGAGTTTCGTTGTATCCGAGCCGTAGATCGGCACCACCGCTGAACCATCAGCGCCCCGGGGCGATGTAGTCGCCGAACATGCAGGGTGGGGATTAGGTGAGCTCGATGATCGATGTCCGGTTGATGGCCACACCTTGGGCGGTGTTGTCGAGGGTGTCGACGATGAGCCGCGTGCCGTCGGACGTGAAGCGGGAGCCTTGCCACTCTCCGCGCAGGGCGTAGGTCTGTGTTGCGCCGGTGACCGTGTCCACGACCTCCACCCGATGGATGTTGTCGTTGTTGTTGTCGTACGTGTTCAGCACGGCGCGGGTGCCATCGGCGTTGAACGTGACATTGTAGTAGTAGGCAGTCCCCGGCAGCGTGACCGTTTCGCCGATCTGTGTCCCGGTGGTGACGTCTACGACCACCAGGCTGGTGACTCCGGTCTCGTCACTGAAGCTCGTTACGAGCAAGCGCGTGCGGTCGGGGGTCGAGGTGATCCCCCGACTCTGACCGGTGACGGTGATGGTACTTCCCACTTGCGTTCCGGAACTCGTGTCGAGCACGGTGATCGTGATCGCTTTATCTTGGCCGCCGTAGCCGGACGTATCGGTATAGACGGCGACGCGGTTGCCGTCGGCGGTGAATTTGACGTCTCCGACGCCGGCCTGGGTGATCGTGGTTCCCATCTGGGTGCCGGTCGCCACGTCCACCAAGGTCATGTGAGTGGTGTAGCCGGTCACATAGTCGCCTTCACGTGTGGTCAATGCGACCACGTTGCCGTCGGGACTGAACCTCGAATCTGTGTAAGCGGCACCCAGCTCGATCGTGCTCCCGAGCTGGGTACCCGTGGTGAGGTCGACGATCGCAACCCGGGAGGTGTAGCTAGCCGTGCCTGAGCTGTACGTACTGATGGTGATCGTCGCGCGGGTGCCGGCGGGGTTGAGGAGCACTTGACCCGATCCAGTGACGGTGACGGTGCTGCCCACCAGGGCGCCGGTCGCGGCGTCGAGCACTGTGACGCGGGTGTCCGTGCCGCTGGTGGTGAGCATGACCCGCGTTCCATCGGAGTTGAATTGCGCCTGGGCGGAGCCCGCCACGTCGAGGGTGGCGCCGAGCTGCGCGCCAGTGGTGGTGTCCACGATCGCCACTTTCGTGGTGTAGCCGGAGTAATAGTCTCCGGCGCGGCCCAGGAGGACGGCGTGATGTCCGTCGGCGCTGAACTGGACGTCGCTGACGTACTGGCCGAGGTTGGAGATGGTGCCGAGCGTCGTGAACGACGACGTGTCGATGACCGTAACGGTGCCGTTGCCACTCCCCAAGACGAGGGCCCGGCTGCCATCGTCGGTGTACTGGATTTGATAGGCCGCGCCTGCAATCGTCAGTGTGCTGCCGATCTGGGTCCCGTCGGTGAGGTCGATCGCCGTCAGCCGGGTCACGGTCGTCCCGCTTGAGGAATCTTGTTGCAAGACAACGATCTGGCTTCCGTTGGAGGAGTACCCGGCGGACTGAGCGGCGGCGAAGTCGAAGGTTGAGCCCACTTGCAAGCCAGTGGCGGTGTCGACGACGGTGTATTGAGTGCCCGCCGCCTGGTAGGACTGGACGACCAGGCGCGAGTGGTCATCGGAGATTTGCATGTACGGGTAGCCCGGAACCGAGAACTCCGTGACGGCGCCGGTCGCGGTATCGACGAAGAGTGCGCCGTTCGAGCCATCGCGATAGGTTCGGAAAATCGCACGGGTTCCCGTGGCATCGAGGGCTCCACTGCCATCGGTCTCGAAACCCGACACTGCGGAGGGCAGTTGAACTTTAATAACGTCGCCGGTGGCGGTGTCGATGATCGCGACCTCGGATGCGTACGTGTAGGTGTAGCTGCCGTTCACGTAGCGATAGCGCGAGGCGGTCGCGGTCTGAATGGCGTACCCGCCGTCGGCAGTGAACGTCATCGTTGATGACGGCGAGCCGGCCAGCTCGGTGACGGTGACGGCGCCGGTCGCGGTGTCGATGATGGCCACACGGGTGCTGTATACGGTGTTGTAGTAGTCGCCCCTCGACACCACGGCGATCTGGCTGGCGTACGCGCCATCGGCGCTGTATCGCAGGGCGCTGTTGTAGCTCGTGCCATCGATGGTGACGGTCTCGCCGATCTGAGCGCCGGTGGCCGTATCGATGACCGCGATCGACGTCCGGTCCACATAGTCGTAGTCGTAGTAGTCGCCGACACGGACCTGGACGCTGGTGACGCGGATGGCGCGGCTGCCATCGGGGCTGTACTGCAACGCGCCGGACCCCGGCAGGTCGACGGGCCCGTCGGCGACCACCCCAGTCTGCGGCACGTCGACGGTGACGGTGTTGGTGACGCTGCCTCCGCGGCCGTCGTCGACGGTGACGGTGAAGGTGTCGGTGTCGACGTCGTTCGGGGTGGCCGACGCGGCGTTACGGGCGTCGGCGCTCGGTGTGTAGGTGAATGCGCCCGTGGTCGGGTTCACCGCGACCGTTCCCTTGCCGCCCTGCGTCGCCACCGAATAAGTCAGCGGGTCGCCGTCGACGTCAGTGCCGTTGATCGTGCCGGTCAACACCCCGTTTGAAAAGTCGCCCGGCGTCGAGGTCGCCACGGGCGCGGTGTTCTTCGGCAGCACCGCCACCGTGACCACCGTGGGTGTTGCCCCACCGTGTGCGTCGTAGGCGGTGATAGTGAAGGTGTCCTGCTTCGCGTCGGGGGAGGCGGAGACCTTGGCGGCCGCGAGTCGCGCGGCCTCGGTGGGTGTGTAGACGAAGCTGCCGTCGGCGTTGACGATGACGCTGCCCTTGAGCGTGGCGCCGGTGCCGGCGTAGCTCAGCGTGTCGCTGTCGGGATCGATGAAGTACACCGCCCCGGTGACGGTGCCGTTGGCGTCGGGGTCGTTCGACTCAGTTTCGGCGGCGACGGTCGGGCGTTCGTTGGAGCCCGCCTGATCGATGTCGATGACGGTTACCTTCGTGCCTGCCGACGAGATCGTGGTCAGGGTGACGCGGGTGCCGTCGGCACTGAGCCTCGCGGTTCCCGTCGGGTAGCCCGGCAGCGCTGCTGAGACGCCGACCTGGTTGCCGGTCGCTAGATCGATGACGGCTAACCGGGTGGTCGAATCGGTGCCGTTGCCGTAGACATAGGCGGTCTGGAACGCGCGGGTACCGTCCGCGCTCAAAACCGTCCCGCCGGAGTAACCGCTCAAGACGGTGGTGGGGCCGACCTGCGTGCCGGTGGCGACGTCGATGACAGCCACCTGGGTGGACAAAACAGTGGAGCTGCCGTTGGCGTAGGTGTAGGCGTACGTGGTCTGGACGGCCCGGGTGCCGTCGGCGCTGAACTGGATGTTGCTGTTGGCGTTGCCGGCCAGGGTGGTGGCGGTACCGACCTGGGTACCGGTGGCGACGTCGACGAAGACCACCCGGGTCGCCGCGCCGCCGCTGTACTGGTCGCTGGTGGTTACGACCAGGCGAGCGCCGTCGGGGGTGAATGGCGCCGGGTTGCGGGTGTAGTTGTAGTCGTAGCGGTCGATCTCGCCGCGCACGGTAACTGTGCCGACCTGGTCGCCGGTGGCAGTGTCGATCATGGTGATCCGAGTGGTGTAACCGTTGAAGATCTCGTCACGGTCGGTCGTGATCTGGATGAGGCGGGTTTCGTCGGCGTTGAGAAGCGTCCCGCCGGGAGAGCCGCCCATCGTGACGGTGGACCCGATCTGGTTGCCCGTCGTGACGTCGACCACCGTGACCCTGGTGGTGTAGGTGTAGGTGCGCTGGCCGTCGACATAGATCTCTTCCTGTGAGGTGAGGATGGCGCGGGTGCCGTCGGCGAAGAACTGCGCTTGCCCGGAACTGCCGGACACCGTGATTGCGGTGCCGATCTGTTCACCGGTGGTGACGTCAATGACGGCCACCCGAGAGGTGTGGGAGTAGACGCCCGGCGTGCTGTCGTACATGTCGGTAATGAACAGCGCACGGGTACCGTCGGCGTTCAGCTGCACATCGTTGGAGTAGCCGTAGCCCCTCAGCGCCGTGGTGGTGCCGATCTGGGTGCCGGCCGCGGTGTCGATGATGGCCGCCCGAGAGGTGTAGGTGTTGACGCCGTCGATCCAGTCGTACGTCTCCTCCAGCGAGGTGGCGACGGCCCGCGTGCCGTCGGCACTGACCTTCAGCCAGGTGGACGAGCCTGTCAGTGTGGTGGTCGTACCGACCTGCTCGGCGTTGGCGGTGTCGAGGACCACAACACGCGTGGTGTAGGTATGGGTGTACGTGTAGGGGTCGTACGTCGTCTCGCTGCTGGTGGTGACGACGGCGCGGGTGCCGTCGGCAATGAATTGAGTTGCGCCGGAGCCGTTCAGCGTGACCGTAGTGCCGATCTGCTCACCACTGGCGGTGTCGATGATGGCCACCCGCGTGGTGTAGACGTAGGAGTAAGTGGGTTGGTCGTACCTCTGTTCACTCGTGGTCACCGCGGCGCGGGTGCCGTCAGCACTGAGCGAGGATGAGCCCGGGCCGGCCAACGTGACGGTCGTGCCGACCTGCTCGCCGGTGGCAGTGTCGATGACGACGACACGCGTGGTGTCGATGTACGAGTAGGTCGCTTGGTCGTACGTCCGCTCACTCGTGGTCCGAACGATGCGGGTGCCATCGGGGGTGGACAACGACGATCCACCGGACGAGCCGGACTGCGAGACGGTGGTGGTGGTGACGTCTCCGACCTGGTTTCCGGTCCTGAGGTCGATCACGGCCACTCGGGTGGTGTAGGTGGATGTGCTGGTGGAGCTGTCGTAGGTCGAACTCTGCGCAGTGAGCTTGGCCGTCCCGTCGCCCCTCAACTGCGTCGAGCCGTACTGGCCGGCCAGGGTGGTGCCGGGGCCGGCCTGGGTCCCGGTGGCGGTGTCGATGACGGTCACCCGGACGGTGGAGGTGTATGTGCCAGTGGCGCTGTCGAAGGTCGGACCAGCGGTGGTTTGGACCAGCCGGGTGCCGTCGGCACTGTATTGAGTCCCATTGTGCGAGCCGGCCAGGGTGATCGTGTCCCCGACCTGAGTACCGGTGGCAGTGTCGACGATGGCCACCCGGGTGGTGTAGGTGTACGTGCTGGTCGTGCTGTCGTAGGTCGTAGTCGACGTGACCTGGGAGGCGCGGGTTCCGTCCGCGCTGATCATCGCCGGTAAATAACCTTCGTAGTAGCTGTTGGTGGGAAGCCCCTCCATGGTGGTGATGGTGCCGACCTGCTTGCCGGTGGCCGTGTCGATGACCGCCACGCGGGTGGCGGTGGTATAGGTCTGGGTCTCGGCGTCGTAGACCGCGGTCTGGGTGGTCAGGATGGCGCGGGTGCCGTCGGGCGTGTATCGCAACCCGCCAGCCGCATTGCCTGGGACCGTCACCGAGCTGATGACGCCGGAGGTGGCGATGTTGACCGTAACCAACGTCGAGGTCGTCCCGCCGTGGCCGTCGTTGGCGGTGAGGGTGAACGTGACTTCCCGGTCCGCTGCGGTGGCTGTGTCGGCGACCGCGGCATGACGGGCGGCCTCGGTAGGGACGAATACCAACTGGCCGTTGGCGATCGCCAAGTCACCTAAGTCGGTGTCGTCGGTGAACGTCAACGTGTCCTGGTCGGCGTCGATCACCGGGAAGGAGATGGGCACAGCACCGTTGACTGGGTTCGCCGTGCCGGTCTTCGCCGGACCAGTCGCTGTTGGCCCCGCGTTGGTGGGTGTCACCGGCACGGTGAACGCCGATGTCGTGGTGCCGCCGGCGCTGTCGGTGGCCGTGACGGTGATCGTCGCGGTGTGCGGCCCTGAGTAGCCGTCGGCGGCCAGCAAGTGCGCATAGTCGCCGGGCGTGTAGCGGAAGCTAGTCGGCGTCACCTGGGTGATCGAACCCTGAGTGGTGTTGGCGCTGAACGTGATTGGGGAACCTTCGGGATCGGTTCCACCCACAGAGAACTCGACGCCACCGTTGGCGTCCGGAGTTAGAGTGCCCGCTGGCGGCAGCGTCAGGGTTGGGGCGTCGTTGACGGAGTTGACGGTGAGGCTCACCGTCGCGGTGTTGCTATTGGTTGCACCGTCATTAGTGCGGTAGGTGAAACTGTCTGGCCCGTTGTAATTCGCAGCCGGGTTGTAGGTGAATGAGCCGTTGGAGTTCAGTGTGAGGGTGCCGTGGGATGGGTTCGAAACGACTTGTGCGGTAATCGGATTGCCGTCCGGATCGCTGTCGTTGGCCAGCACTCCCGGAGTGGCGACGGTTAGCGGAGTGTCTTCGTTGGTGCTGTAGCTGTCGTTGCCGGCGACTGGCGGTCGGTTGACCGCACCGGTGACGGTGATGGTCACCTTGGTGGGCTTGCTTGTAGTCGTGCCGTCGCTGGCTTTGTAGCTAAACGTGTCAGTGCCGATGAAGTTGGCGTTCGGACTGTAGGTGAACGAGCCGTCGGTTCGAAGCGTGACAGTCCCGTTGGCGGGCTTGCCAGCCAACTGCGCGGTCAGGGCATTGGCCTCGGCATCTGTGTCGTTAGCCAGCACACCCGGGACAGTGACAGTAAGCGGAGTGCCTTTGGTGGTGGTGTAGCGGTCGGCGGTGGCGACGGGCGCCGTGTTCCTCGGCGGTTTGCTGCCGGCGGGCTGCGTCTTCGCCGCCGGGGCGGCGGTTTTCAGCGCAAGCGGCTCGCTGACCGTGTCGAGTACCAGCGTCGTCTCTTGCGGCGCTACGTCAGGAACTTCGGCAACGGAGGTGCGTTGGTTCTCGCGGCGTGCCCAGGCCAGCATCGTCAACAGCGCAGGCGCGTCGGTCGGAGCATCTGGATCGGGAATTGCGAAGGGCGCCAACGCCGTTGCGAGCAGACTGGTATTGACCTCGACAACGGCTGGCGTCGCGGTGGATCTCTGCGGCGCACTGAGCGCAGACACCTGCATCGTGCTGGCCGCGGCTGTATGCTGCGCATCGATCATTGCGATCTCACCGTTTGGCGCGGGGGCCACACGGGCCTCCGCGGGCTCGCCAACGACCGTCGCTGATGTGACCGGCTTCGCCGTTGTGTCCGTCGTGGTTGCATCGCCGGGTGACACCGTTTGGGACGAATCCGCCTTGGCGGTGACCGATGGCTCGCTGGCTCGCGCCGAATTGTCGTTCTTCTTCGGGGATTTCGGGCGCGCAGCTGGCGTTTGGGTAGCGCCCGAAGCGGCCGTCGATCGCGGTGTTGACACAGTCTTCGTCTCGCCGTCGGCGTCATCGCCAGACGTCTGGGCGCCACCGGAACTGTCGTAGTTCATTTCGGGGACCGATGGTTCGTTCGTCGGCGCCGACGGCGGCTCGCCAGAGGTACTCTCGGGCGTTGACACAGCGGACGGTGGGGTAGACGGGTTGAGATCACCCGGCTGACCCCCCGACTGAGTCTCCGGCGTTGGCTCCGACTTCACCGACGGCGAATCAGCCGACGGCGAATCAGCCGACGGCGATTCATCGGCGCGCGCGATACCCATTCCGGAGCCGGTGGCCACCGCCAGTCCAACTCCCAGCGCCACCGCCAGCGCGCCGACGCGGCCGATATAGCGGGCATAGGTGGTATTGCCGCTAGCGACTGTGCACGGCCGCGAGCCGCCCCGCTCGACACGATGTCGACCAGCAGATACCGGATTCACAGTGAGTTTGGCCATGACGAGCCCCCTTGCCCTGGACGATTGCTGCAAAGAACCTGTGAAGGACGCTATGCACAGCTGCGCGCGGGGGAATCAGGGGTTTCCCTGGACTTTTGCTTCGCCCCCATTGCATTGAATTAACGAACCTAGGCAAATTTGGTTGAGTTTGAAACCAATGCAAGATCTACCGCGTTGGCTTCTCAGCTACCGCGATGTACCGCCAGATCGCACCGCAGCCCGAGTAGCTCAGCCCGCGCTACATATGTCGGGCCTCGGTCTGGATGGCACAGTGCTGCGTTTGTTCTCCTTTGCTGATAAGTGGCTGCGATGATGCTGGGTGTGGCCGGGACGTGTTGGCGCACCGGGGCTGCAGACCGTTGCGGGCGCGTCCCGCCAGCGGAAGGCCTTTGCGGCTCAGCCGGCAAAGGATCGGATCGCGAGATGTGCAGTAGAGATTTCGGGGTTGTGCCAGTCGCTGGGTGGACGACGCCAACCAGCGTCAGCGGCGACATTTTCGTCGTGGCCGGAAGGGACTGAGCGTGGCAGGGGGCGTAGTCGAGCGAGAGGTGGAGGACCGCGCCGTCGCGGATTTCCTCACCCGCGCGGAGGGGGGCCCGGCGGGTCTGGTGGTCGAGGGTGAGGCTGGCATCGGCAAGACCACGTTGGTGCTCGAGGCCGCCGATCGCGCCGCCGATCGCGGGTTTCGGGTGCTGTCGGCGCACGGCTCGCCTGCGGAGGTGAGCTATGCGTACTCGGCGGTGGCCGACTTGGTGAGCGGAGTGGACGACGCGACGGTGGCCGCGTTGCCGGAGCTGCAGCGCATCGCACTGCAGCGGGCGCAGTCGGGCGTCGTGGTCGCCGACGCACCGGCCACCGATGAGCGCATAGTCGCCAACGCGTTCCTGTCGGTGATCGAGCGGATGAGCGCGCAGGCACCGGTGCTGTTGGCGATCGACGACGGTCAGTGGCTCGACGCCTCCAGCCGGGCGGTGATCGGCTACACGGCCCGCCGGTTGACGGGCCGCACCGGGTTGCTGGTGAGCTTTCGAACGGGAGAGTCGGTTTCGGCTGACGCGCAGTTGTGGCTTGATTTCTGCCGACCTGAGACGATCACGCGGCTGCGGATGCGTCCGCTGACCTTGGGTGGCCTGCACGTCTTGATCGCAGCGCGTTTAGGGCACACACCGCCCCGACCGGCGATCGTGCGGATCTATGAGATCTCCGGCGGGAACCCGTTTTTCGCGCTTGAAATGGCCGCCAGCACGGGCACTGACGTGTCGGCCACCACAGTCGGGTTGCCCGAGAATCTGGCCGCGCTGGTGCGCCGCAGAATCGGCGAGGTGGATGACGATGTCGCCGTCGTGTTGCTGGCAGCGGCGTGCGCGGCCGTGCCGACAGTAGAGCTGGTGGCCTCCGCGACGGAAATGACTTTGGCACGGGTTGTCGAGTCGCTCGAATCGGCAGAAAGCCTCGGGGTTGTCGGCATCGACGGTAACCAGGTGCGTTTCACCCACCCGCTGTTCGCCACCGGTGTGTATGCCGACGCCGCGCCTTCGCGGCGGCGGGCCATGCACCGCGCGCTCGCCGCGGTCGTCGACCAGCCGGAGGTCAAGGCGCGGCATATGGCGTTGGCGGCAACGACAGGCGAGGCGGCCACGCTGGCGGCTTTGGACGCGGCCGCCGAAGCCACCTCCGCCCAGGGTGCTCCGGCTGTGGCAGCGGAGCTAATCGAGTTGGCGCTCAACCTCGGTGGCGACACCGCGCAGCGCCGGATCCGCGCCGGGGAGCTGCACTTCCGCGCAGGCTCACTGGTGCCGGCGCGCGAGCACCTAGAGTCGACTCTCGCCGACCTCTCGCCGGGAATGTTGCGCTGTATGGCGTCGATGTGGCTCGGCGCCGTGAAGGGGTACGACGACGACACCGCCGGCGCTGTCAAGGCGATGTCCGAGGCCGCCGACGGGGCTGGCGACAATCCCCCCCTGCGGTTGCTGTGCCTGCTACGCCTGGCATTGGTCCTGGTGATGACTGACCGGCTCGGTGAGGCCATAGAGCGCGGCGCCATGGCCGTCGAGATCGCCGATCAACTCGGCGTACCAGAACTGCGCAGCCAGGCGCTGTCGATATGGGTCGCAGGCAAGTTCGTCTACGGCCTTGGTGTCGATCATGAAGCACTGCAGACAGCCCTGGCGCTCGAAAATCCTCGCGGCGGTGCCACTACGTGGTTTCGGGCCAGCGCCGTCGAGGCGATGATCTCTGCCTATACCGGCGACCTCGAGCGGGCCCGCAGCCAGATGCTGGTACTGCAGCAACGCATGTTCGACGGCGGCACTGAGGTCGACATCATCTGGGCTGCGGTGCACCTCGCCGCTATCGCGGTCTGGTCAGGCCGTTACGCCGAGGCGACCGAGGCCGCACGGCAAGCCGTTGAGCGGGCTGAACAGATGGGCGGGCGGCTGGCGCTGACTACGGCATGGACACCCCAAGCCGCCGCGGCGGCGTATGCAGGTCGGGAGGCGGAAGCGCGCGCAGCGGCGAAGGCAGCGATCGACACTGCCCACGAAATCGGCGCACCGCAGTTGGCCAAAGAGCCCACGGTGACTTTGGGAT
>Ga0075418_10008174_pt1 | contig 11743 bp, 7 predicted proteins | sample SoiMetdeltSBSDD2_FD_81776 | JGI IMG/M metagenome (GOLD analysis project Ga0075418, IMG submission 81776) | Bulk soil microbial communities from a Populus tree surrounding site in Tennessee, USA - Soil MetaG P. deltoides SBSDD2 | ecosystem: Environmental > Terrestrial > Soil > Tree plantation...
CGCCTGGTGCACTTCGTCAAATCCCTTGGAAAAACATGAAACGCGTTTTCCTCGCCCTCACATTGTTGGCGCTGGCCGTGTTGCTCGTCACGCAACGCGAGCGCGTCGGCCTCGGCGTGCGTTACGTCAAGGCGCGGCTCACTCCCAAAGCTAACGTGGAGGATCGATTGAAAAGCTATGAAAGTGCCGCGCATCAGCGCCTCGCGCCGGCGTTGGAGGCCAAAGGTTTCTCATACCCCCTGAAACGCTTCACCTTGCTCGCCATCAAAGACGCCTCGCTCCTCCAGTTGTTCGCTCACGACAGCCAGGGCCGCGCGATTCACATCAAGGATTATCCCGTGCTCGCGAAATCAGGGACCCTCGGTCCCAAACTGCGAGAAGGCGACGGCCAGATTCCGGAAGGTGTTTACAAAGTGAACTTCCTCAATCCGAACAGCCTCTACCATTTGTCCCTGCGCCTCAATTACCCCAACGAGTTCGACCAGCAAATGGCCAAACGCGATGGCCGCACCCAACTCGGCGGCGACATCATGATCCATGGCAAGAACGTCTCCATCGGTTGCGTCGCCATCGGCGATCCGGGGATCGAGGAAATCTTCTGCCTCGCCGCGCGCGCCGGACTCCAAAACATCAACGTCGTCATCGTTCCCACCGATTGGCGCGCGAAACCGTTCGACTCCAGGGCCATCAAGGGACCTGCGTGGCTGCCGGAGCTTTACTCGCAGCTCAGGACCGAACTCGATCAACTCAAGCAGGATGTGACACGACCAGAACCCGGATCATGATCGCCGAATACAACGAAAAGAGCCTCGCCATTGGTCTGCCCGGTTTGTTCTTCCAGGTCGCCGGCGCGCTGGCGCGCATGTATTTCCTTCACAAACACGGCGGCGAGTTGAACGCGCAACTCAACTGGACCACGCTCCTGGTGCAAATCGTCGCCACCATCGTGCTGATGGTCGGCCTGGGCTACTACGCCAAAGCGAAAGGCTACCACGCGGCCTTCGGCCTGCTCGGCGTGCTCTCGTGCATCGGCCTGATCATCATCGCTGTCCTGCCCGATCGGGCAAAGTAAGGCCGCCAACTAACTCGTTACTTCGGCTGAAGCTTTCCTTAATTCGATCCAAAACCGGCTGCCCTGACCCGCCGCGGATTCCACGCCCACTTTGCCGCCCATGCGTTCCACCGCTTTGCGCACGATCGTTAGCCCCATCCCGGTGCCTTCGTAATCACCCGGAGAATGCAGGCGCTGAAACATCTGAAAAAGCTTGTGCTGGATCTCGGGCGCAATGCCGATGCCATTGTCGCGAAACCAGACGCGCACGTATTCACCGTTCGTCTCGGCTAAGATTTTCACCGTCGGTCGCACTCCCTCCTTCACGAACTTCACGGCATTGCCCAACAGGTTCGAGATCACTTGCGTTAGCGCAGCAGTGTTGGCCAGAACCTCAGGAATGCGGCCTTGCGCGTGAATCTCAGCCTGGGGGGGATGCAGGTTCGGGTACGACTCGACAATCTCCCGGATCAGTCTTCCCATGTCCACTGGTTCCAGTTTCAACTCCGCGCGGACCACCTGGCTGTAATTCAGCACGTCCTGGATGAGTGCATCGAGACGTTTGGCCGACGTGGAGATGCGCCGCAGGTAGTCACATGCCGTAGGACTCAAGTGTTTCGCCTCGTCTTCCTGAAGGATGGCCGCGAACGAATGCATCGCCCGCAGCGGCGCGCGCATATCGTGCGCGATGCTGTAAGAAAATGTCTCCAACTCACCAACTGTTTCGCTGAGCTTTGCGGTGCGATCGGCCACAGCCTCCTCAAGATTTTTCGCGTGCTCTTCCAGTTTCGCGTGGGCCTGCACGAGACGCGCCTGGCTTTCGCGCAACTGTTCCTCGGCCCGCTTTCGCTCGATAAACTGGCCGAGTTGATCGCCGATCGTCGCCAGCACCTGGAGAAACTTTTCGTCGCGTGGCCGGCAAGAACGACTGAAGCACTCAATCACACCCAGTGTTTCGCTCCCGAGTCGCAGGGGAAATGCCAGCCCCGTTCGCAGCCCGCATTTTATCGCGGACGAGACACGCGGGAAATTTGGGTCCCGAGCCAAATCCGGAATCCATGTGGGCTCGCTGCTGCTCCACACCCTTCCGGGCAAACCGATCCCGGGTCGAAACCGCACTTCTTTGCTTCGCGCCTCAAACTCGGCCACCTCGACCGAAGGAGCATGGCAAATTCCGGCACACGCAATTTCATTGGCGCGCGTGTCTGCGTACCAGATCGCCGCCACGTCCCAAACTGTCATTCGACATAGTGTCCGAAGGATTCGCTCCGTCGCCTCCTCGACTCTGGGTGATTCCGCCAGTAATCGACTCACGGCATGCTGAACCTGCAACCGCGCCTCCGCGCGCTTTTGCTCCGCCGTGGCCGCGCCAAACAACAACATTGCGGTGCTGATCGTGCCCATAAACACCTGCAGCAGCACCAACGATAGGTTCGCGTCGCTCATGACGAATTGGCCTCCGCCTCGCAACGTGCCCCACAACGCAATGCAGGAGATGAGGAAAACGGAAGTCGTCGCGCCAATCTGTCCAAACCGAAACACCGCCCATAAGCAGGGCAGCAGAGTCAGATAACCGAACGCATACGGCGTTTCTCCAAACACAAACATCCCCGCGGTGACTGTCAATCCAAGCAATATGGCCGCTTCCCACACCTGCATTGGGCCGAGGCGCATCCGCCATTGTGTGGCCCAGAGCACGATCACGGGCGCGATTACCAGCGCACTCACAGCGTCCCCCAGCCACCACGTCAGCCAAACGGGGCCGTACCGAGGCCATGATTCGAGTCCTCCCAGACATAGACTCGTCACGCCGATGGTCGCGCTCAAACCTGTGCTCAACAGTGCCGCCAGGACAACAAAGCGCACGATACCAGCCACCCTTTCGAAGGCGTGAATACCGCCGGCAAATCGGAGTAACAGGAATGAGCCCACCACGACCTCCAGGGTATTGCCGGTGGCGATACCGAGTCCGGTCAACAGTGAACCTTGCGTCGTGATGTTCGCCAGGAATGCGCCAAGGAAGACTCCGGGCCACAACCACACGCCCCACAACAAGAGAGAGGCCAAGGCGATGCCCGTCGGCGGCCAGACCGGGGATGCGCTCGCATTCAAGAAGGCGAGCGACAATCCGATCTTGCCCGTGGCAAAGTAAACTCCGGCAAGGCCGAGTATCGCCGCTAGCTTCCGCACACGCAGGGCCATATCGCAATCGCCATCGGTAATGCTCGCCAACCCGAAACAATGTACGCGGTTTTCGTCCATTGCCCAATGAGATTTAACCGTAAGAATCCCCACCTGGTTGCGTTCAACAATTTACGGCAGTATTTTGGCGATGTTCATGCATTGGGTGTCAGGACGGAATCGGCGAATATTGCCGCTGGCGTTGGCGGGGTGTGTTGTCGTGGCCGCTGCTGCCGCTCCAGCGCCGCGCCTCTCGATAGGGCAATCACCGGACTACGGGTGGCTGCGCGTCGCGGGGACTGCCGAAGCCTCGCGCGTCTACACCATTCAATCCTCATCGAATCTCTTGCATTGGCAGGCCATCGCCACGCTGCTCGATTCGTCCGACCTGCCGCCTACCACCAACAGCAGCAGCTTCTATTTCCTTGACCCCGCGTCGCCGTTGCTCTCCCAGCGCTTTTATCGCGCCACCTCGTCCGCCATAGCCAGCACGAACGATTGGAAAAACCAGATCAGTTTTCCGCTGGATGAATTCAGGTCGACGGGTGAACTCTTCGGTCAACCCGCCTGGATCAAATTCGCCGTGATCCTCTCCGATCCGTTCCGGGTCTATTACCAGGACTCGCGCCGCTATCTCTTTCATTACGATTTCGCGGTCGGTCGCCTCGATCCATTTCGAGGCATGGACCGCGAGGCGTTCAACGCGATTTCACTTCATCGCGATGGCCAGCGGGCGCTGCTCGGCGTGATCCTGTTTCCGCCTGATTTTTACCGTCGCGAAATCGGAATTCAGTTCGTGGGGCTCGATCCTTATCCGCCAAACCAGGTCGCCGAATGGTTCAAGTTGGTACGGTCCACAATCGTCGCGGCGCCTGAGACTGTGCTCTACATCCCAACCCTGGAGCAACAGCCTTCCGCCGAGGCCGCTCGCGCGTACTTCGCCTCCAACGGCATCACCGTCAGCTCGATCGACGCGTGGCTCAACATCGGCAACCAGGTGTACGCGCCCGGCTGGGCCCTGGGCCGACTCAAGTTCTTTCCCGCCTCTGAAATCCGCGCCGCCTTCAACGATGGCCGCCTCAGTTCCGGCGACATCCTCCTCACGGACGGCGTGCCCGCCGAGGTGCCGATTGTTGCCGGCATCATTTCACTCGCGCCCGCGACGCCAAATGCTCACGTCGCGATCCTCGCGCGTTCGTACGGCATCCCGTTTGTTTACCTCTCCGAACCCGCGGACCGCACTCACGCGCAATCGCTCGTCGGACATGAAATTGTTTTGCGCGCTCGCGCACTGACCGCGGCGTCGACGGTGAAGATCATTGATGTCGAAGGCACAATGTCGCCGGAGATGCGCGCCGAACTTCTCGCGCTTAAAGCGCCCGTCGGAATCGAAGTGACGCCGAAAGCCACTTACGGAGCATTCAGCGCGCCCACGCATAATCTTGTGCCCGCGGACATTCGGTATTTCGGCGGCAAGGCCGCGAACTACGGATTGCTACGGCGCACCGTTCCGACGAATTCACCCGACGCGATCGCGTTCTCGTTCGATCTTTGGGACGCGTTCATGGATCAAACGCTTCCCGGCGGCATGACCTTGCGCGCGGAGATCAACGCGCGTCTTGCGGGATATAGCTATCCACCGCACCTGCCTTCGCTCGTCACCAACCTTGCCGCGGTGCAGGATTTGATTCGCCAAACGGCTCGCTTCACTCCTGCGCAGCAAGAGGCTATCACGAACGCTCTCGCCGGCTTCACGAACACGCGCAAAATTCGCTTTCGCAGCTCGACCAACGTCGAGGACGCGCAGAACTTCATCGGCGCGGGCCTCTATGACAGCTACAGCGGCTGCCTGGCCGACGATCTCGACGGAGATACCACAGGCCCGAGCATTTGTGACCCCGAAGAAAATGACGAACGCGGCGTGTTCCGCGCCATTCAACGCGTCTATGCCAGCTTCTACAACGAAAACGCCTTCATCGAACGGCTGCGGCTCGGCGTCAATGAAGCGGACGTGGGCATGGCGGTGCTCGTGCACTATTCCTTTCCCGACGAAATCGAAATGGCCAACGGCGTCGCCACCGTCGAAGTCACCCGCGCCGGCACGAACCTCACGCTGCGCGCAAACTTCAATACTCAGATCGGCGCGCACTCCGTCACGAATCCCGACGGCACTTCTCAGCCTGAAGTCGTCAGCGTGACGCGCTATTCATTTGGCACTTTCGTCTCTTTTGAGCGCCCCTCGAGCATGGTTCCGCGCGGCGCCTACGTGATGAACTGGCAGGCCGATTACCTCGCGCTCATGGACTTGCTCTATCCCGTCAGCGCGGGCTATACGCAGCTCTATACCAATCGCACTCGGTTCAATCTCGATTTCGAGTTCAAGAAAGTCCTGCCCGCTGGCCGCCTGGAACTGAAACAGGTGCGCGAGATTCCCGCTCCAGTTGCCACCAACATTCCGGCGGCGTATCTCATCAACGAGCCAATGACGTTTCAAGTCTGGCAGGGCGAATGTTCCGATATGTTCGCGCTGCACCAGCACAAAAGCGTCATCGAACTTCGAACTCATCACGTGCGACTGGACCAAACAAACACCACTTTCTACGGCCAGACACGCTTCGAGTATCTCGACGGAACGCAGGTCCGCACCCTCAGCGGACAGTTGTCATCGTTTTCCAACCATTTTCATCGAATCAATGCCGGCAATGTCATCGATGGCTGGACGGTTGGCGCTGGCGCCGGGGCGCGTGAGGTTCAACTGCTCACGTCCGCCGCGGTGCCGCAGCCCGTTTCCAGCAGCGATCCCATCCGGTTCCTGAGCGATTTTCGTTTGGAGTTCGGTGCGCCCGGAGCGTTCGTGTGTCTTGAGCCCGCTCGCGCCGTCCGGCCCGACGACCCGCCAGGCGGCGTCGGACATACGAGCACCAACGGCTGGTCAATTGTCGGCGAGTACTGGACGCCAAAAGAGGCGCATTTCGCCACCATCAAGACGGTTCCGTTGCTCGTTTGGAAACAAACGCGCATCACCGGCCTGACCACTACGCCAATCGTCCTCACGAACTACTACTCGCAGACGTTTCGGCCCGGGCACCACAATTTCTACGAAGACTTCATTTTCGAGCCGCGTCTCGATCCCGGCACCACGCCGCAGCAACTTAGTGAACTCGCGGCCCGCAACATCCGGTTTATCCACCTCCACAAAAACTACATCGGCCCCGGCACGGGCGCCTGGGCGCACGGCCTCGACGGCGTCATCACAGAACTGAAATAACTTCGGAGGGGCGAACTCCGTCGAGCCCCCCTCTCGGGCGGGCCATCTTCTGCCGATAACGCCGCGGCGTTGTCCCGAGCAACCGCCGAAAAAGTTTGGTGAAATGGCTCTGACCGCAAAAGCCGGTCATGCTCGCCACCTCAGTAATACTGTAGCGCGTGCGGGTCAACAGTTCCTGCGCCCGACCCAGTCGCGCGCGCAGCACATATTGATGCGGCGACAGACCAGTGGACTGCTTGAACACGCGAATGAAGTGCGACAGTGACAGCCCGGCGATGCGTGCCAGCTCCGAAATGCAGATTTCGCCCGCACAGTTCTCGTTGATGTAGTTTACCACCGCTTCAAGCTGTTGGCGGCCCAGGCCATCTTCTGTCAGCGCGGCCGCTGACCTGTCCGGCCCATACTTCGACACAACGTGCATGGCCAGCGCTGTCGCCAACGTTTGCACCAATCGCGCGTTCCCCGGCTTTCCTGTTTCCGCTCGCAACGTGCGCACCATTTCCACGATCAGTGCGTCATCGATGCCGTGCAAGTGTCGCAATTGCGCGTGCGCCCGGCCTAAGCCCGCTGCGTTGCACGCCACAAAGGCGACTTTCAAACCCACAGCGATGACTCGCGCGCGGTCGTCATTTCCAATCGAGAACCGTATGTTCGCTGGGACAATGCTAACTTCGGAGGCGCCGCGCTCCGGTATCCGCACCATCACCGTGTGGCCAAAGCTCCACACGTGCCGTAATTCGCGCACCGACCGCGCCTCTTCAATCAGGAACTGTTCTCCCTTCCTGCTTGCCGGCAAACGCCGTCGCGCGCCGCTGCCGATCGCGGCACGTTCGATACCTTCATTTGGACTGGCGATAGTGCTCCCTGCCATGTCACCCCTTTTGTGATCAGCAGGATGCCGCGAATTGCGCGCAAGTCAATCGTATCCCGTGCCTCGGCTCTGTCGAACGCACCGGTTCCGGCAGGCACGCTCTCAACGCTTCCTTTGCCATCATCGATTCCAGTTGCGAGCGCATTTTTCGGCGCGCGCGATACACCCGCACCTTTACCGCATTGGCGCTCCACCCCGTGATTTTCGAGACCTCTTCCATCGAACGTCCTTCCAGATGGACCAACGTTACTACCATTCGGTCCGTCGCGGTCAATCCTTGCAACAATTTCTCCACTAATTCGCGCGCCGCCGCGCTCTCCGACTCGCTTAAGTCGTCGTCCGCCGCCGTCAGACGTTCCAGCACCACTTGCTCCTCCACCGCCAGGTCGCCCCATCGCCACTCGGGCCGGCTGCCTTCATACTGGATTTGCTTCAGGCACGTATTGATCGTCACCCGCGAAACCCAATGCTCCAGCGGCACGTCTCCGCCGAACTGTGACAATTTGGTGAAAATCTTGACGAACACCACCTGCACCAGGTCCTCCTCGCTCGTCCGCTGTGCCCGATGCGACCGCACACACTTCAGCACCAATGGTGAAAGTCGCTCGATCATTGACCGAGCCGCCGCCTCGTCCCCGGCTTGAATCCGAGCGATCCACTCCTTGTCGGGCAGTTCCTTGTACTCGACGGCGGTCCCCGCCGTGGCAGGAGCCAGCCCGACACAAACAAAATCATTCCCACAACCGCTCAGTTCATTGGCACGCATGGTTCTTTTGCCCTTACATGCGAAACTCCCACCAAAACCCCGCCAAATTTTTTTCGACGGATTTCGCGAAACCAACGTTGTGTGTTAGGGGTAATCCCAGAGTGAGAACGAACAGGCAGCTCATCACCGAGGTGGAAACGGCCGTAAACCAAAACGGGGTGGCCGCTCTGGTCGTGCGTTTTGGTGACGGCGATCAGTACCTTTTCACCGAACACGAAGAGCTTCCCGTCGCCCGTCTGGAGGACATGCGGGCGCTGGGTGGAAGGCCCATTGCCATTGCCGTCGCCAGGAAGACGGCGAGCGGAAGCGTTAGAATGCAGGCACGGTGTCTGGTTGAGACTGCGGCAGACGATCGAATCCGAAAAGTGCTTCCTGTCATCGCCCGCGATTTCGGCAATCATGTCCTGCAGCACGGGCTGGCATGAATTGTTTGGCTTTCGCGAAGCGGTTTAAATCCTGGTTAAGGCCACTTTGCGCACAGTGATCCTTGTGCCGTTGCACAAACGGGTGAGACCCGGATAAGCGCTGGGCGGCAGGCACGCCAAGGAGGTTGTGGGTGGGGAACCCGAAGAAAGATGCCGGCCGCCCAGGTACAACAGCAGACACCGGACGCTTTAGCCATTCTCCGGTGTCCATACCACGTGACCCGCGGGCCGTTCCTGAGGTAACGGGGATTTGAGAAGAAAACGGAAGGGGGATACGGGAAGGGGATACGCCGCTGCCGCGCAGCTTTGTGTGAAGCGAACGGGTCTTTTACAAACATGACGTTCCTATGGAGCCGGTTCCGGTTTAATGATGTGATATTGATCGGCGGCGGGGTTTTGAATGCGGCTCACTTTGCCGTTTGGCCAGGGGACGCTGATTTCCTGCACCCGTGCGACCCTGGAACAGGTGACCTTTCGCGCTCCGCAAAGTTACACGAAAAGAGCTGGTGCTATTCTGATTTGGGCGGCACCGCCAATGCCCGCGCGCTTCCCGCCGAGGCCATTGACGTCTTCGCTTTTTTGACCTCCGCGTGGTCCAGGAGAAATGCGCGGCGCTGGTCGGCAAAGCTCTTCAGGCTCATTGTGGTGCGCGGTCCGCGGCCACCCTGTTCTTCCACATCGGTTGTCAGGCCTTTGCGGAAGGCGTCGGTGCTGTAAAGCTTGTGCGTGTCCTTCTCCACGTCTTCGGCAATCACCGCCTGATACTTCTCAGCGACTGGCCCGAGACGCTGCCAATCAAGCCACTTCTCCGCTATGTCGCGCACGTATCCGAGGTAGCGCGAGCGCAGCGATGGCGCCGCGAGCAGTTTGCTCAGCAGAGGTTTGGCCTGTTCGTCAACTCCAGTGAGCGGATCGAGCGTTACGCCGCGCCCGCCTTGTCCTTCACCACCGCGCCCGCCAGGCATGCCGGGCCCACCTGCGGAGCGAAACGTTTCGTTGGCGTCGTACGGGATCACGTGGAAAATCCCTTTTTCATCGCGATAGAGAAGGTAGTCACTGGCGCGTGTCCAATAGCCGTCGCTGTTGATGAGCGCATTTTCCAACGCCAAAAACTTCAACACACCGTCGATATCCAGCATTGGCGAGAGCGCCGCTTCCAGTTTTTCGGTGGGCGTTTCGTTCAATACTTTGCAGAGCTCGATCAGCGCAGCCCACGCTTTCGGGTCTTCTTTGCTTTTCAACTCATAAATTTTCTTGTACGCCGCCACGTCGTCGCCCAGGTAATTGAGACCACCGCGCCCTCGCGGACTTCCCGGCACTTTCCAGCGCGCGCCGCCTGTCGATTTAAAAAAGTCGCGCGTGAAATCCTTGTTGAACTGCTGCACGTTGACGTAGATCCCCCAACTCTCTCCGTTGATTACAACCCGCGCAAAGTTCGCTTTCGGCGCGGGGATGTATTCGCGCGCAGCGTGGTAATAGAGCATCGACCGCAGATGCGTCGGGTCCGTGTGCGAATTCAGCAAATTGATGGTGCGATATCCCCCGATGTTTTGTTTCTCGTCCACAAAATCGAACGAGAGGTTCAACGACCTCTTGCGGCCCTCCGCCACGGTAAAGAACGAGGACGCGCCGCGGAAATGCACGCCAACATCACGATACGTTTTGCCATCGACGGTCACTTTGGCAGGCACCTCGACATCCGTGTGGTAGAAATCGGTCAACTCCTTCTCCCAATCCGAGCTTTCGAATTCGATGAAAAACGTGCGCAACACCGCCGGGTCGTACAACGGCCCGGCCACAAATGACTTCACGTCGGCCGGGGAAATCTTTGCGCCCGGCGCCAGCGGTTCGCTGCTGCTTTCCCCAAAAGGGCCCCCGCGAGGGCCGGGCCGCCGCGGGCCTCGCCCTTCGGCTTTCTCGTTTTGCAGGAATTCCCGGGCGGCGCGGCGCTCCACTGCGTTCAAGACTTTGTCGCCATCCTTGTCGAACTGTTTCACCAGCTTCGTGTCCTCCTGCACCCCGCCCGGGGGCGGACCAAAGCCGCCTCGTCCCTCGCGGCCGGGACCTTCCCCGGGCGGACGGCGTGGGAACTCGCCGGGCGGCGGTGCGTCCGGGAACTGCGCGTGCAGCGCGAAAGGACTTATCGCGACAATCAATCCAAGGACGAATTTCATTCTATCTTTATGACCTCTACGCATAATCATTGTTACTTTATACTGTATTATGCGGTAAATTCGGGGGCTCTCCGCCAGATATCATCGCGGGGCTTATAGAACTCGCCCCTTCAAATCTTCTCCAATTTCAAGGCGGACATTTGGACTGTTTTACGCAAGGATAATAGACCGTGAAAACCGACGCCAAGACTCCACCGCCGCTCTACGAGCGCGAGATCTTCGTGCTGGCGCTGGAAAAGCCAGCCGCCGAGCGCGCGGCTTTCGTTGCTGAAATGTGCGGAGCGGATTCCACTTTGCGCGCGCGCGTCGAAGCACTGCTTGCCGAAGAAGAGCGACTCGAAGGTTTTCTCGAGACGCCCGCGATGGGTGGCGTGATACGGCGTGGTGACCAACTCGGGCCCGGCGGCACGGAGGTGATGACCCCGCTCACCGAGCAGCCCGGCGATCGCATTGGGCGCTACAAGCTCCTGCAAAAAATTGGTGAGGGCGGCTGCGGAGTTGTGTACATGGCCGAGCAGGAGCAACCCGTCCGTCGCCGCGTTGCGCTCAAGATCATCAAGCTGGGCATGGACACCAGGACGGTCATCGCCCGTTTCGAGGCCGAGCGGCAGGCGCTGGCGATGATGGACCACACGAACATCGCCCGCGTGTTCGACGCCGGAGCGACCGAGGCCGGCCGTCCTTACTTCGTCATGGAACTGGTGCGCGGCATCCGCATCACGGAGTACTGTGACCAAAACAATCTGCCAACCGAAGAGCGTCTCGGGTTGTTCGTGCAACTCTGCCAGGCCATTCAACACGCCCATCAAAAAGGGATCATTCATCGCGATATTAAACCGTCGAATATCCTGGTGACACTTCACGACGGCGTGCCGGTGCCGAAAGTCATCGACTTTGGGATCGCCAAAGCCACCGAGCAGCGACTTACCGAGAAGACGCTCTTTACCGAATTCGCCGCGTTCATCGGCACGCCCGCCTACATGAGCCCCGAGCAGGCGGAGATGAGC
>Ga0075418_10008176_pt1 | contig 11742 bp, 8 predicted proteins | sample SoiMetdeltSBSDD2_FD_81776 | JGI IMG/M metagenome (GOLD analysis project Ga0075418, IMG submission 81776) | Bulk soil microbial communities from a Populus tree surrounding site in Tennessee, USA - Soil MetaG P. deltoides SBSDD2 | ecosystem: Environmental > Terrestrial > Soil > Tree plantation...
AAGACCGGGCGATACTGTCCATGCGCCAGGTCAACTAATCGAATACATCTACTTTCCACTTTCGGCGGTCTTTTCCTTATTTGGCATTACCGTAGAGGGAGAATCGGTCGAACTCTGTCAAGTGGGGAGAGAAGGTATTGTGGGCCTTTCCAGCGTTTTTCCCTCGAGCGATATCTATCAGCATGAAATGCTCAGGACTGACGTGAACGTATCTGGGACGGCATTACGGATATCTGCGGGAGAGGTCATTGAAGCATTCCATGAACCGGGTCCTTTCGTCCATGGTCTCCGGCGGTATTTTGATATTCTCTTCTCTAACCTCGTCACCGGAGCAACCTGTAACCGGCATCATTCCCTGAGGCAACGGTGCGCTCGGTGGGTGCTCTCTATGCAAGACCGCACCGCGACGACGGAAATTCAGGTCACGCAGGAGAATCTGTCAGAGGTCCTTGGCGTCCGTCGCCAAACCATCGACATCCTCCTGGGAACACTCAGCGGAGAGGGTGTCATTGAGTCAGCCCGAGGGAGATTGACGGTGAGAGACCGGAAAGCCCTGGAAGCGAAGGCCTGCGAGTGCTATTGGAACACCAGGCGAAGGTTCGATCAATTCCTGAACGAAATCTCGGCCTTGTAGGCATCCTCTTCAAAATGAGACCGCCATCGTCTGTGCTCATGCCGCTCGAGACATTCGCTACAATCCACTTGCCAGATGTTTCTTCGCGTGAGCGCGAATTGTTCCAACGGTTCATCTAGGATTGGCATCCATATACGACTTTCTATCTAATTCTGCATCACCGTCGAACTTCCGGAGCGGTGGAGCATCCCAAATGATCTTGTTGCCGGGAGCCAGATTGGCTGCCTGGACATAGTGTTTTCGAGCCTCAGATTTTTCCCCGATGCGTTCGAGGGTCAGTGCGAGATTGTAGTGAGCTTCCGCCAGCGAAGGGGCACGCTCGATCGCCGCTATGTAAGCACTTTTTGCATCAGTCCAGTTCTGCGCAGCGAAGTTGCGATTTCCCTGTTCGATCTGTTGTGCCACAGCGGCGGCAGTCCCTCCCGGGGCGCTGAGCGGGGCCAGCGGCACTTTGGCGCTGCTGGTGCATCCACTTGCGACCAATAGCAAAAGAAAAGCGAGAGCCACGCGTATCATACCCACTCCTTTCTCACATGGTCACGGCAAGTCCGTGACGCAAGAAGACAAATTGAAATCCGGCAATCGTTTGTCCCAGAGACTGCGCGATCGCTTTGGTGTACACCGTGGCCTGCTCGCGATACACCTCAGCCCGTTGCCCGACTTCGTCGCGTTCGAGGCGGTCAGTTTTATAATCGACGATCCACAAGTGACCGTCAAGTCGGTACAGCAGATCAATGACGCCTTCCATGATCTGTTCTCCGTCATTCCATGGAACGATAAAAGGAACTTCCTGCCCGACGATGGTCGCATGCCGGAGCCGATCGTAATATGAGGACGAGAGGAAGGTGGAAAACATGGTACGCAATTCCTCCTCTATGACCACTCGCTCGATCCTAAGATCTACTTCGCACTCGTGCCAACAGGCTTTTGCAATACTATCCAGAAGCAATGCGGGATCGTCGCGAAAATTCCAATATTGCAAGAGCCGATGCGCGAGTGTCCCGATCAATCGCCCATGGGCGCTCCCCTTCCCCTGAGTCTCCGAGAAGTGTTGCTCGGTGTTCCTTTTTGCGATGAGGCCGGAAGGAGAAATGGAGAGTGGAATTGACTGCACGGAACACCAGAGTTGGTCACGGTGTTGCCAACGGGCCGGCTGAGGCAACGCTCCGGCAATTGCCAACGGCGGTGCCGAGACATGGGCGCACTTCGTCTGCATCGACTCCGCGTCCCTGATAATTGTCTGATCCATGGTTCCCATGCCGACTTGAATAAAGGGCATGTTTACGTCGCCGAGAGCAGGGCCACTGGCTTCCGCTAGGAGATTCAATAAGGCTCCTGCGGTCCGCCGCTGAGAAAGTCCACCCGATAGAATCAATCGTTCCCTGGCTCTCGTCATTCCGACATACAACAGCCGCCGCCGCTCTGCCTCCTGCCGTGCCCGTGATTTTTCCATGGCCAGCACAGCCCCCAGGCTGCATGACTGTCCGATTGAGAGTCCCAGTATCCCAGTCGACCAATCATGCAATACCACCGGTATATTCTGTCCCACAGGAGGCCCATCACCATGATGAAGGCCAGCCAGGACCACGATTGGAAACTCCAACCCCTTCGCTTTGTGGATAGTTAAGATGCGCACCGCTCCTGGGGTTTCCTCCGCTAATGTGCTCTCGGTTTCTTCAGGTTGTTCGGAGATACGGGCGATCAACAGATCGACAAAGCCGGTAAAGGTCACTGCAGGCCTATCCGCCAGTTCAGCAGCAATCTGCCGGACTTTGAGCAAATTGGCGATGGCCTGTTCCCCATGCAACGATGCCGCCGCGAGTTCGAGAAGCGGTAACCGCTCGAAGAGCAGATCGATGATGTTGGAGAGCGGCAATCGGGGTGCATCTCGGTGGATGAGTCCGAGCATGAGATAGAGATGCCGCACGGCATCCGTCCGTGGGCTGTGCCACGACGCAAGTCGATCTGCACGTCGATAGTCCAATGCCTGGCGCTCGTGCAGGTCCAAGATGTCCGTGTCGGGTAATCCGCCGAGCGCGGATCGCAGGATGCCCAGCAGAGCGATACTGTCATGCGGATTTTCGATTGCGCGCAGCACATTGACCAGATCAATAACTTCCTGCCGTCGATAAAAATGCTTTTCCCCATCCATGATATAGGGGATCTCATGCCTCCGTAACGCTTCCAGATAACTCTCCGCCTGTGTCAATTTGCGAAACAGAATGGCGATGTCTCCGGGCTGAACGGCGCCCGTTTGATTCGTCTCATCGATTCCTGGTCCCCCAGTAAGAAGTGTCTTGATCCAGCCGGCCAATTGCTCCGCTTCCAACCGCGTCGCTGCCGCCCCCTCCAACAACTCTCCCTCATCCTGACAGCCAGTGACCAGACGAACTGCGACACCCGGTTGTTTCATACGAGTGGAACGGTTCGGTTGCACGATCAGCGGGACATTCGACGGCTGAACGTTCGGTTCCGGTTGCAACAACCGGTCAAACACGCCGTTCACGGTATTCAGCACCAGTTCATTGCTCCGAAAATTGGTCGAGAGCTCACAGATGAGCGCGCCAGAGGATTCCAACTTAGCCACGACATGGTCGAACGCCTCGATATCCGCGCGGCGAAACGCATAGATGGACTGCTTCGGATCTCCCACGATAAACAGTTTGCCCGGTTCTGGTTCGACGTTTCGCCATGAGGTCGCACGATGCCCCATCTGCTCGGCCAGATAGAGTACGATTTCGTATTGCACCGGATCGGTATCTTGGAACTCATCGATCAGCAATGCACGATACTCGCGCTTCAGCCTGTCCCGTATCATTGGATGCCTGTGCACGAGGGTGCGGGCCCCAGCCAGAAGTCCATCGAAGGTCATCCAACCGGACTCGAGATAGGAGGCGCGGACTTCCCGAAGAAACGGCAACAAGACTGTCATGAGTCCGTCGAACAACGAACTATCGACCTGTAAGGCATGCCGTGCGATACGGACCAGCCTCTTTGCCTGCAAAAAGTCTTCATCGTTCCATCCGCTAATCGTGTCGCCCACCTCCCTGCGTACCGCATTCCGCTCTGCCTCGGAAATAGCCCTAAGGCCGGCGACACCGTTTTGGACGAGACGGCGAAAGACCTCGGCAGAAGCCGCCAGCATGGAGTCGATCTTTTTCGGGTTCACCTGCTGATGCCGGCGCAACAGCTGGTCCGCCTGATCCAGTTTGGCACGAAACCATTCCTGAAGAATCGGAGATACTGTCACCTGGCTAAGCTGCTGCTGCAATTCCTCCAGGAAAAACAATTCGCTGCTCAACGCATAGGCCACGTTCTTCATGGTTTCCAGGCCGAAGGCATCGAGCAGCGGGCGCCATCGGTCATGGTGCGTGCCCGCGGGACCGAGTTCCTGGTCGAGCCACTTCTCCCACCGTTCGGTAAAATGGCTTTCAAACACCGTTCCGTTCTCGTCGGTCTGAAAATGAGGATCCACCCCCGCTTCGATGGGATACAACCGCAAGAGATGAGCGGCAAAGCTGTGAAGCGTGCCGATTTGCGCTTTCTCGAGGTCACGAAGGGCCGCTGCGGCTCGTGCTGTGATCTGGTTGCCTGAGAGGCCGTACCATTGCTGCAGATCAGAGAGGCGAACCGATCCGGAGGGACCGGTAGCATGTGGATCATGACTACTCGCCAGGATGTACCGAAGACCTTCCCGCAAACGGATCTTCATCGCCGTGGCCGCCTTGTTCGTGAAGCTCAAGGCGACAATCTGCAGCATCTGGAGAGGATCCGGTTCCCGCATGAGGAGATGAATCAGGCGATTGACCAACAGCGTCGTCTTCCCCGTTCCCGCTCCGGCGATCACGATTACGTTGCGATCGAAGGTGGTGGTTGCAGCGATACGGCTTTCCTCATCGGGAAAAGAGCCTCGATCGGTCATGCGAGTTCCTTTTGTTTTCTCAATAATCGAAGGGGTTTGGAGTCTGCATCGCGATGTGCCCGCCACCATGTAGGATGGTGGCGATACCGGCATGAGACCGCGTAGTCGCAGTATGAGCAGTAGGAGCCCGGCAAAATGACGTGACGTCCTGATCGAATTCCGTCCAGTAAGATCCGGATCGTGTCCATGAGTGGCTTGCCGGATGGTGAGGTCCAGACCGTTCGATCAAAGGATGCCCGTTCAACGATGGGATCCCCGTGGGGAACGAGAAAGACAAAATCCACTCGTTCAGGCCTGTCTTGGCTGCCTGACCTTCGGCTTCCGATGAGGACCATACAGGCATACAGGGCCGGCTGTAAACGCTTGCCGCGTAGGGCTGCCTGCACGAGACTGCGGTCATCGGCATTGAGGTTCGAAGCATCACGGTACTTATAGTCAATCACTCGGACACTGCGTGTGGCCGAATGCCGGTCGACCCGATCCAAGCGACCATGGATGCGTAGGTCAGCCAACCCGGCTGTATCAAGCTGGTCGAGAGTCCCTTCCGCTTCCACCTCAAAGGCGATGGGGACAAATCCCTCCTGGAGATAATCCTGCTCGTCCAAGGCGACGACCGCCGTGACAAGTGTCCGCACCCTGTCTTCCGCAAGCTGCCAGAGGAGATGATAGCCGGTTCCGTGGGTTTCGCTGTACACCGCAAAACTTTCAGCCACTCCCGCCGCAATGTGATCCTCCAGCATGCCGGGTAACAGCGTCTGTCCGGGCCAACCGTTCTGCGTCAATCGTTCGTAGACGGTCTTCAAAGCGGCATGTGAAAGATGTCCGAGAGCCTGTGGCGGCAACATGAGTTGCGGCGAGTCTCTGATGGATTTCAGCCGGAGTATATGTGACACGAAATATTGAAAGGGACATCGCGCATAGGCTTCGAGGGAGGTTGGAGACACGCCACACTCCACGAGACTGTGCCAATGAGTCGCCGATGGGCCGACCACGCCATCGTAGTGCCCCGACCCACCAGTTTCGCGTTCCATCTCGAGAAGTGCCTCCCGGCCGTTCGTCATAAGGAGGGGACTCTGTCCCCGTAACTGGATCAGCTCGGTCGGGTCACGCCCCTGTAGGATGGTGACCGTCACCAGTTCCTCCCTGGTCAACCAGAGGGGACTGAATAGCGGAAGCGCGAGGCGGTCCGACCATCGCCGGGGCACCACTACTTCATCTGGCATCTCGCCTGACCGCCCGTGGCAGGATCCGTCAAGGAAAGCCGACGCGGCAAGCGGTCGGCCGTCGGTATCAGCACGTTGATAAGACAGATAGAGTCGCTGTTGCGCGGCCTGTTCGAGAAGGCAGAAGAGGAGAGTTTCTTCGTCATAACCATGAAGTTTTTCATCAAGTTTATAGCCCAATGTTTGACTGAGGAATCGCCGGTGCCGGTCCCGCAAGAAGGCGTCCTCATGAATAAACCGCGGGAACACCTTTTCATTAAGACCGATCACAAACAGGGCTCTAAAATCGATGCCTCGGGCAGCCATAGCATCCAACACCTGCACGCCGCGATTGGTGAAGGGCGCTATCTCGCACGTCGAGCGCTCAAGTACTTGCGTGAACGTTCTCTTCCATTCCTCCCACCCTACCGACAGGCCCAGACGACCAAGCTGAGACATGTGGAGGAGTGCTTGAGCGAGTGCGTCGTGGATCGTGCTCGGTGACGTTCCATCGGGGTCGATCTGCAAGGACGGAAGGGAAAGCCCGGGAATCTCCATCCGACGCGCGGCAAGAGAGAGAAAGGCGGAAGTCAGTTCGTCGTACCCTCCTTCCGAGGGCAGCGACCGGCAATCGTCGAGAAGCTCTGAGACGGCGCGCCAGAATGCCCGAAGTTGAGCTGTATCCACCGATAGAGGAGCAAGCTCCTCACGATTCCCACCATCCTCTTCGTCAGGGTCCGAGCCCCACGCATCGACTCTCGCGACACGTGCAAGCCGCTGCCAATCCTGGTCTCCCCTGACAATTCCCAGAGCATGGGCTGCAATCCGCCATTGATCGGGACGTGGTTCGATATGACCGGTCTCCCTGTGCAACCGATAGTACGGCGAACTCAATAGGTCAAGAACCGCAGATCGCGAGAATCCAGCGGCCAGGATCTCCGCAAGTTGGAGCAGGGTCTTGGCGACCGGTTCCCGCAACACAGGCACCGTGGCGCTGGAGACAAAGGGAATGCGATGCTGGTCAAAGATACGGCGGATCCCCTCCTGATAGACCATGAGACTTCGAGCCACTACCCCGATTTCATGGAATGCGTACCCATTCGTTTCGACGAGCGACAAAATCTCCTTACAGACACAGACCAGCTCGTCGTCCGGGCCCGCGGTATTCAGCATCCGCGTCAGCGGCGTCCGGCGCGGGTCTTTGAGTTTTTCTTCCGCAACGACGTACGCCGGAGGATCCATGGTACTCCGTAACGGTTGGACATGCCGATCGAAGAACCGTTGGGCAAAGATAAACTCCGGCCCGCTATCCAACGGAAAGTACAGCGAGACGGGGACATGGTGGATCAACGCTTCCAGAAGCGTCAATTGAACCTGAGTGAGGTCATAGGACCCATAATAATAGAGAGCCGTCAGGCCACGGAGAAAATCAGACGAGGGGACCAACTCGACAACTGCTGATGCCAGATCATCTGTGGACCCGACTTCCAAGATCTTCGATGACTCCTGCAACGCCGCGTACAATGTAAACAATCCGTTGAGCTTTGCGATCTCGTCCGCTTCCAGATGTTCCTGAAGCTCAGATGCGGCTTCCACCGCATGGATGGCGACAGACGGATCGACCATTGCGTCTTTGATATCGCGCACCGTCGTCCACAGCGCGGCCCATACACCCTGAGGCAGAGACGTGAGCGACCACGCCTCTCCATATGGGAGTTTGCGGTGGCCGAGTTGCTGCAACAACTGCTCGAAGAAGAGATCCGAGACGAGCTCAACCCGCCTACCGGATCCGCTCGTCCGTTGTCGATACTCTTGATAGAGATGCAGCGCCAGTTGATGAAATGTGAAAATGTAGACCGCGCTCAATGCACAGCCATGATCAAGACACAGCACACGTTTCAAGTGTCGGCGAAGGTGGTCGGAGGGGACAACGATCGCGACCGGTGCTCCAGAGTCGTGGGATTTGTGCTGCTGAAGATCCCTGACCAGCCAGGTTTGAAGGGACGGATGAAACGGACCGGTGACGACGCGCAGCATTCAGAACGTGGTTCGTTGTTCGTGAAGCGGGAAGCGACGGTCACAGCATGTCATCTGCTGGTTCCCCTGTGCGCTTCACGAGATACGAGTGATGGACGACGGTATTCACCCGGTTTCAGGGCCGAGTATCTCCCCGTTACAATCGACACAGGCCCAATCCCCATCAATGAAGGCCATCGGTTCACCGCAGATCCCGCACTCCGGTGGGGGGCCCTTGTCGATGACGGGCAAAATAGGAAGCTCGATATCAAGTTCCTCTGGATCGCTCACCAGATGACTCCTTATGTCGGTTGCGGCTTCATTTTGAGCTGCAGAGCCTTCTCGGCGCTCTGCCGGCTCGGTACGCCGACAAACGTCAAGCGCCCATCGATGATCGTCGCCGGAACCGCACGGACGGAATGGCGATTCGCCAAATCCTGTCCATCCGTGGTGGTAATGTCGACTTCGCGATAACTAAAGCTATACTTTACGCGCAATTCCTTCCACAGACTCTTGGCCGATGGACAGGCACCACATGACGGCGAATAGAGCAACGTGATATTGGCCATGATTAACTCCTCGCAACAACAATGTGATGAATCTTAACACCGCTGGAAATGACCGTGCAAGCAACCGGCGGACGGGCTTGGATGGCACCACGAAGGGAGACGAGCCCGCACTATTCATGATAGTTTGCGACGAAACCCCTGTATGACGTGTTCCTCGTGAGGCGAGGTCAACGTTAACCCCAAGCAACGTGAAGAAGAGAAGTGCCATTCTCGATTTGCGGTTGACGAATCACGTCTGCCGTTTGACGTATTGCATTAGGCGAATGCCGAGATACGAACGACGCTTCACGAACGACGAGCGACGAAGATCGGCATAGTGGCATACTGGCGGTTGGAGCAAAGCTGTCATGAATAGTGCGGACTAAATTATATCTTGCATATACTACCCTCTTGAACTTCACGTCGAAGACGTAGAGGATGGCGTCATTCAGGGGAGCGATCATGAGCATTCATCCACGCGCTGGACAAAAGGTATCGCCGGATCAATTGATTGATGTCGAGCAACTCTGTCACACATACAGTGCCACAATTCCCGATGTAGCCGATCCTCAACAGCGGGTCAGTTTCGGAACAAGCGGTCATCGTGGCTCCGCGTTCCGCGGATCGTTCAATGAAGCGCATATTCTAGCCATTACCCAGGCGATCTGTGACTACCGCCGCAAGGAGGGAATCGGGGGACCGCTGTTTCTCGGGAAAGACACGCATGCGCTGTCCACCCCAGCATTCAGATCGACCCTTGAAGTACTCGCCGCTAACGGCGTACATGCACATATTGATCAGGTAGACGGATACACGCCCACTCCCGTGATCTCTCACGCGATTCTCGCCTTTAATCGGACCCGCACGTCGGGGTTGGCGGACGGAATCGTCATCACCCCCTCTCACAATCCACCCGAAGATGGCGGACTGAAATACAATCCTCCGCACGGCGGTCCTGCGGATACTCAGGCGACCAAGGCCATCGAAGAACGGGCGAACGAACTGATCGCCGGAAAACTGACCCGCGTGGCGCGGCTACCGTATGAGCAGGCGATCAAGGCGTCCACGACTCAGCGCCACGATTACATCGGCAATTATGTGGCTGATCTCGGCAGCGTGGTCGATCTCGAGCGCATCAAGCTGGCCAGACTTCGTATCGGTGTCGATCCGCTCGGCGGCTCGGCCATCGCTTATTGGAAGCCTATCGCCGACCGTTACGGTTTGGATCTGGATATTGTTAATCCTGCAGTTGATCCCACGTTCCGCTTCATGTCTCTTGATTGGGACGGCAAGATTCGCATGGATTGTTCCTCACCCTACGCGATGGCCTCCCTCATCGCGCTGAAAGACCGCTTCGATCTGGCCTTCGGGAATGATACCGATACGGATCGGCATGGTATCGTCACCCGGGCCGGGGGGCTGATGAGTCCAAATCACTTTTTAGCTGCGGCGATTGCGTATCTGTTTGCACATCGGACGGGCTGGCGATCCGACGCCGGCGTGGGCAAAACCATCGTGAGCAGCAGCATGATCGACCGGGTTGCCATCAAGCTCGGGCGCCGGCTCGTCGAAGTGCCCGTCGGCTTTAAGTGGTTCGTGCCGGGCCTTCGTGACGGATCCTTGGGATTCGGCGGGGAGGAAAGTGCCGGCGCTGCGTTCTTGCGGCAGGATGGGTCGGTATGGGTGACGGATAAAGACGGCATCATTATGGATCTACTGGCAGCAGAAATGATGGCGACGGCAGGCCGTGATCCGGCGGAACTCTATCGGGATTTGACGAAGGAGTTGGGTGAACCGGTGTACGAACGAATTGACGCGCCGGCCAGTCGAGCACAAAAGGCGATTTTGCAAAAGTTGTCGCCTCAACAGGTATCAGGCAGCACTCTGGCCGGTGAACCGATCACAGCCATGCTCACCGAAGCCCCGGGCAATCATGCGACGATCGGCGGTCTCAAAGTCGTCACGGCCAACGGATGGTTTGCTGCCCGGCCGAGCGGGACGGAAGATGTGTATAAACTCTATGCGGAGAGTTTCAAAGGCCGGGAACATCTGCGGCAGATCCAAGACGATGCGCAAACGCTGATTACAAAAGTCTTCTCTTCCGCCCCGGCATGACAGCACCGCGTCGCTGGGCGGAGTATTCAGGATAAATATGCCGGGACACCTGAGTAAGGCCTCGAGTCTGTGTCTACTGCTCGCCATGGCAAGCTGTGCCGGAACTTCGACGGAACGGCCGCGAATCAATTCTGTTCCGGTGGTGGATTGTTGCCGTGCGGCCCTCAAGCGATGCTCAGCACGACGCCATCGTTCACACCGCGGTGAAACTCGTGGGGGCACGAACCATTGAGAGTGGCGGCCGGCGCATCGCCTATGACTGTGCCGGCGTGACACGTGCTGTGTATCTCGCGCATGGGATCGACCTGTACGACGGCGTCCATCAGAACAGCCAGGCCAATGGCGTACGGCTCATCTTTGACCATGTGCGCGCGCACGGCAGGATACACAGGGGGCCGGTGGTACAGGCCGGTGATCTGATATTTTTTGACAATACCTGGGATGCCGATGGAGACGGCGTTGACAATGATCCCCTCACGCATGTCGGCGTGGTGGAGAAGGTGGAATCGGACGGGACCATCGTCTTCATCAGTCGCGTCAGCGAGGCCATCGAACGCTACCGGATGAACCTCGCGTATCCACAAACACATCGTCACGCAGACGGACGGATTTTAAACGACTACATGCGTCGCAAACGGTGGTCCGATCAGAAGGACACGAGATATCTGACCGGGGAACTATTCGCCGCATTCGGAACAAGACTTTCCTCATGACCGTTGCGGGTGGCAGGTTCAGGATGACGGACGTACCGCGTAAGCCTCGCAAATGCCCGCTTTGCCGGAAACCATCAGAGTGGGAGGATAATCCCTATCGTCCTTTTTGCTCTGAGCGTTGCCAACTGATCGATCTTGGATCATGGGCGGCCGGCTGGTATCGTGTGCCCGGTCCACGTCTCACCATTGACCCCGAGGAGCCAGGTCCTTCCCACTCCGAATAAAAATCCTGCCCCGTCGTCCTGACTCTCCCCTTTTCTTGACATGTCGGCAATTCAGCTTAAGCTCTCTTTCTAGATCCTGATGGTCCGGTGTCTTTCTTCGACTATCACAATCCAGGAGGAGCCCATGACGGAAACGGCGGCCTATTGCAACGATTGTTATAACGCGGTGGCGAGAACCAAAGATGCTCAAGTCAAAGCAGCTGAAAGCGCGGGAAGTGTTCCCATGACAAGACAGGGGTCTTGCAGCAACTGCGGCAAGAGCACGACGGTCGTGTATTATCAGGTGTGAGACGCCATTGGCTGCACGCTGGATCGAGGTGAACGTCCAATCCTCCGAAAGCCAATGCTGGGTGTTCAATCAGCTGCCC
>Ga0075418_10008178_pt1 | contig 11738 bp, 12 predicted proteins | sample SoiMetdeltSBSDD2_FD_81776 | JGI IMG/M metagenome (GOLD analysis project Ga0075418, IMG submission 81776) | Bulk soil microbial communities from a Populus tree surrounding site in Tennessee, USA - Soil MetaG P. deltoides SBSDD2 | ecosystem: Environmental > Terrestrial > Soil > Tree plantation...
AAATGACGCCAGCGACAAATCCGAAGGCGCCAAACATGAGGGGAAAGGGGGGGTCGGGACGACTACCGTTTACCAGCAGAAACCCCAGCATCGTGATCGTGCCAGCGACGCCCCAAGCTGCTGCCCAGGTCAATCCCATCCCAATGGCGCCACGGATGCGTCTCAACCACTTCTTCATGCCTACCTCCCATGCCATTGGGGGTCCTGCCTCGCCGCCTGCAACCCACCGATAGTCCGTTACACTTTGTATGGCAAAGTACGTGCTCGCATCGTGAAGGGCAAGAAGGCGGGCGACGAGGCCTAAGCCACGCCGAGTTTGCGTCGCCCAGTCGCGGATGTGAACACCCAGCCAGAGGCCCATGAACTCTGGCGTTAGGCGGGCTCAATAGCCGGATGCGTTTATGCTTGGCGGCTCCTCGGCGCGACGAGCAGCCTCCGCAGCAACGACGCGCTGTCGAATTCCTTCCCTGTCGTTCGTCGTGAGCGTAGAAGCCGCAGTTCGCGGATCGCCCCCCTCGCCTGGGAGCAAACAATGACTCGTGTACGCGTGCACAACTTTACGATCTCGCTCGACGGCTACGGCGCCGGCCCGCTCCAGACTCGCGAGGAGCCCCTCGGCGTCGGTGGTGAAGCGCTACACGACTGGTTCATTCCGACACGCGCGTTCCAGCGCATCAATGGGAAGACCGGCGGCACCACCGGCGTCGATGACGATATCGCGGCGCGATTTGGGGAGGGCGTCGGCGCGTGGATCATGGGGCGCAACATGTTCGGCCCGATTCGTGGTCCCTGGCCCGATGACGCCTGGCGCGGCTGGTGGGGGAAGAACCCGCCGTACCACGGCCCGGTATACGTGTTGACGCATCACGCCCGCCCGCCCATCCAAATGGAAGGCGGCACGGTGTTCCACTTTGTCACGGGCGGTACCGGCGAGGCGCTGGAACGAGCGACGGAGGCCGCGGCGGGGAAGGATGTGGAGATCGGCGGCGGCGTGGCGACGATTCGCCAGTACCTCGAAGCGGGGCTCATCGACGAGCTGCACGTGGCGATCGCGCCCAGGCTGCTTGGGTCCGGCGAGCATCTCTTGTACGGCCTCGATCTCACGGCCCTCGGCTATGCGTGCACCACCCATGTGCCGACCGCCGCTGCGACACATGTCGTGCTGACAAGGCGTCAGTGACTCGCGCGGTGACCAAGGCATCGCCAGACTCGCTGATTCGAGTTCGTGTCGATTTGGACCGGTCTCGTTCGACGTGTTAGAGAGGCCGCGAAGTATGCGACAACCGACACGAACCGAAGTCAGGAGAGACCAATGCGCTTCATGGTCATGGCCATAGCGACCAGGGAATCGGAAGGGGGCGCTCCGCCGACGCCCGAAGCGTTTGCCGCGATGCAGAAGTACAACGAGGAGCTCGTGAAGGCAGGTATCCTCCTCGCCGCCGAGGGGCTCACCCCGACCTCGAAGGGTGTGCGCGTGAAGTTCAGTGGCGACGAACGCATCGTCATCGACGGTCCGTTCACCGAGACGAAAGAGCTCGTCGCGGGGTTCTCGATCCTTAACGTGAAGTCGAAGGAAGAAGCGATCGAGTTGGTCAAACGCGCGCCGAACGTGTCTCCGAACGGCGAGGCGGAGGTCGAGATCCGCAGGCTGATGGACGTCGAGGATTTCGGTGACGCGTTCACGCCGAACCCGGAAATCGCGAAAGTGAAGTTCAAGTAGATGCTAGCCCGAGGCGCGCGCCGAAGCCGGACCGGGGCGTTAGGCGTCGCTCCAAGCATCGCTCACGTCTGGATAACGCCCACCATGTGAGACCACACCCTTCAAAGGAGGGACGGGGTTGGGGGTTCGTCGCTCACCGGATCGAGTCGCTGCCAACCGCAACTGGCGGCTCTTTGTCGAGAACAACGCCGACGTCATCGCCGCGGCGGGTCTCCCACCGCTTGCCACCGCGAGCGTCGCCGAGTGGGACGCCTTCCTCGTGCACGGCTACCTTGCGCGCGATCCCGGAGGCTTCAATGTTGATCACCTGACACCGGGACAGTACATGTCGCTTGTGGAGCTCGCGTCGAACTACTTCGCAGCGGGCTACGAGTTCTACACGCCAATCGCGCTGCGCTCCGACGACCAATCCGCGCTCGGTGCACGCTTCGGTGGCGGACGATGACCGCGTCGATCGCGACCAGCGCAACTCACGTTCGTTGCAGTGCCGAGCGGTGTATCCGTACCCCACTGACGGCTGGATTACCGGGGCGTTAGGCGCCCAGCCACGGAGGTATCGAAATGAGATCGGAATTGCCGGGCGCCGTCCCCGAGATACCCGTGCAGAGTATCGCTGCGGCCGCGGCTTACTACCACAATAGCCTTGGCTTCACGCTGGATTGGGGCGATGAGGAGCTTGGGCTGGCGGGCATCTCGCGTGGCAACTGCCGAATCTTCTTGGCGAACCCGGAGTTTCGGAAGGATTACGGGAACGTTGGACCGACGCTGACCTGGCTGAACCTGGACAGCAACGACGAGGTGGATGAACTGTATCGAGCCTGGAGCTCCAGCAACGCGAAGATGATTTCCGCGCCGCAATCCAAGCCCTGGGGCTTGCACGAGTTCACGGCAGGGGATCCGGACGGGAACCTCTTCCGTGTTTTTCATGATTTCGCCACGCCTGAACGAGAGCGTCTGAGCGGCAGCGAACGGACCGTGCTGCCTAACGACGGCTGAAGTTGCCACTCGTTCATCCGTCAGTCCCCGCGGCTCGTCAGTGGCGACCGATGGCGATCCCATAGCCGACCACGGTCGTGCCATTCACGAAGTCGAGGTAGAACTTCGGTATCAGAAACAATCGACGGGCCTGCAGCTCGTATTCCCCGCTCACGCGCCAGAAGAACTCGCTGCCTCCATCGATGGCGACGCCGGGGCCCGTTTCCAGAAGCAGTCGATTCACCGGCATATACTGCAACAGGCCGCCCAGCAGATATTCGGCGGGGCTGCTAAACGCGACCTCGAAGAATCCAGCGGCGGCGAAATTCCTCGTCGTGGGCAGCCGACGCGAGAACTTCGCGCCCATCATGAAGTTGGTGCCGCCGTTCGACCTGACGCCGGCATAGAGATCCAGGCGGCGCTGAGGAATCGACCATTGAGGCTCCTGCGTGGTGCTCGCTGGCCCGACAGTGTCTGGCTGTTGAGCCCAAACCGCACCCCACGGCAGTAGCGACGTGGCAAGCAAAAGTCGTCGGATCATGGCTCCTCTCCCCTCCCCATGCGCCGTTAACCGGCAGAATAAAGGCTGCCGTATTCTCACGTCTCGGCTCGCGCTCACCAGTTGGACTTTGATAGCCCGTCCCTGACCATCGTCAGGTCCAAGATCGGCCGCTCGTCCGATACGTCCTCGACGTGGCGCCGTGTATCAATCCCGCTGCCCTGACGCGGGCAGCGTGTTGCGCCCAGCCACCGAAAGTCGGGAACGGAGTCGCGTATGAAGTTCGGATTGCACTACTTGCTTTCGTGCGCCGAAGGCCAGTCGCCGGCGCAGCGGTACCGCGAAACGCTGGAGCAGGCTGTACACGCCGAGTCGCTCGGGTTCGAGTCGGTCTGGCCGGTCGAGCATCATTTCAACAGCGCCGTGTCGATTCTGCCGTGCCCGGCCCTGCTGCTCGCTGCCGTCGCCGCTCGCACCAGGACCCTCCGCCTGGGCACGGCCATCGTGCAGCTGCCGCTCGCCCACCCGATGCGGATCGCCGAGGAGCTCGCGACGCTGGACGTCCTGAGCGGCGGCCGCGTCGAGTTCGGCGTCGGACGCGGCGGCAACCCGAGCCACTTCGGCGGCTTCGGTGTGCCCATGTCCGAAAGCCGGGATCGAATGGTCGAAGGCCTCGACTATATCCGCCGGGCGTGGACGAACGACCGATTCTCGTTCCAGGGGCGCTTCTTTCAGGCCGACGACCTGGCGCTCGCGCCCAGGCCAATTCAGCAGCCGCACCCACCGATCCGCATCGCGGCGAACAGCGCGGAGACCGCCGCGTGGGCCGGGCGAGAAGGGTATCCCGTGTTCTTCGCCACGAACGTCAACCCCCTCCCGAAGCTGAGGGAGCTGGTTCCGGTGTACCGGCGAGCGCGAGCGGAGGCGCGCCATCGAGCCTCGGACGGCGATGACCTGACACTGCTCATGCCACTGTACGTGGGCGACGACCGTCGGCGCGTGGAGCGGGAAGTCGCGCCGAGCGTACGGCAGTTCGCGGAGACCGCTGCGTCGGTCTTCCAGGGTTTGGTTCCGAGGGCGCCCGAGGCGGAGCGGCCGAAGTTGCAGGCGATCGTCGAGCAGCTGTGCGGGATGACATACCAGACGGTGAACGCCGTCACCGGCATCTTCGACACGCCGTCGGCGTGCGTCGAACGGCTCCACCAGATACGCGAGGAGTTCAACCCCGGGCGGGTGATCTGCTGGTTCAACTTCGGCGGTGTCATCCCGCACGAGCAGGTCATGCGGAGCATGGAGCTGTTCTCGACGCGAGTGCTCCCGCACGTTTGAAGCGTCTTGCCGGCGACAGTCGTCTCGTTAGGTCCGTGTCCGACTTTGGTCAAGGTGCTTCCCCTGGGCACCTTCGAAGCGGCTTCCGACACCATCCTATGAGGTGACATTCTCCCGCACCTTCTTCCGGGCCGCCGCCGTCTGCTCGTTCCTGTCGGCGATCACGACGCTGGGGCTCATCTTCCTGCCCCGACTCTACCAGCCCGTCACCACCTTCGACGAGCGGATGGCGCTCGCGAATGACCCGGCGTACCTCACGCGCTCGTGGGTCTACTTCATCCACCCGTTCATCACCGTGGCCGCGAGCCTGGCCGTCGCCGTCAGGCAACGCTACCGGTCGCCGGGTGCGGCGACGCTCGGTCTGCTCGGCATCCTTCTCTGGGGCTGTACCGAAGCCGCCCAGCAGGCGCTGACAAAAGTTGCACTCGACCGCACATGGCGCGCGGCCTGGCCAACGGCCGACGAGGCCGCGCGAGCGCTCATCCGCACACAGGTCGAAACGTACGACGCGATCTGGAACGCGATGTACTTCCTCATCATAGTCGCTTTCCTCATCGGCAACGTTTTCCTCGCGCTGGCGATGCGTGACGAGCGCGGACTCGGCCGATGGGTGAGCTTCGCGTATTGGGGCGGCGCAGCGGTGACCCTGCCGCTGGTGCTCCAGGAGCTTGGCGCGCCGGGGCTTCCCGAGGCGCTCGACGCCTGGCTTTACCCGGCAATCCAACCGCTCGGCCGTTCCCTCATCGGGCTCTGGCTATGGCGCGCGGCGCGTGAGGGGGATGCCGCACCCTCACCGGCGTCCGCCAGGTTGCAGCCTCTCGGGCCTGCCTAACGTCAACTGTCGACGAAGATCGCTGCAGGCGTCGATACTCTCAACCTTTCACACGTCGTGCCCCACGGGCTAGTCCTCGGAAAGTTTCTTCCGTACCACGCCGGACACGCGCACCTCATTCACACGGCGCGGTCAAACGTCGACGCGCTGACGGTACTCGTGTGCTCCATCGCGCGCGAATCCATCCCGGGTGCGACGCGCTTTGCCTGGGTGGCGGAATCCCATCCCGATTGCCGAGTGGTGCACGTCGCCGAGGAGGTTCCGCAGACACCGGAGGAGCACCCGGGATTCTGGCCGATCTGGACGGATCTCGTCAGGCGCCACGCCGGCGCGATCGATGTCGTTTTCACGTCGGAAGACTACGGCGACGAGCTCGCTCGCCGGCTCGGTGCTCGACACATCTGCGTGGACCCGGCCCGACAGGCATATCCGGTTTCCGGCACGGCGATTCGACGCGATCCGCTGGCGCATTGGCAGTACATCCCGCCCGTCGTGCGGCCATCGTATGCCCATCGCATAGCCATTCTCGGCACCGAGTCCACGGGGAAGACAACCCTCGCCCAGCAGCTGGCCACGGCCTTTCAGACCAACTGGGTGCCGGAGTTCGGTCGCGCCTATTGCGAGGGACGCGACCCGCGCGACCTCACGTCGGACGATTTCGACGCGATCGCGCGAGGTCAAATCGTGGCGGAGGACTCGGCGGCGCGCTCGGCCAATCGCGTTCTCATTTGTGACACCGACGTACGCACGACGGCGACCTGGAGCGACATCATCCTCGGAACGCGGTCCGCGTGGCTTTCGCGCGTCGTCGCGGAGCGCGAGTACAGCCACACGTTACTGCTGGACGACGACGTGCCGTGGGTGAACGACGGCACGCGCGTCCTCCGCGAGTGGCGCACACGACACACGGCGCTCCTCGCGCACGAGCTCGAAGTAACGCGCCAGGCCGTTACGCGAATTCAGGGGCCGTTCGAGCACCGATTTCGACAGGCCGCGGCGGCGGTCGAGAGCGTCCTTCGCATGCCCCCGCGGTTGCGCTTCGACGCCGACGCACGGTGACGCGTTAGGCGGCATCGTCAGGCGAGCGCACCGAAGGGATCGCGATGCAACCTGAGCCCCGAATCACACGGGCGCGGGTTTCTTGCCTTCGCAAGCTGGCCGGTTTCAGCGCTTGCCTCGCGTTCTCCAGCCATATCCCTGGCCCATAGTCGACCGGGCTCGACACGACCCCTTCATCCGAGGCCACGATGAAACGCAGCGCGCAATTGCTTCTCTCGTTCGCGTTCGTTCTTGCCGGATGCAACGCGGATTCACCCGTCCAGACGGATGGCCACCCTTCGCATGAAGGTGGCCTCGGGCTCTCCAGCCTGTCGCGGGCGACGAACGCCCAAACGCTCGACGCCCTTCGCCGGCTCACGGCACCGCTCCACGATCTCTCTGCGGCGGAGGACGCAGGCTACAGTCTCTTCGTCTTGCCGCCGTTGACCGCAGCGGACGGATGCATCTCGAGCACGACCGATGGTGGGATGGGCTATCACTACACCCGCGGCAACAACCTCGCCGACGACGCCGTCAGCCTGCTCGACCCCGAGTTCCTCGTTTACGCCCCCACGAACGCGCCCCGCAAGGACGGCGAGGCGCGGAGAAGGCTGGCCGCGTTCGACTACTTCATCCCCTACAGCACGAAGTGGCCGGGACCTGACGACCCGAGCTTCGAGCGGGCACCCACGCTGAAGGACTTCCCGACGATGAGCGACTTGCCCGATATCGCCTTCGCGCCGTCACGGTTCGGCGGCTGGATGTTTCACATCTGGTTGTGGGAGCACAATCCGGGCGGGATGTTCACGAACTGGAACGCTTCGGTTCCGCACTGCGAAGGGTCGTCGTTCTGACGGCGGGTTGGGACACGGAGCCGCACCGCGCGGCTCCGTGCGCTTTACGGCGTTCGGTAGAAGTAGTACTCGGCGGAGTACGGTACGGTGATCTCCTGTCCCGTGAAGCTTCCGCGGGTCGACGGCGCCTTGCCGCCAACGGTGTTCACCCGCTGGATGAACGTCACTCCCTGCAGCACGCCGGCGCCGGTTGATTTGGCCGAGAGCGACAGCCACTGGATCGCGTTAGGGTCCACCGTGCAGCGGTCGATGACCGTGCCCTCTACCTTGCTGCCGCTGGTGGTTTCCCACTTCGGACCGGTGTAGTGGGTGCCGACAATGCTCTTCCCTTCGGCGTCTGCCGACAGCACGGCGTCGGGGCCGTCGAGCAGCCAATTCGTGCCAGTCCAGTGGTAGATCTGCACGCCCTGCGCGTAGACGTGGAAGACGAGCGTGCTCCCGGCGGGTGGATTCAGGTTCCCGCAATTGCCGAGGTCCGGTTGCCGACTTCCGACGGCTTCCCACGGCGTCGTTGCCGGAGCCCGCGGCTCGAGGGGACGTGGTCCGTCGTTGGCGCATGCTGCCAGGGCGGCGGAGATAACGAGCGTGGCGATTGAGGATGTATATGGGTACCTGTGGGTTGGTCTCATGGTCGGTTCCTCGAATGTGGTCGCAAGCCTGGTCATGGCTCGCACGGCGTCCGCCTTCCTAGGCGCAGGCGGGCGTCGAATGGGGCCGCCTTTCATGAGACTGCGGTGCTTTCGGCCGCTCGCGGACATCCGCCAGGGCTGCGATGGCAAACGACCCCGGCTGCATCGCCGGGGGTGGTTCGCACGTCGAGTCGTATCTCGCTCAGGCGCTTCGGGTTAGCGATCCATGGCGCCGCTACGACGCGTTTGGATGCTCGCAGCGGCAGTGCGCCGACGGGTCGGAGCGCATCCGCCTAACGATCGACGTACGGGAGGTAGTGTCGGCGATGGCGCGAGCGTGCGGATCGGCGGCGTCGAGGTGCCGTGATGCTGGCCGGAGGAGTGGTGTTCTCCTCACGGAGTGACTAAAGTCCTCCGCGTATTGGCCGGCGCGTTCACGATCGACCAGGAGGGAGAGTGCTGTTCCATATCACGCAGGTACACACGCCCGAGACATGTCCGCGGGATGAAGGCGGCTCGAATTCGCTGTTCAACCCGAACGTGCCCGGGATCAAGCTTATTGGCCGGTATGGGGCGAACGCGCAGCACACGCTGTTTCTCATCGTGGAAGCCGACGACGTGAACGCGATTCACAAGTTCCTGTGGCCTGGATTCAAGCGGTGCACCAGCACGGTCACCCCGGTGAGTGAGGTGCCGGTCCCGAAGGACTGAGAGCCGCGCCTTGCGCCGCGCCGATCCGCTGTCTGCGCGTCACCGCGCTCTCGAGCTGATCACGAGAGTGCTGTCGATGCCGTTCAGCGCGTTCGCGACCCGGACGAGGTCACCGACGCTGTAGAAGTCCACCGAGATGATGTTCGGGATGCGGCGGCGCGCGCGCTGGCAGGCGCGGCTCGTCGCAGCAGGAACTCAATGAAGGTAGTATGGTCGACAGGTCACCAAGCCGGGTGCATGTTGGTGGCGATGCGACTACTCTCGAGGGAAGAGAAGACACTCGCCAACCGCTTCTCGTCTGCTGCGGCGGCTTGTGAAGCGTGAACGCGCGAGCCGCACCGCTCACTTCGTCGCGCTCGGCCGCGCCATCGCGGATGCCGGGCTGTCGCACGTCCCGGATTTCCATGATCCGACGGCTCGCGCTTTTCTCAACGCAAAGGCGAAACAGAGTCTCACGAAGACCGAGCACGCGGCTCGAGCCGGAAAGCGCGCGATCGGGCTCGAAATGGCGCGCGTGATGGCTGACCTGATCGCCCTTCGCACCGTGGCGATCGATAGAGCGGTCCGCGACGCGATCGCCGGGGGCGCGACGCAGCTCGTCATCCTTGGCGCGGGTTACGATGGGCGTGCATGGCGGATGCCGGAGCTGACCGGCGTCAAGGTCTTCGAGGTCGATCACCCGGCCACACAGAGCGACAAGCGCGCGCACCTGGCAGAGCTGCCTCCGCCGACCGGCATAGTCAGCTTCGTTTCGATCGACTTCGAGCGGGAGTCGCTCGACGCGGTTCTTGATCGCGCGGGCCACAACCGCTCGACGCCGACGTGTTGGATCTGGGAAGGCGTCGTCATGTACCTCACGCACGACGCGATGCGCGCCACCCTCGCCGGTATCGCCGGCAGGAGCGCGCGCGGCTCGACCCTGATCGTGAACTATCACACGGCTCACCGCCGGTTCTTCGCGCGGCTGATGTTCCGGTTGATCGGCGAGCCTCAAATCAGCGCCTGGACACCCGAGGATATGGCCGCCGATCTGCGATCGGTGGGCTTTGTCGTCCGCGAGGATTCCGGCATGTTGGACTGGAACGCGCAGCTCGCTCATGGGCGAGCGAAGGTCGAGCGAGGTTCCTACATGCGAATCGCGGTCGCCCGCACGTAAAATTGATGCACGCCTCCTCGCAGGGCACCTAACGTCCAGGCGCTTCACATCGTTCTTCAATCGATCATGCCGACCTCGCTCCGACACGCGCTGAGATCACTGACGCGCACGCCGGTTTTCACCGTGGCGGTGATCCTCACGCTCGTACTCGGGATCGGATCCGTCGCGGCCATGTTCGCCATCGTGTATGGCGTGCTTCTCGCGCCTCTGCCGTACGGGCACCCGGATCGGCTGGTGAGCGTCGGTCTCCAGGCGAACGAAGTGCGACGTTTGCAGCAGCCGCCTGCCGTCTACTTCACCTACAAGCGCTTCGCACGGCGCTTGGATGACGTCGGCTTCTATCGAACGGGGAACGCCAACATCTGGACCGATGTGGACGGCGACGCACCCGAACGCGTCACCGCGACCTGGGTGACCGCGTCGACGATTCCGCTCCTTCAGGTGCCGCCGATTCTGGGCCGCTCGTTTACGAACGACGAGCAGCGCATGAACGGTCCGAACGCCGTCATCCTCAGCGAGTCCGTGTGGCACACGCGGTTCAACGCCGCGCGCGACGTCATCGGAAAGACGCTGTACGTCAACAGTGTTCCGCGTGAGATCGTCGGCGTCATGCCCGCACGGTTCTCCTTCCCCGCCGGCGATACTCGACTCTGGCTGCCCGTGAGAATCGATGAGAACAGCGCTGTGGCGGGAGATTTCATGTATTCGAGCGTGGCGCGCCTTGCGGTCGGCGTCACGGCCGAGCAAGCGCAGCGCGACCTCGCCGCGGTCCTGCCAAGAATTGCCGAGTCGTTCCCGCGTCTCGAATCGGGAACCGCGACCTCGGCGTGGCTCGATGAGGCGAACCCCAAGCCCGTCGTGCTTCCGCTGCGCGACGAGGTCACCAGCGGAATTGCCCGTACGCTGTGGATGCTGGCCGCGGCGGCGGCGCTCGTGCTGTTCGTCGCGTGGGCGAACGTCACCAACTTGATGCTGATCCGCGCCGACGGCCGGCAGCTCGAGCTCGCGGTACGCGAGGCGCTGGGCGCCAGCCGCCTGCGCCTCGCGACTTACTTTCTCGGGGAATCGAGCGTGCTCAGAGAGGTGGCGGGGGCCGTCGCACTCTTCGCCGCATGGGGAGCGGTCCATGCGCTGGTGGCGTTCGGGCCGCCGGACGTCCCTCGTCTCGCGGAGTTGCGGCTGGGCCTAACGACGGCGGTGTTCGTCGTGGTCGTGTCGATCGCGGGGGCCATTATCTGCGCCGTCGTGCCGGCGATTCGCATTCGGCGCGCGAGCCTGTCGATCAACCTTCGCGACGGCGCGCGGGGCGAGACAGCGGGAAAGGCACGGCAGCGCCTCCGGTCATCGATCGCCGCCCTTCAGATCGCCGTGGCCCTCGTGGTGTCGGCGGGATCGGCATTGCTGTTGCGCACGTTTCACCGCCTGCATGAGGAGCGTCCGGGCTTCGACGCCACCGACGTGATGACGATCTGGACTCAACTGCCGTTCGCGCGCTATGGCGATTCGGCGGCGGTGATGTCCTACGCAAGGTTGACCGAGTCGGTCGGCAAGCTTCCAGGCGTTCGCGCCGCTGGCCTCACGACGAAGTTGCCGTTAGGCACTGGTGAAACGTTCGAGCAGTCCTTCCGGATCGAAGGCGACGGGCGCACGCTTTCACTGCCGGTCACTGTCATCGACGACGGCTACTTCACGACCTTACGGATTCCGCTGCTGGCCGGCCGCGGCTTTCGACGTCTCGGGCTGCAGCGCCACGGCGATGTCATCATCAGTCGGCGTGCCGCGGCGACCATCTGGAACGATCCCAGCGGTAACACTGCGGTCGGACGACGGTTGTCGTTGTCGCCGTCGGGCCCGACGTACACGATCATCGGCGTCGTCGATGACGTGCGCGACCACGACCTGGCCACGGCGCCGTCGGCGATGGTGTATGCGCCGCAAGTCGTGCCGATCGATCCGAGAGTCGAGCCGGGGGCGCGACGGACGATGGCGCTCGTC
>Ga0075418_10008182_pt1 | contig 11732 bp, 10 predicted proteins | sample SoiMetdeltSBSDD2_FD_81776 | JGI IMG/M metagenome (GOLD analysis project Ga0075418, IMG submission 81776) | Bulk soil microbial communities from a Populus tree surrounding site in Tennessee, USA - Soil MetaG P. deltoides SBSDD2 | ecosystem: Environmental > Terrestrial > Soil > Tree plantation...
CGCGATTCGCTCGGCGACGATGAGCGACGAGATCTTGTCGAGGTCGACGCCGCCGTACTGTTCGGGCACGTTGATGCCGAGGAGTCCGAGGTCGCCGGCGCGGTGGATGAGCGACCGTGCGAGCGCCCAATCTTTAGTCTCGAGACGCTCGAGGTTCGGGAGCACCTCAGCGTCGATGAACTCGTCGGTCGTCCGGGCCATCAGGCGATGTTCGTCGGACAGCCGTTCAGGTGTGAAGACGTCGGCATCCGTGGCGTCCTCGAACAGCCACGCGCCGCCTCTTGTCATTGCGATTTCCATTTCAGCGTCACCCCGGTGTCGAAACAAACAGCAGTTCGAGATACAGCCGCGAGTCCAAAAGGACCGGTGGGCCCAGAAGGACTCGCCCTACACCCGCTCGAAGATTCCCGCCGCGCCCATCCCGCCGCCAACGCACATGGTCACCATTCCGTAGCGCACGCTTCGTCGCTTCATTTCATTCAATATCGTGGTCGTCAGCTTCGCCCCACTACATCCGAGTGGATGGCCGAGCGCGATGGCCCCTCCGTTCACATTCAGGCGATCTGGATCGATGGGAAGCTCGCGCAGGCAAGCGAGCACCTGCGCCGCGAACGCTTCATTCAGTTCCACGAGACCGATGTCGTCGAGTGACAGCCCGGCCAGCTTCAGCGCTTTTCGAATAGCTGGCACAGGACCGATCCCGAACAGTTCGGGTCGAACTCCGGCTGTGGCGAAGGTAACGAAGCGAGCAAGAGGTTTGAGACCACGCTCTTTGGCGAGGGCCGCCGACGTTACCAGTACCGCCGCGGCGCCGTCGCTGGTCTGCGACGAGTTCCCGGCAGTCACCGTGCCGGTAGCGTGGAAAGCCGGGCGAAGCTTGGCGAGCGCCTCACCTGACGTATCGCGCCGAGGCCCCTCGTCCCTATCGAAGGTGACCTCGCGGATTTCATGCGTTCCAGGACCGTTCGGCTGCACAGACGTGCGAAACGTGAGAGGCGTGATTTCGTCCGTGAAGCGTCCGGCGTCGATTGCGGCGATTGCCCGCTGATGGCTGCGCAACGCAAACGCATCTTGCTCTTCGCGGGTGATGTGGCTCTCGCGGGCATGGTTCTCGGCGACCAGGCCGGTGCTCAGGTATACGTCGGGGTAGTCGTCCACCAACGCCGGGTTGGGGGACACCTTATTGCCACCCATCGGCACCATGCTCATCGACTCGGTACCGCCGGCCACGACGAGCTGCGTGAATCCGCACATGACACGCTCAGCCGCAAACGCGATGGACTGCAGGCCCGATGAGCAGAACCGATTGATCGTGACGGCCGAGGCCTCCACGGGAATGCCGGCACGTAGGCTCGCGATACGAGCCACGTTCAACCCCTGCTCGGCCTCCGGCATGGCGCATCCAAGAATCACGTCGTCTACATCGCGCGCCTCGACGCCCGGCGCGCGCCGGATCACCTCGGCCATGACAGCTGCTGCCATCTCGTCCGGCCTGACGGTGCGCAGCGAACCAGCGGGCGCCTTGCCCACCGCGGTCCGCGCGGCGGCGACGATTACTGCTTCGTGCATGAGAAGTCCTCCAGCAGATCCGCCAAGGCATCCCCGACTTCGCCGGCCTGACCCTCGAACAGGTGGTTCGCACGGTCAATAACGATGAGCTCCTTCGGTTCTGCGAGATGTGCGTAGAAATGACGCACCATCCTGAGTGGAATGAGCTCGTCTCGCTCGCCGTGGACGATGAACTTCGGCTTGGGAGACACCTTTACGGCTCCAAACTCGTACTTATCGACGGGCGGCGCGATCGCAATCAGCGCGCATACCCGGTCGTCGGTGGCACCTACAGTCGTCGCGACATAGGCACCGAAGGAAAACCCGGCCGCCCAGATCTCCAGATTCGCATATTGCGAGCCCATGTATGCGATGGCCGCCCGATAGTCGTCCATTTCGCCCCGACCGTTGTCCCAGGTGCCTGCGCTCGAACCGACACCGCGAAAGTTGAAGCGCAGCACGGCCGCGCCAATCCTGGTCAGTGCTTTGGCGCACTGGAACACCACCTTGGTGTGCATCGTGCCGCCTGCAGTCGGCAGTGGATGGGCGAATACAACGGCGACACGAGCGGGGCCGAGGGGCATATCGACGAGCGCCTCGAGTGGTCCAGAAGATCCGGGAATCTCGCGGACGCGGTCAGCCAAGACGCCTGCTCCGCGAGTCGTCCCATTCGGCACGCTCGGCAAACGGAACCACGATCGACGCAAACGTCTCGGGCCGTGTGATGAGTCCCAGATGGCCCGTATTCGCGATCATTTCGACCCGCGTCTTCGGCCATAACGCGCTGTATTCACGGGTGGCGCGCACCGGCACAATCAGATCCAACCGCGGCTCACCGGTCACAACAAGCGTCGGCAATGTCACACCGGCAACTTCCTTCGGAAGGTCCACCGAGCTAAGGAATCGGACCCGACGTGCCATTCTCCGCGGCGACAACATATGACCAATGACGCACGAGGCGTGGCGAAGACCGGCGCGGACGGCACCTGCAACGCTCTGGCTGGCGGCTGCGATCTCGGTGTACAGCCGCAGCGACGAAATGACGAACAACGGCGACAGAAGCCGCGGAGCCCGCAAAAAGAACTGCACACGTCGATCTGGTGTCCAGGAGGGGGGCAGCGCCGAAACGAGCACCAGCGACGAGGCGCGGTCGGGATAGCGGGCGGCGAATACCGCGGCAATCAATCCGCCGTACGACACTCCGCAGATCGCGGCACGGCGGACGCCTGCCGCATCGAGCGCGTCGCGTACCTGGTCCACGTAGCACCAGAACCCTCGCTGCGGATCGAAGCGGGCGTCGGCCGACGGCTCGTCGGCCAATGAGAAGGTGATGACGCGGCACCGCTGTGCCAGCGCATCAATGGCCGGCTTCATCCACTCCCATCGGCCCTGCGCTCCAGGGATCACGACGATGGGCGTGCCGCCCCCACGGTCAACGATCTTCATTGCGTTCTTCGCCAGCCCATTGCAGGTGCCTTGTGCTCTTTTCGTTAGTTTCGCAGCGGTTTTCCCGTCTTCAATGTGTGCTGTATTCGCTCCAGTGTCTTTCGCTCGCCTACCAGACCCAGAAACGCCTCGCGTTCGAGATCGAGGAGCTCCTGCTCCGTGACGGTCGATACATGCGGCAGCTGCCCGCCCGCCATGACAGTTGCGAGCTTGCGGCCGACCACCGCGTCGTGATCGCTGATTCGGCCCGCCCGCCACGCGAGATGAATTCCCAGTTTCAACGGTGCGAGCACCGTGTCTCCTCCCACCGGAATGTTCGTCCGCGACGGCGGCGGGTGGTAGCCCTCTTTGACGCGCTGCAGGGCTTGTGCCTTCGCGTCCGAGAGCAATCGTTCAACGTTCATAGTGAACGAGTCGATTGGGCGAACGTAGCCCAGCCGTTGCGCGTCCGGGGCGGAGGACGAAACTTTGGCAAATGCGATCGTCTCGAACACGCGCTGCACGGGGGGAAGCCAGTCAGTTGTGCCGGGCGGCGCGTTTTCTATCGCGCGGGCAACCATTTCCTTGGTCCCGCCGCCGGCCGGGATCAGCCCTACTCCGACCTCGACGAGGCCCATATAGGTTTCGGCGGCGGCGTGTACACGATCGCCGTGAAGCGAAATCTCGCACCCCCCGCCCAATGTGAGCCCCGCGGGCGCCACCACGACCGGCACGCCTGCGAACCGCAGCGACATGTTCGCCTGCTGAAACGCGCGCACCATCGCGTCGATGTCCTCCCAGTTGCCTTCCTGCGCCTCGAGAAGAAGCAGCATCAAATTGGCACCCGCCGAGAAGTTCTGGGCTTCGTTGCCGACAACGAGCGCCGCGAAATTGCGTTCCGCTTCGCGAACACCCGCCTGCAGCATCTGAATGGTGTCGCCGCCGACAACGTTCATCTTCGAGTGGAACTCGACGCAGAGAACACCGTCGCCGAGATCCACCAGGCTGGCGCCCGCATTCTTCTTGACGACGCCGGAACGCTCTTTTGCGCTGCGAAGAATCTGGAGGTCTGGCGCGGCGGCAGGGAGCGCGGCGGTCTGCCGCAAATGGCCACCGCGTTTCAGAGCTTCTTCGATGAGTGGCGGAAGCGTTTCCCCACTCTCTTGTACGTGGTGTCCGGCTTTAACCGGACCTCGCAACAGATCCGGACTCGTTTCGCGGACCGCATCGAGCAGCCGCTCAATGCCGATCGCGTCGATCAGCTCGAAAGGCCCCAGTTCCCAGCCGAAGCCCCACCGCATGACCCTGTCCACATCGTCGGGCGAGTGCGCGATGGACGGCGCGACCATGGCCGTATACACAAGGGTCGGTGCGAGCGTGTCGCGCAAAAAACGGCCGGCTTTATCAGGGGCCCCGAACAGCGTACGCACGCGCTCGCGAACGTCGGTGATTGACGCCCCCGCGTCAATTGATGGCAAGCGCGGGTGCTGTCGCGGACGATAGGTCAACGTAGCGTGATCGAGCGTCAGAATCTGCGACTCGCCGCTCGCGTCTTTCTCGCGCCTGTAGAAGCCCTGACCAGCTTTCTCGCCTGTCATGCCGCGCTCGATCATGCGGGCGACGAAAGGTGGCACAGACCACACGTCGCTGCCCGGACCGTCGCCCAGCCGAACACGAAGATTTCCTACCACGTGACCCAGCACGTCGAGGCCCGCGATATCCATCGTCCGGAACGTTGCGCTCCTGGGACGCCCGAGCGGAGGCCCGGTGATGGCATCGACCTCCTCGATCGTGTACTCGCCTGCTGCTACTTTTGCGAGCGTGCGCATGAATGCGTAGAGACCGATGTGATTGCCGATGAAATTCGGCGAGTCCTTGGCAATCACGACCCCTTTGCCCAAACGGTGGTCCGAAAAATGCGCGACTGTGTTCACGACCTCGGGCAAGGTTTCCGGTGTCGGAATCACTTCGAGCAGACGCAGATATCGAGGCGGGTTGAAGAAGTGTGTGCCCAGCCAGTGCTTTCGGAAGTCGTCGCTGCGCCCTTCGGCGAGCGCCGCAATCGGAATACCCGAGGTGTTTGAGCTGACAATCGAGCCAGGTCGCCGCGCAGCATCAACGCGCTGCAGCAGCCCGCGCTTGATGTCGAGTTGTTCGACGACGGCTTCGATGATCCAGTCGCAGTCGCGGATGCGATGCAGATCCGCGTCGAAACTGCCCGTTGTGACGAGCCGCCACGTATCGGGTGTGAAGAACGGATCCGGTTTGAGCTTGCGGGCGCGCTCCAACCCCTGCCGGGCGGCATCGGCGGTGACGTCGAGCAGAAGCGCCGGTGTATCTGCGTTGGCGTAATGGGCGGCAATCTGCGCGCCCATAGTGCCGGCACCGAGAACTGCAACGGAACGGATCATGACCGCTCGGCTCCGCCCGTCACCCGTTGCAGGCGGCTACGCAGCGAATTGAGGCGCCGCATCTACGCATTATGTGCACAATCGTCTGCTGCACTCATTTCCACCGCGTCAGAATGGACTCGCGGTCGAAGAGCACGATCCCGAGCAGCATCAGCCCTCCGTTAATTGCCACGAGCGCTGCGGCAATAAACGCCATCATTGGAGCGGTCAGCAGGAACGTGCCGGTGAGCTGGAGTACAAGCGCGGCAGCTATGGGCAGAATGATGAGTGCGCCGATCTGCTGGGCACTGCGCGCGTCGTTCACCCGCGAGGACGCGCATACGGCCAGCTGCAGCGCCGCGAGCGCCGCGAGTGGTCCGAGGATGAACACGATGGTCAGGGAAGCCGGCGTGAGGAGGGCTCGAAAGACGCCCGGCTCCGCTAGCAGTGCAACCCCCGCAACGTAGACCGCGAAGCACGCTACCGTTAGCGCAAGAGCCGGCAGCAGTGCACCAAGAACCTTCGCGATGAGCAGCTCGACCGTCGTCAAGGGCGTCGCGAGCAGCGGTTCGAGTGTCCGTGCCTGTTTTTCGCCGATTACGCTGTAGGCCGCCACCGACATCGAGCCAGCCACAGGCGTCAGCACGAGCAGGACGAGAAATTGCTGAAAGATCCACGCCTGGATCGCGCCCTCGGTGCTGAGAGCGGCGAGGCCGGGCTGAGCCCTGTAAAGCTGCTCCGCAATCTCCAAGTCGCTCGAATCCGAAAGGCGCTCTCCGGTGAACGCCGGCACGAAGACCGCGACAAAGAACGGCAGGGACATCGAGATCACTCCGGTGAGAATCGCCGGAAAGAACACCGCCCTGTTTTGGCGCAGGTCGGCCAGTTCTTTGCCCAGAAGCGCATTGATCCGCCTCATGAGCGCACGGCTTCGGGAGTTTTGTGGTCACGCATCAGGGTCAGATACACCTCTTCGAGCGATGGCTGCTCGGGCATTACCATCACCACGCTCGCTCCGGCCTCAACGAGTCGCCGGACGATCAGCGGGGCGTCGGCCGCCGGGTCGTCCACGCCGATCGAGAGGGTCTCGCCATCTGTGCGGACGTCGGTGAAGCCGGCCTCTTCCAGAACATTGACGAACGAGGCGCCCGCCTGGACCACAACGATACGCAGGCGAGCACCGAACAGATGCACCCGGAGAGCTGCTGGCGTGTCCAACGCCACCAGGCGCGTGCGCATCACGGCCACGCGGTCGGCGACGCGTTCCACCTCGTCGAGGTTGTGGGTCGAGAGCACAATCGTGCGGCGCTCACTTCGGAGCCGCAGTATCAGCTCGCGAACCTCGCGAGCGCTCTCGGGGTCTAGCCCTGCGGTCGGTTCATCGAGCAACACGATCGTGGGGCGATGAAGCAACGTGCGTGCGAGGGCGACGCGTTGGCGAAGCCCCTTCGATAGCTGCACTGCTGGATCCCCGGCGCGGTCCCGCAAGTCGAGGAGATCGAGGGCCTGATCGATTGCGGCATGCGGGTGCGGCAGGCGATGAAGTTGCGCATACACCAGCAGGTTTTGTGTGACAGTGAGTCGGTCCCAGAGGCCCGGCATTTCTGTGAGAAAGCCGATTTGGCCTCGCAGCTTGGATGCGGTGTGGCGCGTAACCACCTTGCCGCCGATCGTCACTTGTCCCGACGATGGTTCGATCAAGCCAGCAACCATGCGAAGCGTTGTCGTCTTGCCGGCCCCGTTCGGACCGAGCAGCGCAAAGATTTCACCGGGCAGCAGATCGAAAGAAAGGTCGTCAACGGCGACGCGGTTGCCGAAGCGGCGGGTCAGATGCTGAGCGGTCAGGACCACAGCACGTAATGGCGATATCGGCGCAAGGTCAGGGACGCGGATTGAACTCGTAACACCCCGGTGTCACGAGCAGCCGCCCATCCTTGGTGAAAAACAGACTCGTTGGACTGATGACGCCAGCAGCGCTGAATTGGATTACCCGGCGCTTGTCACCCTGAGCGTCGTACACGTAGGTGTAAGGTTCCATCAGCGAAATCCAGAGAGACCCACGAGCATCCACGGCAGCCGCACGCACGGCGGGCGTGACCAGAGGCAATTCGCGGTCGTCAACGCGTCGGGTAGGCCACCGGGTCGGCAGCCCCCCGAGGTAGCGGTCAATCTCGGGCCCTTCTATGTGCCGCTCATACAGCAGTGAGCCATTTCGATCGTACTTCTGGAACATGGGACGGCCGGCCAGAAACACATAGAAATAGCCGCCGGTCGGATCGACGAGCGGCAGGCCGACGTTCAGTGCCAGGTGGACGTCGCGATCCTGTTCGTGTCCGGTATCGCGCAACCGTCCAAACGTGCGGAACGCGTATCCGGACGATGAGTATTCGGTGAATAGTGTGCCGCCTTCAGGTTGGCTGATGAGGAGCGTCGGCTCGGTAAACCGAATCGAGGCGATACCGCTCATCAACAAAGGTCCGACGACGATCGAGGCGGTTCGCTGGCGGGCCGGAAGCGTGAACCCTCCACGCCGGAGGCCGCCACCGCCAAAAATCTGTATCCGTTCGACGCCCCGAGGCGCGTCAGCAACGACGAAGGATCCTGTCGCAGAGGTGTCGAAGCCGCGCGGCTGAAGGATGCGGCCGAGCTCCGGACCGATCTCGACCAGCTTGATCAAGGTCTTCGTGTCGGAGTCCACCGCGTACACGCTGTGTCCTCGTCGGTCGAACACGTAGAAGGGGCCGCCGGGGGTTTGCTGGAAGCTGAGTGGCTCTTCAAAGGCCCCGACGATATGGGGGGGAAGACCGCCAACCGAACGCAGCACCTCGACCTCGAGCCTGGCGTCGGCGTTCGTGTGCAGAACGGCGAGCGCGAGAACGACAACCGCGGACACGCGGCGCATTTCAGTTGTCAGTAGGCGGCAAGTCTGCGAATCGCATCGAGGACGTCCGAGGTGTTTGGCAGAATCCTCTCCTCGAGCACGGGCGCATAGGCAACCGGACAGTCGAGCGCGGCAACGCGCGTAACCGGCGCGTCGAGGTACTCGAAGAGTTCCTGCGCAATACGGGCAGCAATCTCGGCGCCGAATCCGCACGTGAGTTGATCTTCGTATGCGACCACGACCCGACTGGTCTTGCGCGTGTATTGAGCGATCGTGTCCCAGTCATAAGGGATGATCGTACGCAAGTCGACAATCGCCACGCTCAGCCCGTCGCGTTCGGCCTGGGCGGCGGCGAGCAGCGCTCGATGCACCAGGGCGCCCCATGTGATGACGACGACATCGGTGCCTTCACGCGCTATCGCGGCCTTGCCGAACGGCACCATGTAATCGGGCCCCGGGTAAGCGCCTTTGTTATACGGCTGCCGGTAGAGATGCTTGTGCTCCAGAAACAGCACAGGATCGTCGCAGCGAATCGAAGTACGCAGCAACCCGGAGGCATCCTGTGCGTTCGACGGAAACACAATCCGAATCCCAGGCGAGTGCGCAAAGATCGCCACGCCAGACTGGCTGTGATAGGGCGCTCCGCCGCGAAGGTAGCCGCCAATGGGCACACGCACGACCATCGGGCACGACCAGTTGTTGCTCGACCGGTACCGCATCATGGCCATCTCGTCGCGGAGCTGCATGAATCCGGGCCAGATGTAGTCGAAAAACTGTATCTCGACCACCGGCTTCAGTCCGCGGAGAGCCATTCCGACGCCGCGACCGACGATGTTGGCTTCGGCGAGCGGTGCATTGAACACGCGATCGCTGCCATGAAGCCGCTGCAGGCCGTGGGTCACCTTGAACACGCCGCCCTTGCCGGCGACGCTCGCCAGCGCCTCTTCTCGGGTCGCGTCGGCGACATCCTGCCCGAAGACGACGATCCGCGGTTCGCGACTCATCTCGTCGCGCAACGTGGCGTTGATGATGCCGACCATGGTGTCCGGCTTGCCTGACGGCTTTGGTTCGGTTGCAAACGCGGCCGACGTCGGATCGACTGTTGGAGAGAAGACATACCAGGACGCCGTTTCCGGTTCCGGCCTCGGCGCAGCCAGCGCCTGTTCGGCAGCCTGGTTCACCTCGCGCTCTATGGAGGCTTGAATCTCGTTCAGGTCGTCGTCAGTCGCCAGCTCCGCAGATTTCAGCAGATGCCGAAGGCGTACGAGCGGATCGCGGCGCGCTTCGGCTTCACGCTCGGCAGTGGTCTTGTACAGCTTCTCGTCGTCCGAGAGTGAGTGCGAGTAGGGCCGAATCACCGTGGCATGGACGAACGCCGGCCCCTTTCGGCTGCGCACGTGCGCGACCGCTTCGGCCAGTGTCCGGTAACTGCCGGGATAGTCGGTGCCATCGCATCGGAATGTACGCAGCGCGGGAAAGTGCTCTACGATGCGCGAGATGTCGCCGCCAGGCGTTTGCGCTTCAACGGGCACGGAGATGGCGTATCCGTTGTCTTCGCAGAGGTACAGAATCGGCAGTCGTTTGGAACACGCGGTGTTCAGCGATTCCCAGAACTCTCCCTCGCTCGTCGCGCCGTCCCCGATGGACACGTAGGTGATCTCGTCGTCGTGAAATTTGGAATGTCGATCCGCGATCTCGGCGACGCGCTGATAGATAACCGTCGCTTCCGCGCAGCCCACGGCGTGGAGGCACTGAGTGCCGGTAGCGCTGCTCTGCGACGGGATGTTGAGCCGCCTGTGTCCCCAGTGCGAGGGCATCTGCCGGCCGCCGGATGCCGGATCGTCCTTGGCCCCGACCGACGCGAGGAACATTTCAAACGGCGTGAATCCGAGCGTTAGACAGAGCGCGCGATCGCGGTAGTACGGAAAGAACCAGTCGTAGCCGCCACGGAGATGCTGTCCGGCTGCAACGAGGACAGCCTCGTGGCCGGCGCCACTGATCTGAAAGAAGGCCTGACTCTGATTTTTGAGCTGGATTTCCTTGTCGTCGATCTTCCGCGACAAGAGCATGAGGCGATAAGCGGCGAGAAGTTCGTCCCTGGTCAATCCTCCGTGTTCGCCTTGTGCTCTCCTGCCGGCGGCGCGCACGTCCGCCAGGGACGCCCCCTTCATATACTCGAAATTATGGCACTATCGGAAGGCCATGACTACCGTCCGGGTCCATCGCTGGGACGAGATTGCGCTCGACAAGATTACGGAAATGATCTCGCAAAAGATCATCGCGGGCGAACGTGAAATGCTTGCGCAGATCTATTTGAAGCGCGGCGCACTCGTGCCGATGCACACGCACGAGAGCGAGCAGATGACCTACATCCTGCAGGGCGCTCTGAAATGTCTCGTCGGGGGTGAGGAGCTTCTGGTTCGCGAAGGCGAGGTGCTGCACATTCCGTCGGGAACTCCGCATCAGGCCGAGGCGCTCGAGGATACGTTCGAGCTCGACGTGTTCAGCCCGGTTCGCGAGGACTGGGTCGAGAACGGGCGCTGATGACGGTTGCCAACCGAACGACACCAGGCGGCGCTTACTCGGTGGCGCTGCGGGTAATGGGACTGGCAATCGGACTGTTCTTTCTTTTCAACGGGCTGGACAAGCGGACGTGGTTTCTCGATAGCAGCATTCTGGATGAACGGCTCCGCGAATGGCACGAGAATGCCGCACCGAGCGTCCGCTGGTACATTGAAACGCTGGCGGTTCCCGGCGTGCCGCTGTTTGCGAGGCTCGTACCCCTCGCCGAGCTTCTTACCGGCGCGGCACTGATCGTCGGCTTCTGGACGCGTTTGGCCGCATTCCTCGCGCTGATGATGGTGGCCAATTTCAACTTCGCAAGGGGTATGTTTCACTCGGGAGAGTTTCTGACCGACGGGGTGGGGTTTCCGGTGGTCGGCGGTCTGCTGGCACTCACATTTGCGGGAACACGGCTACCGTTCAGCCTGTCGAGGATCTGAACAGCAGCTCGTAAGGTAAAGGTCAAAAGTCAAAAGGCAAACACTGCCAGGATGTGATTTGACCTTTGACTTAGGCGTTTCTGTCTAACGACGCTCAATGGACGCGGCGGTCGACGTCGTTGGCGCGGCCGCCAGAGTACACATCGAAGCGACGCCGCATCCGGTTGATACGCCACTTCAGGTACCGGTATTTGATCTCAGACATGAGATGAGTCCGCTTGCCGCCCTTGAGATACAGATAGGCGGCCACCAGGCCTCCCAGGTGCGTAGTGTGCGCAATGCCTCCGCCGGGGCCGTCGATGGACGACAGCAGCGAGATCGCTCCGATGATCATAACGAAGTACTTCGCCGGTATTGGAAAGACGAAATACATGTATATCGGGCGATGCGGAAAGTACATCGCGTACGCGAGCAGCACACCGAAGACCGCGCCCGATGCGCCTACCGTCTGGATGTAATAAACCTGTTGAAGGGCTGCAATCGGTA
>Ga0075418_10008185_pt1 | contig 11731 bp, 14 predicted proteins | sample SoiMetdeltSBSDD2_FD_81776 | JGI IMG/M metagenome (GOLD analysis project Ga0075418, IMG submission 81776) | Bulk soil microbial communities from a Populus tree surrounding site in Tennessee, USA - Soil MetaG P. deltoides SBSDD2 | ecosystem: Environmental > Terrestrial > Soil > Tree plantation...
GCGGAGGTTGTCGCTCATCGCCGGCTCCTTCTGGATTGGTCGCGCTTTCCAGAGAGAGTACACGATGAGCCAACCTCTTAACTATTTGTCTCCAAATGACTTATAAAAGTGTCCGGTAGAGAGAAATTTCTATAAATGTGCCTGGTAAATATCTTTTTGTTTTTTCATCCCTCATTCTTACTTTCGAGATTAATCCATCTTTTTCAAGCATATTTATATACTTGCCTGCCACCTGCCTTGAAGTTCCTGCATAAGTTCCGACAGTTTGGGTAAAAAAGTTAATTGGAGAATCGCTGAAATCACTCTCAATTTCACATAAGGCAAGGTAGACAGCCCGGATAAGAGCGAAGGTTTTTTTGACTTTGCCATATTTGCGTCGTAAGTATCGCATTGCATTTTTATCCCACCAGGCGATCGGATTTTTTCTAAATATTCGTACCTGATTTTCCATACGTATAGTTATTGACGTTATGACGTCGCAGCGTCTGCACGTCATGACTTCTTCACTTTATATACTAATGACTTACCGCCATTTTTCTTAAATTCATGCATGAGAAACAGAAGTCCTAAACGAGCTAATTCATTCATTGAGGTTTTAATGTGTAACAGACGTTCCAAATCCTGTATGACATCCTCGACGGCATAAATCTCCTCATTCGTTAAACGGAGGGACGAACCGCGGGTTTGGGTATTTTCTATGGTATCTCTCCACTCCCTCAGATTGACGTCTTGCAGTACTGACGTCATGACGTCAGGAAGTGTTTTTTGCGTTTCAGGCTCTTTTAGCACATTTGGAAGAGAGGTTTTCTCTGTGGGCTTTGCAGACTGCTTATCCGAAGTGTTCGTCGGAGGAGGGGGGAAGAACGCGCCCACCCCTTGCCCTTTTGACTCTTTGAGGGATGCTGTTATTGCTTTGATTTCTAGTGGTGGTCGTTTATGAGTCATTGATTATTTCCTCCACAACCGTCATGTAGGCCTTCGAGCCTTTATGCGTGGGTTGTTCGATCAGTAAGGGCGCCTTATACCGCGGGGACTCCTTAAATCGCACGGTCTCGGGAATATAGGCATTAAATAGCTTGATGCCGGCATGCTGTGCGGCAGTCGTTAACGCCGCAAACATCTCTTTGCTGTTCAGCGTTGTCCGGTCATATTTCGTGGCTAAGATGCCGAGATAGTGTAAGTCAGGGTTCGTAATGGCGCGGATTTTGGTGATGGTTTTAGCCAGCATCTCCAGCCCCCGTAACGCCAAATCCTCCATCGCCATCGGAATAAACACTTCTTTGGCGGCGGTGAGGGCATTGACGGTGAGCATGCCCAGACTGGGCGGGCAATCCAGCAGAATGAAATCATAGTTGTCGAGGATCTCTTCGAGCTTGCGTTTTAAGACCTGCTCTGAGGCTAGCAGTTGCTTCAGCTCGATTTCTGCTCCCGCCAGGTCAATGTTGGACGGGGCAATGTCAAAGCCAAACTTGGTTTTACTGAGAATGTCTGAGAAGCTCACCTCCTCATCAATGAGCACGTTGTAGACAGTTTTATTGAGGGCATCGGTGGCAATCCCAACACTGACGCCTGAGCCCCCTTGGGGATCGAGGTCGATAATAAGCACGCGCTTCCCACGCTGCGCGAGCCCAGCAGCAAGATTGAGCGTGGTCGTGGTTTTGGCAACCCCGCCTTTCTGGTTGGCGACAGCGATTATGCGCCCCCCGAGGGGCGTGCGATGCACCCGATTTTCGATGGCTTCTGTGGGGATTCGATATTCCCGGCCAATGCGGGAGGAGGGGAGCGCGCCGGTTTTTATCCAGCGGACAATCGTATTGCTATGAACATTCAGGAGCTTTGCAGCTTCTTCTGTTGAAAGAAAGGCTGGTAAGGGACTCTGATCGGGCATAGGTAATACATAGTGCCATCCTTTATTACGTTCTAGTGTCTAGCCTCATCAATGAACTATCAAAAGCTACTATGTAGTATCATTAAAGTACAAAAACTATAGAATGTCAAGTAGAGGATCGATCAGATTTTTATCTTCAAGTAGTTTTGTCTGCAAAAACCATCCCATAGCAATGCTATATACCCCATCTCTTGACAACAAGATAGAGTCTTTGGTAGTATAAATTACCATCAGACCTGCACTTTGCTTGTCTGACAAATATTTCTGCCCATGAACTCATACGATCTTTCCTCACAAACCGTCTTTTCTCCTCGCCAGTCCGGTCTAACTCATCCGTATCTCATGGCGAATGGCCACGGTTTTTCCTCGCGTACCCCTGCCCTTCGGGCAGCCTCGGCAAAGCCCTCGGCTGTGAGGCCTGACGGCCTGGGGGATGCGCGGGAGTCTTTTTCGCAGACAACAGGTGTTCATCGCGTTGCGTCGGTGGATGGGGAACGCGCGGCGGAGCCGCGGTGGCAAGATAAAGCCGTCCTGACGGACGGCTCGCCAGCCTCGTCCTAGCCTGGGCCGGACACAATAGTTGTGCGGGCCTCTGTTTCGGACACCGGAAGTGCTCGTTCACAGAATCACTCCGATGCCAAAGAGCGGTTGGTGAAGGGAGCAGTCTGGATGAAGCCTGGAGTAAAAGAGGCGCTTGAGACCCTCGCGGACCTCACGGGGCTCAGTTTTTCCGCGACCGCCGCGAAGGGTCTTGAGATGTATGCCCGCGCCACAATCCGCGACCAGGAAGAAGCGTTGTTTGAGCCCCGGATGCAGGCGATGATGCGCCGGGAAGTCCGCGCCTCTGACAACCGCCACCTGTATTTTGAAATGCGAAACGCCATTGCCGCCGAGCAGACGCGCATCCTCATCACCGACCTGTACAAACGGCAGCTCCAGAAGGAGGGTATGTCCCTCAAAGAGGTGAATCAGAAGCTGGATAACACTTACAACATGGCGCGCGACAACCTCCTCAGAAAGACCAAATCGCCGCAGCTGAAAAACCTGTTTGACGCGTGGTGGCGTTCAATGGACGACCCCCCTGACCGGCAGGCAGGCCAGACCGAGGGGATAAAGGAGCACAACGCCGGTCCGGGAGAGGCAGGGACGGAGACGAACCAAGCCTGATGGCGGTTGTGGTCACGAGCTATGTCAGACGGGGACCCGTGGGCAATGCCAAGGCCAAAGACACTGTCCGCTACATCCAGCACCGCACCGGCCGCGACAACGAGCGGGTGATGCGGCCGCTGTTTACCAACGACAGCCCCATGACACGCCTGGAAGCCTATCAATTTATCGATGAGGCACCCAAGGGCACGCACTTTTATACCATCATTCTGAGTCCCGACCCGACGACGGAGAATACCTCCTCTGATTTGGATATGCGCGCACTAACCATAACAACCATGCAAACCGTTGCAGCAATCGTCAAGACACCGGTCATCTGGGTGGCGGCCGTGCACGACGACCATACCGAGAACAATCACGTGCACGCCTTAGCAGCCCTCAACCGCCGTCTGGATAAGCCAGAGCTGCACCACCTTATTGAGGCAACCACCAAGGCCTGTCTCGAGCAGCGACTGGAACTCGACAGGGCGCTTTCGCGGCAAGCGCGGGAGCAGGAGAGAGGGGAGTGGGAGCCAGAGCCGACATTGGAGGAGGATGCATGGGGAGAGTAACAACCGGCCTTCGGCGGGTATCCTCAACCCTCAGCTGGGTAAACGCCCATCTGCCGAAAACCCCGCAGCTCTACACCGACCGTTTTGCTGATCCTCATGAGGTAGACCCGCTGGTAAGCCAAAACTGGCAGAACGAAACAGGATTGCTTGTGGGTGTCTCCTCCTTCAATAACGTGCTCTCTGTCAGATAATCCACAAAGCGCCGGGAATTGGGCAACGTCTTAGTTGACGCCTTAACCCGTGGCGGCAAAGGGTTACTGGCAATCTCCCAGCTTTTGACCTGGCCTCATTCCGTTGTAGTGCTGGACATCAAAGGAGAGCTGTATGAGGCAACTGCCGACTACCGGAGAAGATTAGGGAAAGTCTTTGTGATTGATCCTGAAGCTGTCGGTAACCGGTTTGACCCCCTGCATGGGCGTTACACCGAGCGGCAGCTGTACGCCTCCGCCAAATACCTGTTGTATGAAGCAGGGGAACGGGACCCGATATTTATTCAGCGGGGGATGAAAATGCTGACCCAACTCTTTTTAGCGGCACGGGAGGAGAACCGCCTGGCAGGCTACGAGAAGTACCGGCTGTTACCCTATGCTGGACAGCTGATGAATCTGCCGATCAACCAGGTTGCCGCGCATGTACAGGCGGTCTCGCCTGAGCTTGTCACCAAATTTCTCTCCGGAGCCTATGACCCGGAGAAAGACTATGATGAGAAGAAATTCTTAACCTCTTCCTGGGACACGGCGACCAACCGGCTCTATCCCATCCTATCAGACGAACTCTTACGCTGTTTTGACGGCTCAGATTTCACGGCCAGTGAGCTTATGCTCTCGCCCAAACCTGTGACCGTCTATCTTCGGTTGCCGGAGGCTGACTTGGAAGCGCTCGCGCCCGTTGTCCGTCTGTTCTTCCAAACCATCATTCATGACGCGATCACGACGTATGACAAACGCAAGGGCAGCGGCTGTTTTCCGCTCTTACTGCTTCTGGATGAGGCCGGGACGGGTGAAAATCCCGCACCTTTACGACTACGCGACCACGGTTGTCGGCAGGCAGATCAGCCTGTGGGTCGCCATTCAATCCATCAAGCAGCTGGAGGTCTACGGCGAGGCAAACGCCGAGACACTCTTGGACAATATAGATACCCAAATTTTCTACCGCCAGCGCCGCACGACTGCGAAGTACCTGGAGGAGGAGTTAGGCCGGAGATCGGCATACTCCCACTCGCAAACGAGCCGGGAAGGGGGTTATGAAACACAAGGCATGGCGGAGCAGGGTGTTCCCCTCATGACGGCGAATCAAATCAAACAGATGCAGGACTCCGATATTCTCGTCTTGCACCACAATTTGCCCGCGTTTCGAGCTCGCCGCATGAACTGGCTGGAGCACCCAATCCTCAGAGAGCGGCAAGCCAAAGAGCCACCCAGACTGTCTCCGCTGCCGCCACTGACCCCGATAGAACTCCGTTCACCGCTCAATTCCGGCGATACTGATGATGGGCTTATGAATCCTGGCGACTTTGAGACTTCGCCAGAGTGCCCCCCTGAAGCCTCCTGAGTGCCCCTGTAATCGATTTTTAGAGAAGTCCCGGAACCTAATGCCATTCCGCCGCTTTCTCCGTTTGTGGGAGCAGCTGGTACCCTTACGAGACACACTCCTGAAGCGTTTAACTCCCGTTTGAGAGGGGTCTTGCCTGCCGGCGGCTGCTCTGCTCTGGTCGCGTGGATTGCTAGAGCACGGAAGATGTCAGCGATACGGGAGTACTTCCGCTTTCTGGAAGGGGTTGGGCTCATCACCAAATCTCCGACAACGGGCATTGAGACGCCCAAACGGGAGAAAAACGGGCGGCAGGTGCTTCGACCCGATGAGTACACCAAAATGCTCTCCCTTGCAGGAGCCAACCCCAGAGATTACGCCATCTTACAGGTATTCTTGCAGACTGGAATACGGGTATCGGAGTTAGCGCATCTCAACATTGAGGATATCGATTTTATAAAACCGTCAATCACCGTCCAGGGGAAAGGAAAGCAAGAACGGGAAATCGCTCTTGAGAAAAAAGGCATCCATGCCCTGAAAAGCTATCTGGCGGTCAGAGTTGAGAGTTTCTCACCGAGGGTATTTCTTAACTACCAGGGTGAGCCAATTTCAGAAAGGGGAATTCGGAAACTGGTCGTCAAGTACCGAAAAAAAGCGGGGATTACCAAGAAGGCCAGCTGTCATACCCTCCGGCATACGTTCGCAACGTATAAGGCAGAGAAGGGGGTCTCGCCATTTCAATTGCAGCAGTGGTTGGGGCATGCGAATTTAAATACCACGCAAATTTACATGCATCTTGGGAAACAGAACGTGAAATGACCTTCGGAGATGTTCAAGTCAATGACCTCTACGCGGACGCACCCTCCCTCTCTCGGCCAAGGACTAATTTTTCCTTCGCAACCATCGCCATACACGACCCGTTCGGGGGGCGGTAATAGAGGTTGCCACTTGTTGCGTATGTGGTTGCGACGCAGGTTGCACTGGTTGAGCCTCGTGTTTTTTCTCTGTTTCCTTCGGTTGCACTGTTTGTTGATACGTCAGGAGCATCATGGTGATCTTGCGGCGTTCTTCCCCTTCGACATCAAGCCGGTGCCGGAGGTCGCGGATATCGTCATCCTTGTCCCTGATACGGAGTTCGGCATCCTTCAGGCGGGTTTCGGCCGCTTCCAACTTAATGTGCAGCTCGCGGTTCTCTACCAGGAGCTCAGGTGCACTAGCACTCGATGGCGGGGGTGGCTCCTTGTCCGAGGATGGCGGATAGACCCGAAACAACTCGGCCGCATCAATCTCCCATCCTCCATTCTCCTTGCGCGTTGCCGAAAGCTTGCCGGATTTGATGGCTTTGGAGATGGTGGACTTGTCGACCCGCGCTGCTCGTGCCGCCTCGATGATATTGAATGTCGTCTGAGTTGCCATCGACTTTCCCTCGCTGCGCAGTGGTTGCCAGTTGTTGCATTATGAGTGATTTCTCCTATACACGCAACTATGTTCATGGTACAAATACGATGATTTTGTTACGTTTCATGGGTTGATACCCATTGTTTCCAATCGTTGATCTGCCTGTTGCCTTCAACAACAGCTGGTCGTGTACCTGTGGGCTGCGGATAATTGGTCTGGGTGTGGCCGGAGTTGCTCAGGTGGCACGAACACGATGGTGATGGTCTCTCCCAACCCACTCATAGGGTCTTGTGAAGCCCTATTCTCATTCCCAAACACTTGGTCGTGTATAGCACCGCTGCGGATAATTCAATCAGCGCAAAAATCCACTACAATGTCCCCCTTACACCATCCTCTGGGGGGGCATTGCCATGGTACCAACCCTCTTTGTCTACCAACTCAGTCTCGTGGTGCTGGTGTGCGTCTTCCTGATGCTCTGCTGGCTGTGGCCCAACGACGCCGCTTCCCCTCACCAGCCGATCGTGCCAACCACGCCATCCCGACGCGAGCGCTCCAAGGAACCCAAACCGTTTGCTGGCCTGCCTCAGCGACCGCCGTGCGCCCTGTGTGCGCAAGAAGCCACACAGGCCTCCGAGCCGCCTCCGGCGCCACCCGAGCCGATGCCCCCGACGCACCGCCGGCCGCGCACCGTGGAGACCTCGCAGCACTTCTGCCCCCATGGAGGCTGTCGCTATCGCGGCTGGCTCGGGCGGGGCAATCTGCGCGCCAATGGCCATCCCAATGGCGGGCCCTGGCGCCAATTCCAGTGCACCGTGTGCGAGGGGTATTTCTCCGAACACCACGGGACGCTCTTCCATGGCAAGCAGGTCGCCGTGGAACGCATGGTGCACGTGCTCGCATGCTTAGCCGAGGGGCTCGGTATTCGCGCCACCGCCCGCGTCTTCGAGGTCGCCCCCAACACCGTGTTGGACTGGCTGGTGGAAGCGGCGGAGCAGCTCACGGCCTTTTCCGCGTATTTCCTCTGTGAGCTCCACGTCACACAGTTGCAGCTCGATGAGTTATATGCCGTGCTCAGCGCTGTCAAGGAGGGCACGATGAGTGAGGCCACGGCGATCAAACGCCTCTCTCGCTCACCCCAGTGGGTCTGGGTAGCGATCGACCCCGTGACCAAGCTGCTGGTGGCTCTCGACGTCGGCGACCGCACCCTGGCCATGGCACAGCGTGTCATCCACCACGTCGCGCAGGTGCTGGCGCCCGACTGTGCGCCGCTCTTTGTGACCGACGGCTTTCGCGAGTATGCGACAGCCTTGCTCACGCACTATGGGCAGTGGGTGCAGCCTGAGCGTCGGCAGGCCAAAGGCCCAAGACCTCAGCCGCGCTGGATGCCGCTGTCGCAGTTGCTCTATGCACAAGTGATCAAGGTGACGCGGCGGCGACGCCTGGTCGAGGTCAAACACCGCGTGGTCTTTGGCCCGATGGAGGCCATCAATCAGGTGCTCAGTCCGCTGGGCTGGCACATCAACACCTCGCTGGTGGAGCGCGTGAACCTCAGCATCCGCCAGCATGTGGCCGCCGTGGGGCGGCGGGTCGCCACGCTCTGCAAGGGTGAGGCGGGCTTACGGCAGCAGTTGGCGTTGTATCATGTCTACTACAACTTTTGCCTCCCACACGCTTCCTTACGCCAGGCGCTGCCCGAGTCTGAGCCCACCAACGGGACGGCCTCGGCCAAGCAGTGGCGGCCGCAGACGCCGGCGATGGCGGCCGGACTCACCGATCATGTCTGGACGCTGCGCGAGGTGCTCTTGTTCCGCGTGCCGCCGTGGCCCCAGCCGCAGTTGGGGTAAGGAATGGGCAAGGAGGAGGATCGTGAGAGCAGGCAAGAGTGGTGTGCTTGTGATCCGGTCAACCGGGCGGCAAGAGGTCCAGAAAACCCGATTCGAGGACTCATGACCGGCTGATGGACACCCCACAGACGGCTTGGGGGAAGTCTCGGCACATTATCCGCAATGGCCGGGTACATGACCGGTTGTTGTCCATAATTCTGTGGCCTTTACAGGGGTTTCTATAAACACTCTCATATGGCGCTTGCCACTAAATGCAACTTGCATTATTCTCAGCGGCGAGGAGGAATCCGATCTATGACGAGTCAGGAAGTCGATGCCGCGATCCGGCAAAGCCTTGGACTGAGCGCAAAGCCGGAACCTGTCCCTACTGTCCCCCAGGAGGGTCATGTCTGCGAGTTTCCCTTCTGGTCATTTAGCAAGCAGCGAAGCTCTGAAACAAAACTCCATATCGACTATGAGGACGGCTCCTTTCTCACGATCAGGGCACCAGAAGGGATGCCAAGCCCCGGCTTCCCCGGCTACCTCGATGTCATCCTGTTCTATGGTCAGCGGGATTTATTCTTGCAAGACCACACATCTTTAAGCGTCTATTCGATCCTCAAAACGCTTGAGATGGACCCACACCACAGCGGCAACTATGCACATTTTCGCCGGGACATGCACCGAGCATTCTATATGGGATTTGAAACCGATCGCTTCCGGAATCCAGCAACCGGCCAGCGCTCGCACGTTTTCTATTTCCGGGCACTCCAGTCAATGCAGCTGGCCAAAAATCGCCAGGAAATAAGCACGTTTTACTTTGACCGCTTATTTATGGAATCCCTTCGCGCAGGCTACCTCAAACGTCTGGATTTTGACTTCTGTTTGCATCTTGACCGGCAGGGAGAGGCCCTCGCACGGTTTCTCTATGGACATTTGGTAAAGCGCATCGGCGAGAAGGCAATCTACCAGCGCAGGCTGACCGGATTCTTAAACGATATCGGTATGAGCCAGGTGGCTGAGCCAAAGCGGATCACTGAACGCCTGAAGCGCACTGTCTATCCTGCCTTAGACCTTCTCAAAGGAGAGGCACTGAGCGGTTATGAACTGGATGATCGGGGCAATATTTTTTTCATCCCGAAAGACTGATTTTTCCTGCTTTTTTCCTGCCTGTATTGCTTCTCCTGGTCTTTCTGGGTTGTAAAGATCTTTGTTGTAAAGATTTGTAGGAACCAGAAGGTGTTGATCTTAAATGGATTGCAAAATTTTTGGTCGCTCATTCATGCGGTATCGGTCGCTCATTCATGCGGTATCCGGTCGCTCATTCATGCGGTATTATAGGCCTTTTATGGCCATAGTTTTTCACAGCTGCACTTATGTGCACCTATAACCGGCTCAAAGGTTCAGGTGAATATGTATAAGGTAGGGATTGATTCCCTGCCCCCTGGTATGGCAATCGCGATCAATTGGACGCTTCGCCATTGCCATACCTCCACCCCCACAGGGGGTAGGGGAGGCAACCGGCTACGCCCGTTGCCAAAACCCAAAACCGGGGACAAACCCACCGGCCAGGCTGGTAAAGAGTGTAGCGTCCAGGTGGGCTCAATCTATCAAGGGCAAGCCTTCGGTGCTACGCACCCTTGACAGCGCCCACCTTCCCACTTGGGGACAACTGTCTCCTGGCCGGAAAACGGCGGGTTTTGGGGAATGGGAAAGGGTGTCTGGAGCACTCCCGTTGGTCGTGGCGTCGCTCTGATTTTCTGCAGCCGCTCTCTCATCCACCTGCAAAGGAGCGCGTCAAATAAGAGTTTTTGATGTTTCGCTTCACCGCAGCGAACCTCACCGCTGACGCTATCGCCGGATTTGACGATGACGGCCGACGCCGGCATTGTCTGACGATAGCCGGTAAAGCGTTTTTTCCTTGACTCAAATCAGTAGCTTGTGTATACCGCCCGCTACCTGACGTACCCTTGATAGATCCGCCGCGCTGCCGATACCTCCGCCTGACGCGCCTGACTCGTGACACCTTCACAGGATGGAAATTTTCCATTTCCATCCTGATTGCTCCGCACCAAGCGCGTGGCTAACGTATTGATGGAGCAGGGGGAACCGGCCTTTGGGGTATAAAGTCCGACTTTATACCCGCCTTACAGGTTACTGTACAGGCGACTTTACAGGTTAGTTTACAGGCGGCTCTCATGTGGGCATGGCTTTTTGGATCCTTTACCGGCTGGCTGTTGCGCAAACACATCGAGGTTGCGGCCAGAGTGACGATGGCGGGTGTGAGAGCTACAAGCCGGCAAACAGCGCGTCCACGACCGCCCAGCTCTATCGAAAAAACACCTCGATTGAGGAGGAAAACGCGCGTCTCGCCGGATGCAGGGAGGTAGTCCTTCAATACGCCGAGGCGCTTGGATTTATCGCCCGTGAGTGTATCAGCAGGGATGAACTTGAGAAGTTAATCGACCACGGGATTCAGCCGAATCATCTGGCATGGGAAATCCAGCGCCGGAGTGATAGAAAACCGGGTGTTATGCTTGGACACCTACCCCAACCAACCGGCAAAGGGATTCCGGTGAAACTTCCTCACTCCCTTCGCGACCGTCATAGGTATATCATCGGACGCTCAGGCAGCGGGAAGACAAATCTTATCCGCCTTATGGCCTTGCAGGATATACGTGATGGTCACGGAATCGGGATGCTCGCGCCTGAGCAGGAACTTGTAACCGAGGAGATACTTCCATACATCCCCGCAGACCGGATTGACGACGTTATGTATTTCACCCCCGCCGACACTGTCAATCCCCTCCCTCTTAATCCTTTATTCCTTGATGATGACGCGGACATCGACCTTACTGTTGATGACAATCTCACTGGCTTTAAGCGGTTGATGGGTGAGACACAGCCCCGCATGGGTGAAATACTCGGACAATCCCTCTATGCCCTCGTTGAGCGTCCGGGCTCACCCCTGCTCGATGTTGACCGGTTACTCAGCCGAACAGATGACGTTTTACGAAAAGAGATTATTCGTACAATAACGGATGAACAGACGAGGTATTTTTTTGAAAGCACCTACCCTTCATTTCCGACAGACGCGCATCTTCCGATTGTCACGCGTATAAACCGATTGGTCAGACCCCGGACTGTCCGGAATCTCTTGTGTCAGCCCGGTACATCATTGCACTTCCGGGAGGCAATGGACGCGGGGAAGATTTTCCTTTTCAATCTGTCAGACGGCATCATAGGAGAACAGGGTATGCGCTTAAGGCGGGACAGTTGACATATGACTGCCGTTACTCAACAATGCACGGCATGCCCGTCACTGGCGGCCGCGGCTTTAGAGGCCTGAAACCATTGTGGTATAACGGTGTCCC
>Ga0075418_10008186_pt1 | contig 11730 bp, 10 predicted proteins | sample SoiMetdeltSBSDD2_FD_81776 | JGI IMG/M metagenome (GOLD analysis project Ga0075418, IMG submission 81776) | Bulk soil microbial communities from a Populus tree surrounding site in Tennessee, USA - Soil MetaG P. deltoides SBSDD2 | ecosystem: Environmental > Terrestrial > Soil > Tree plantation...
GCACTGCCTACTGCGCACTGCCTACTAGGCTTGGCCGCGCGGCTGATTCTTCTTCAGCTTCTCGATCCACCGTGCGATGGCCGGGTTGTTGGGGAGTTTCTCGCGTGCTTCTTCGGCGGATGCGAGAGCGTCGTCCTCGCGGCCGAGGACGAGAAGGATCTGCAGGCGGAGCTCGACGAGCGCCTGATAGAGCGTGAAGTCGGTGAGATTCTGCGCCGACATCAGAGACAACGCGCGGCTCACGAACTTGAGCGCAACCTCGGGCTTCGAGTCATTGAGCGCGTCGGCGGCGAAGCGATGGAGCATGCGCGGCGAGTCGCCGAGAAATGACTTCACGTCGACGAACTGCTGGAGCGCCTCGCGCACGACCGACTCCTGATCGGGGAACCATCCGTCGCGGATGATCCGATCGATCTGCCGCGAGAGCTCGTTCGAAATCTCGACCGTGATTTTCGCCATGCGCGCTCTAATGCTAACGCACCGTGCGGAGCACGTTGAACTTCATCAGCTCCTGGAACGTGATCGTCGAGTCGAGATCCTCGCGCGCGAGCCGCAGCGCCTGGTGCAATCCCTCGAGCACCATCTCCATCCAGAACGCCTGCTCTTCGTCGCGCGCGGCCTGCGCGTACTTGCGTGTGAGCTCGGCGAGGCCGGGAACTTTGCACAGCTCGCCGAAGTACTCCGCGAACGGCTGCTCGTCGGAGAGCATCACGCGATTGCCGCTCGCGAACCAGGAGAGGATCGAGTCGTACGCCGGCTCGGATGGCGCGTTCGGCTTCGGCTCCTCCTGCCGCGGCTCTTTTTTCACCCGGCGTCCGGCGAATGCATCGTCGAGATCGTCCGGATCGATGTCGCCGTAGCCGCGACGCTCGCGCTCCGCGCGCTGCGCGACACCCGCGCGCTCGATCGGCGGGAACTTCGACTCGAACAACTTGCCGAGGGCCTGGCCGATGAGCTTTCGCGCGACGACCTCCGCGCCCTGCTGCTCGCCTTCGTAAACCATCTCGACTTTTCCGGTGATCGCCGGAAGGACCATCGAAAGGTCGGAGAGCCGCGGAAAGACGTAGCGATCCTTCGTCAGGGCGGCGCGGCGCTCGAGGTTCGATTGCAGAAGCTCCATCGCCGCAATGGTCAGGCGCGCGGAGACTCCTGACGACTGATCGACGAGCTCGGATTCGCGCGCGACGAACGCCACGCTCTCGACGAGATCGCGAACGTAGACCGGAATCTCGACCGTGACCGCCGCATCGCGATTCAGCCACGCTTCCTGCTCCGTGATGCGACGCGCCGTCTCGACGCTCTGCGGATAGTGCGTGAGGATCTGGGAATCGATGCGGTCCTTGAGCGGCGTGATGATGTTGCCCCTGCTCGTGTAGTCCTCGGGGTTCGCACTGAACACGAGCACGACGTCCATCGGAATGCGCACCGGAAATCCGCGGATCTGCAGATCGCGCTCTTCGAGGATATTCAACAGCGCGACCTGAATGCGCGGCGCGAGATCGGGCAGCTCGTTGATCGCGAAGATGCCGCGATTCGTGCGCGGAATGATGCCGTAGTGGATGACCTCTTCATCCGCGTACGTGAGCCGCTGATTCGCGGCCTTGATCGGATCGATGTCGCCGACCAGATCCGCGACGGTGACGTCGGGCGTCGCCAGCTTTTCGCGATAGCGCTCGTCCCGCGTGAGCCACGCGATCGGGAGATCATCGCCTCTCTCCGCCGCGAGGCGCCGGCAACGCTTGCAATTCGGCTCGAAGGGCGAGTCGTTGATCTCGCAGCCGTCGATCACCGGAATGCGCTCGTCGAGGAGCGACGTCAGCGAGCGCAGGAGGCGCGTCTTCGCCTGGCCGCGCAGACCTAACAGGATGATGTCGTGCCGCGAGAGGATCGCGTTGTGAATCGCCGGAGTGACCGTGCGCTCGTAACCATGGATGCCCGGAAACGTCGGCTCGCCGCTCGCGATCTTCGCCAGCAGATTCGCGCGCATCTCGTCTTTGACGGAACGCACGCGATAGCCGGCCGCGCGGAGCTCGCCGAGGGTGTGGATCGAGGTCATGGGGGCGAGCGTAGCAGAGAGTTGCGCGTTGCGAGTAGCGAGTTGCGCGGGCAGCGTCGGCTCCGGCACAAGTCCGGTTCACGACAACGCTCTCGCAACCCGCAACTCGCTACTCGCTACTGTCCTTATTGAACTCATTCATCGCCCGCCTCAGATCGCCACGCACGAACAACACCAGCGCATCCACCGCACGAGTGATCGCCGCATCGATGATCGGTTGTTCCTCGGCACTGAACTCGTCGAGCACGTAATCGCGCAGCGGTTCTCCACTAGCCGAGCCGATGCCGACGCGCAGGCGCGGAAAGTGTTCCGTGTCGATCACGGAGACGATCGAGCGCATGCCGTTGTGCGTGCCGGCGGAACCGTTCTGGCGGATGCGGAGCTTGCCTAACGGAAGATCGATGTCGTCGTAGACGACGATGAGGTCCTGCGTCGATTCGACGTACGCGTTCACGAGCAGCTTCACCGCGTCGCCGGACAGATTCATGTACGTGAGCGGCTTGGCCACCATCACGCTGCCGCCGGCCACCCTCCCCGTCCCGGTGAACGAATTTTTCTCGTGCCGCGACACGTCGATGCGAAATTTTTTCGCAAAGGCGTCGACGACGTGCCATCCGGCGTTGTGTCGCGTTTTTTCGTATTCCGGACCCGGATTGCCGAGGCCCACGATCAGTTTCATGGTGGCGAAGTATGCAGTACGCAGTAGGCAGTTGGCAGGAGAGACAGAAGAACACAGACCGTCGTTCATCTCCTGCAAACTGCCTACTGCCTACTGCCTACTGAATCCTGGTCAGATTCCTGCAATACATCCGTGGAATCTCGTCTATGGACCACCCGCAGCGCATCGTCTTGATCGACGACAACGCGAATGACGTTCAGGTGACCCGCAGGTTCCTGGAACGGCGGGGGTATGCCGCCTTTCCCGCGACTTCCGGCGAGGAAGGGATCAAGCTCGCCGAGCAGGTCCTCCCCGACGCGATCATCGTCGACTACCGCATGCCGGGGATGGACGGATTCGAAGTCACGCGCCGCATCAAGAGCGATCCGCAACTGCAGACCATTCCGGTGCTGATGCTGACCGGCGCCGACTCCGCCGAGCACGTCGTGCAGGGACTCGGCGCGGGCGCGGATGATTTCGTGACGAAGGGCTCGGATATCGAAGTCGTGGTCGCGCGCCTTCGCTCGCTGCTGAGAATGAAGGCGTATCAGGATCAGCTCCGGCGGATGAATCACCGGATGACGCGCGACCTGCAGATCGCGCGGCGCGTGCAGGAAGCGCTCGTGCCGCAGCGCGAGCTCGCGTCGCCGCATTTCGAGATCCGCTCGGCGTACATCCCGAGCGAAATGCTCTCCGGCGATTTCTACGACTACTTCGTGCTCGACGAGACGATGTATCTCTTCGTCGCGGACGTGTCGGGTCACGGCCTGCCCGCAGCGATTCTCGTGTCGATGCTGAAGAGCTACATCCACACCGAGGCGGACAACGATCGGTCCCTCTCCGAGTTCATGGCGCGCCTGAACGACTTTCTGTTCGGTGTCAGTCTGCCGACGCAGTTCGCAACCGCGGCGCTGTTCCGCATGAACTCCGACCGTCATCTCGTCTACGCCAACGCGGCCCATCCGCCGTTTCTCCTGTATCAGCGCGACCGCGACCGCACCACCGTCGTCGAGCAGCCCTCCCATCTCCTCGGCGCGATGCCGCACATGTCGTTCGAACAGGAGCGCGTCAAGGTGTCGCCGGGGGACACGCTGTTCGTCTACACCGACGGCCTCACCGATCGCATGAACAGCAGCGGCGAGTTCTATTCGATCGACCGCGTGGCCGCAGTGCTCGAGCAGGGCCGCGACGCCAATCTGGCGGATGTCTTCGAGTCGATCTACAGCGACGTCAACAGCTTCCCGGCGACGGAAGAATTCAAGGATGACATTGCGTTCGTGGTGACGCGGTTTCACTGAACGTAATGAAGAACATCCTCGCGCTTCTCCTTCTCGTCGCCACGAGTGTGCTCGCGGACACGCCGCGCGAGCCATTTCCCTCCGATTACAAGCCGATTTCCTGCGCGCGTCCGGAGCTGATCGGCGCCGAGGAGACTCCGGAGCACATCGGCAACGTCGGACGGACGCTGCATCGGATGAATCTCCGCAACGACTGGCTCGACGCGCACTGGAACGAGATGATGGCGGCGTTCAAGCCGGTTCAGGCAAAAGTCGCGAACTGCCTGGCCATGCCGTCGAACACGTGGCTCTTCTGCAACGACTTCATGTTCGACGAGTTCGTCGCGACGAACCATTTCGCGAAAGGCACCGACGACTACGACCAGTGGGCGTGGGCGACGCGCGCGTATCACGTGCTTCTCGACAACTCGATTCGCGCATCCTTTCGCGAGGGACAGAAGTGCTCGGCCGAGACTCCGCTGCCCGGCGAGCGCCGGCTCGACGTGTGGATCGAACCGAACCAATTCGGCCCTGCCTTCGACGGAAAGCTGACCGTCTACGCGATCGATGCGGAAACGCGCATCCCGGTGATGGCATACATCACGGTCGAAGGGCAGACCCTTCCGTTCTCGCGCGACAGTCCGGAGGGACTGCCGATGTCGCAATATCGAATGACCTGGCTGGTGAAGTTCAACGAGACGCGTACGCCGGAAGGGCATCGCGAGTTCGTCGTGCCGGCGATGGTCATCACGGCGAAGGGCTATCCCGTCGTGCGCATGCCGATTCCGATCGACGTCCCGAAGCTCACCGTCGAGATGACGCCGCCCGCCCTGAAGCGAGGCAAAAACGAGATCACGATCACTGCGCGCGATGCCACGACCGGGAAGCCGGTGGAAATGCGCGTGATGGGCGGCGATCAGGTGTTAGGCGATACGAACAAGCCTTTCACCATTGAGCTGGCGCGCGGACAGAAGCGGCCGGAGATCTGGATCACGTCTTTGTTCGACAAGTATGGGGATGTCGTGGTGGCAAAAGCGGAATAGGACAATCTAGGACGTTCTACGACGTCCTAGGACGCCCTATGAAGTCCTATTCCTCCTCTAGCAGTTCCTCCACATCACGTGCGGCCATGAGCTCGCGCGTGATTCCGGGAAACTTCTTCGTGCCGTAGTACCACGCCGAGCGAATCACCGGCGATTCCGGGAAAACGCCTTCATACACGAAGCACTCGAGTGAGCGGAGGCGGCCGTTGTGCACGTGCACGGACGTGTCGGCGGGAGTGTTCGCGCCTTCGATCTCGACTTGGAGATCGTCGAGATGCAGGAGCTTCCGCGCGATCGGCGGCACGCTCGATGGCACGTCGAAGCGCGTGACGAATCCGGTCGCGGTCACCTCGCGATCGCGCACGGCCGCCGACTGGTATTGCTGCCGCAGCGTCTCGAGCAAGGGATCGTCACCGGCGAGAAGGCCGGTCATCACGGCGCGCTCGAATTCCGCGAGGATCACGCGATTCTCTGCAGGAGCTCCATGGCCTGCGGTTTTTTGTCGTAGCGCACGTCGGTCGCGGCGATCTTCTCGAGATACTTCCGCGCCTCGCCGGCACACTCACGGCGCAGATGGCAGCGCGCAATCCAGAACCACGTGTCGACGACGTACTCGTTCTCGCTGAGGCGATGCGTCTGCACGGCTTTCTCGAATGACGAGACCGCGTCGTCGAATCGATTCTGCGCGTAGAAAATGCGGCCGAGGTGCGAGAGGGCGTCGAAATAATCGAACGAACTGTGATCGACGCTCTGAACGACGCGCCGATAGAACGCTTCCGCCTCCGCGTAACGTTTGCGATCGAACTCGATCGCGCCGCAGAACAGCAGCGCGTTGCGGAAGAAGTACGAATTGAAGAACGGCTTGTCGGGATCGAAGAGGCGCAGCGCTTCCTGGAAAAGATGCAGCGCGTCGTCGTAGTCCTGGAGCGCGTACGAGTTGAGCGCCTTCAATGTCAGCGCCTGCGCGGTGACGTTGTCGTTCGCGGAGTAGCGCATCGATTGGTCGTGCAGCTCTTTCGCTCTCGCGTAGTCCGCTTCCTCGTGCGAGAGATGCCCGAGGATGACGTACGACTTGTACTTGATGTCGTTGGCCTCGTCCGACTCTTCGGACGCACACGCCGCGCTGAATCCCTCGCGCGCGCGACCGAGATCGCCGGCGTACAGCGCGGCCACCGCACGGTAGTACGTCGCCTCGAGCGACGTGAGCACGCGGCTGTGATCGCGATGAACCTCGTCGATGAAGCGCGTCACGAGCTGTGCGAGCAACCGGTTCTCGGAGCTCGGATCGACGATGAAGTTCTGCAGGTAGACCAGACGGTTTTCCAGGATGCGCATCATCTCCAGCATCACCGTGATGCGCTGCTGATCCTCCATTGCCTCGCGGAACATCGACGCCAGCTGCCGCTGCAACGACTGATACTTCGCGTCGTACTCGCGCGACACCGTTTCCGCGATCTCGCCGGGCTCGTTCTGAAGTCTCGTTTCCAATGCCACGCGCTGCTCGACGAGCTCGCGCAGGCGGAATGAAAGGTCGTTTGCCATCAAGTTTCTCGCTAGCAATCGAAGAGCCAGCCTGAAATGGTGCTGGGTGTTAGGTGTTAGGTGCTGGCGGAGTCTCGCCCGGGCGAAACAGCGCCAGCACCCAGCACCCAATACCCAGCACCATTATCTTTCCCGCTCCTTCACTGAAACTCCCGCAACTTCCAGCAGCCGGAACTCGATCTGATGCCGATCCTCATCGATCGATTCGACGCGGATCTTGACGTGATCGCCGAGGCGGAGCTCGCGGCTGGTGGACTCGCCGCGCATGCGGTGCTCTTTCTCGTGATAGCGCCAGAAGTCGCCGCCGATGGTTGCGACAGGGACCATGCCCTGCACGAAGATCTCGTCGAGCTCGACGAAGAGGCCGAACGACGCGACGCCGGTGACGATGCCGGTGTACTCGTTGCCGACTTTGTCGCGCATGAAGATGACCTTCTTCCACTCGAGCACTTCGCGCTCCGCCTCTTCCGCGCGACGCTCGCGCTCGCTCGATTGGATCGCGTACTGCGGATGCGCGCGCCCGATCTCCTCCAGCCGCTGGCCGTGCAGCGGTCCGTTCATGATCAGCTCATGCAGGCGCCGGTGCACGACGAGATCGGGATAGCGGCGGATCGGCGAGGTGAAGTGGCAGTAGTGCTCGAACGCGAGCGCGAAGTGCCCCGTGCTCTCCTCGGAGTAATACGCGCGCTTCATCGAGCGAAGGATGATGTTCGTGAGGAATCTTTCCTCGGGCCGCCCCGCGACTTCTTTGAGCACGCGCTGCAGCTCGCCGGGCCGCATGTCTTCGACGTCGCCGCGCAGCTTGAGCTTGAACTCTTTCAGGATCTCTTTCAGATCTTCGAGCTTCTGCGGATCGGGCTGCTGGTGCACGCGATAGAGGCCCGGCTGATTCGACATCACCAGCTCGCGCGCGACGACCTCGTTCGCGGCGAGCATGAACTCTTCGATGAGGCGATGGGCGACGTTGCGCTCCGTCGGACGAATAGCCTCGATGTCGCCGCCCACGCCTAACATCACCTCCGCCTCGGGCAGATCGAAGTCGATCGACCCGCGCTGCTCGCGCCGCGCGCGCAGCACTTCGTAGAGCGCGTGCATGCGCTCGAAATCGGCGAGGAGAGAACCGTATCGCTTCTCGAGCTCCGGCGTGCGCGCGGTGAGAATCGCGTTCACGTCGGTGTACGTCATCCGCTCTTTCGTGCGGATCACCGACTTGTAGATCTTGCGATCGACGAAGCGCCCACGCTTGTCGATCTCCATCTCGCACGTGAACGTGAGCCGCTCGATCTTCGGATTGAGCGAGCAGATGCCGTTCGAGAGCCGCTCCGGAAGCATCGGAATCGCGCGTCCCGGGAAGTACACCGACGTCGCGCGCTCGAAAGCCTCGGCATCCAGCGCACTTCCTTCCGTGACGTAATGCGAGACGTCGGCGATGTGGACGCCGAGGAGATAGTTGCCGTTCGGAAGAATCTGCACTTCGACCGCGTCGTCGAAATCCTTCGCCGTCTCACCGTCGATCGTGACGATGCTGCGATTGCGCAGATCGACGCGCGTGGCGATGACGTCCTCCGGTACTTCGAGCTCGATCGCTTCCGCTTCGCGCTCGACCTCGTCCGGAAACTTGTGCGGGATGTGGTGCTTGCGAATGACCACTTCGATGTCGACGCCGGGATCGCCGATGAGCCCGAGGACTTCGACGATGCGGCCGCTCGCAAAATGCGTCGCGCGGCTCGGGTAGCGATCGATCTCGACGTTCACCATCTCGCCGTCGCGCGCGTCGAGCGTCGCGTCTTCATCGATGAGGATGTCGGTGTCGATGCGGATGTCGAAGGGAACGACGTACGGCTCGGGCGCGGCGGCATGAAAGCGTCCGACGACGGTACGATGTGCGCGCCGCAGAACGCGCATGACTTCGCCGTCGATGTACTCGCGATCGCGCACCTTGCGGCGTTTCGCATTGCCTTTGTCGACGCGCACGACGACGAGATCGCCGTTCATCGCGCCTTTCACCTGGCGGCGATCGATGTAGATATCGGGATCCCCCTGATCGCCACGAACGGTTCCGTGGCCGTCGTTGTAGATCTTGATCGCGCCGGCTTGATACGGCGTGAACTCGAGCAGCGAGTAGCGCTTGCCTCGCACGGCGAGGATCGCGCCTTCCTGCTCGAGCTCTTCGATGGCGCGATCGACCGCCTCGCGCGCAACGTCGGGATCCTCGAGACGCTCGAAGATCTCCTTCGTGCCGAGGATGCGGTTTCCGCGCTGGCGGAGGAGCTCGCGGATCGCGTCGTGAAGCTGGCTCACGCGCGGAGTCTATTGCACGTCAGCGCGCGGTGCGCGCCGGCTTCTTCGGCGCCGCGATTCTCTTCGTCGAATGCGAGAGCCGCCGGCGCGTGGGGCGCACCGATTCCGCGAAACCGTTGAGCATCGTCTGCGTGCGCAGCTTGTTGTGCAGCGTGTTGCGATGCACGCCCAGCTTGCGCGAGGCCTGAGTGACGTTGCCCTTGCTCGCAGTCATCGCCGCGACGATGTATTTGCCTTCGAAAGCCTCGACCGCCTGTGCCAGCGTGATTCCGTTCCCGATCAACTCGCGGATGATGGCGTTCAAGCGATCGTCGATACTTACCATTTCGTGTTTGACCTCAGCGGCGAAAAAGTTTTCGGCAGGAGCGTGATTCTACTACTCAAGATTCGAGAGACAGGAAGAAAAATTTTTCTTCGTGAGTCATCTTTGCGAACGCTTGACAATTATCGAAAGTTGCATCGCGCTCAGCGTGAGGATCGTCATCACGATTCCGATCGCGAAGAGCGGCGCATCATAAGTCCAAACGACTTCGTGTCGTCCTTTTTCGAGCATCACTGCGCGAAAAATCTCGTCGACGACGAGGGACTTCGCCGGTTTCCCGTCGACGGTGACGCTCCATCCGCGCTGTGCCTGCTGGCGGAGCACGAGGATGCCGTCGTGGGACGCGTCGATGGTCATGCGCGCGTGTGACGTATCGAGTTTCCAGCGCGCCTGTCGCATCGTGATCGGCTCTCGCCAGAAAAGCGCCGCCATCGGCATCGCCGGCATTCGGTAGACGCGCACCTCGCCTTCGCGCGCGATCATCGCGAACGGCGGCGGCGCCGTTTCCTTCGTCAACACGAATCCGATGCCGAGGCCGGAGAGCTGCGGGGGTGACGGATTCGCGAGCATCCGGCGGTAGACGCGCAGATACGGTTCCGAGATCACCGGAGAGGCCGTGAATGCATCGAAGCGGTGATCGTAGAGATTCAGATAGCCGGCGATCCACGCACTGCGATCACGCTGCATTTCGTTTCCGATGCGCACGAGTTTCGACGTGGCACCGATCGTCTCGTCGTACGGGACGCGATGACGCTGAAAAGGCTCTGTCGCGAGCAGCGGATAGATGCGCGGAACGAGATCGACGAGGATGATCAGCACGACCACGAGATCGATCCATCGTCGCTCGGCACGGATGCGCTGCCATCCGCGAGCGGCGAGCGCGGCGATCGCCAGCGACGCGAACGGAAGCAGACGCGCGGGATAGCGAAACAGCGTCAGCGGAAGTTGCGCGAGCAGCGACGGACCCGCGGCGACGACGATCGTCGCGGCGAGGAGCACGAGCCAGGCGAGAACGTCGCGGTGCTTGCGAAGCGTCGTGACCCCGATGATGGCGAGAAGCAAAACGCTGATGCCGATGTAGGGAACCAGAATGTAGTTCTTCCAGAACTCGGATGCCGGGATGGCGACGCGCACCCAGTCGCGCAAGCGAAACGAGTGATACAGAATCGCCGCCGAGCCGAGCCCCGCCGCGCGATCGCTCGCGCGCAACCAATCGAGAAACGGAAGCAACTGAATGGCCGAGATTCCAAACGCGCAGATCGCCGCTTTCAGAAGCGCGGCTGCGCTCGCCGCCGTTTTGGTACGCAGAGCGACAGCGACGTACAGCACCGCCCCGATCGCCGCAAAAAACGGCTCCCCTCCCAGAAACGCCATCGCCAGAACGATCGCACCGCGACGCCACGCGCCTTCCGCCGCACACCACAGCGCGAGCGGCACCCACGCGAACGTCGCGAGATTGTTCTGCACATCGAGCAGGGAAAACACCGGTCCGCTGAACATCACCGCGACCGCACCGGCGAGCGCCGCGCCCTGCGGCGCCGTCCGCGCGAAGAGCAAGTACGCGCCCCATCCGAGGATCATGACGTGCAGCAGAAGAAACGCGACGTATGCCGTCTCGAAGGGCAGGATCACGAACAGCCACGCCGGCGGATAAAACACACCGGTCTGCGGATTGGCCATCCACGGCTCACCCGACGCGTTGTATGGGTTCCAAAGCGGCAACCGTCCCGCCTGCAACTCCTCCGCGGTGAAGTAGCGCAGCGGCTGGAAGTAGTCGAAATGATCGCGGAGCGTGAAGACTTCCCGCTTCAGGAGCGGCGCGGCGAACACGATCGTCGCGACGGCGAAGACGAAGGCGAGCGCGAAACGATGCTCGCGAAAGGCAAAAGGCAGAAGGCGGAAGGCAGAAGGGGTTTGCTGCGAGTCGCTCACTTCTGCCTTCCGCCTTCTGCCTTCTGCCTTTCGCAGAAGTCCGACACGACGCGCCGCATCAGCCGCACGCCTTCGACGAAAAAGCGCGAGCGAATGCGCTCGTCGTCGCTGTGCACGGTGTCGGCGTCGTAGTAATTCACCTTGAACGGCGCGATGCCGTACGCCGTGATGCCGCGCGCGCGGAAGAAACGGCTGTCCGTCGTTCCCGCGCCGACCATCGGTGCGACCGCGGATCCAGGAGAGGCCTCGCGCATCGCGCGCGCGAGCACGCGATACAACTCCGTAGTTTCGGAGCTCCCGGGAACCGGCTCTCCGGCGAGCAGCACCTCCACCGTTCCGTTCGTCCCGACTGCCTGCTTGACGCGCGCGAGCATCGCATCGGGCGTGCTTCCGGGGAGCAGGCGGATGTCGATCTCGCCGATCGCGCGCGAGGGAACGGAGTTGACGGCATTGCCCGCGGCGAGCCGGGTGATGGCGATCGTGTCGCGGAGCATGGCCCGATATCCCGGCGGAAGCTCACGCTCGATCGCGGCAATGTCGAGCGGCTCGCGAAGCAACTTGAATCGCTGACCGCGCCCGTCTTTCCGCTCGCGCGCCGC
>Ga0075418_10008188_pt1 | contig 11728 bp, 11 predicted proteins | sample SoiMetdeltSBSDD2_FD_81776 | JGI IMG/M metagenome (GOLD analysis project Ga0075418, IMG submission 81776) | Bulk soil microbial communities from a Populus tree surrounding site in Tennessee, USA - Soil MetaG P. deltoides SBSDD2 | ecosystem: Environmental > Terrestrial > Soil > Tree plantation...
CGGCGCCAGCTCAACCCGCGTCTGGTCGGCGAACGACCTGCCGCTGCCGACCTTGCGCGGCTCGTCCGGCTGCTGCTTCTTCACCTTCCCCGCGTCGACGTCGGACAGCGCGCAGCCCGCGAAGGCGAGCGAGATGGCCAGCATCGGCCAGAGCTTCCACGACGGGACGGCATTCCGGTTCGAGAAGAGGCTCATCGCGTTCCCTCCTTGTGCGGCGGTTCGGGACGGACATGCGTGGAGTGCGGCCGATCGGGCCGCGGGCAAAGCAGACGCGTCGGATTCGCGTTGCAGCCCATGAAACGTTCCCCAAAGGTCCGAGCGTGTGATGCTACTGCGTGGGCGTATTCTGCACCAACTGTCGCGTTTTTGTCGAGCGTAAGGCGTCTCGCGATCGCGCACCAGGGGGAAACATGATTTCGCCGGAGCCTGTCTGGGCTCCTAGGTCACCGACTCGGCCAGCGTCTTGTGAACGAGCTGGACACAGACCGAGCCCTCGCCCACGGCGGCGGCGACGCGCTTGACGCTGCCGGCCCGGACGTCGCCGATGGCGAAGACGCCGGGCCGGCTGGTCTCGAAAATTCCCGGCGGGCGCGAGAAGGGCCAGCGCGCCTCGGCCAGAGCGGCGGCGTCGAGGTCCGAACCGGTCTTCACGTACCCCTTGTCGTCCAGGCGCACGCAGTCCTGCAGCCAGGCCGTGTTCGGGTCGGCGCCGGTCATCAGGAAGACGTGTCCAATGTCCGACGTGGTCGTCGCCTCGCTCCCGTCTCGCCAGGTGACCCGCTCCAGCCGCCCGTTCCCCTCCAGCGCGACGATGCGGGTGCCGGTGTTCAGCGTGATGTTGGGGGTCTCCTCGATCCTCCGGATGAGATAGCGCGACATGCTCTGGGAGAGCCCCGGGCCGCGCACCATCATGGTGACGCGGCGGCACACTCCCGACAGGAAGACCGCCGCCTGCCCGGCGGAATTGGCCCCGCCGACCACGATCGCCTCCTCTCCCTTGCAGAGAACCGCCTCCATCGGCGTCGCCCCGTAATAGACTCCGATCCCCTCGTAGTCCGACAGGTTCGGAATGTCCGGCTTGCGGTAGCGCACGCCGCTCGCGATGATGATCGCCCGGGCCTGCACGACGGTCCCCGCCCCGAGATCCACGCGGTAGGGGCGGCCGCAATCCAGCCGCACCACCGTGCGGGCGACCGCGAACTCCGCGCCGAACTTCTCGGCCTGGACGAAGGCGTTGCTCGCCAGGGCCAGGCCGGTGATCCCCGTGGGGAAGCCCAGGTAGTTCTCGATTCGCGAGCTCGACCCGGCCTGTCCTCCCGGAGATCGCGCCTCGATCACGAGCACGTCGAGCCCCTCGGACGCCGCGTAGACCGCGGCGGACAGGCCGGCCGGCCCCGCGCCGATGATCACCAGGTCGCGAACGACCGTCTCGTTGAGCGTGTCCAATCCGAGACATCGGGCCACTTCCTCGATCGTCGGTTTGCGGAGCACCTGCGTGCCCCGGCAGATCAGGACCGGGATATCGCCGATCCCGACGGCGAACCGGTCGAGCGTCTCCTGGATCGCGGGATCTTCCTCCACGTCGATGTACGCATGCGGCTGGCTGTTCCGGGTCAGGAACTCCCGGAGCGCAAGCGTGCCGGCGCAGTGGCGGGATCCGATCACGAGGACGTTCTGTCCCCCCTGCTTCATCAGGATCAGGCGGCGCATCATGAAGGCGCGCAGGAAGATCTCGCTCAACTCGGCGTCGGTCTGGACCATCGACCGCAGCTTCGCCGCCGGGAGCTCGAGGACGCGCGCGGCGCCCAGCGCGCGGGCCCGCACCACGACCGGCCTTCCCGACAGGAGATCGACGTCCCCCGTGAAGGCCCCGGGCCTGTGCACGGTCACGACGTGATTCGTGCCCGACAGGATCTCGAGCTCGCCCTTCACGATCACGTACAGGGACCGGTTGCGATCCCCGGCCTCCCACAGGATCTCGCCGTCGTGCAGATCGCGCTCTGTGGTCAAGGGGACGAGGCGCGCGATCTGCTCCTCGGTCAGGCTGGGGAAGGCTTCCGCCTCTTCCTGGGTCTCCTGCGTCATGCGTCTCCTAGCCGGCGACGAGTTGCTGCCCGCCGTCGATATCGTAGGTCGCGCCCGTGAGGGCCGTGTTGGTCATGATGTGCACCGCCAGCGCGGCGACGTCGGCCGCTCCGACGACGCGTCGGATGGGAAGCGTAGAACGCAGCTGATTGCGGCGGGCCTCGAGCTGATCGCCGAGGAGCGACGCCGAGAGCGGCGTGTCGACAAAGCCGGCGGCGATGAGGTTCACCCGAACGGGCGCAATCTCGAGCGCCAGGCTGGCGATGAGGGCGGGGAGCGCGGCGGTGACCGTCGACAGAACCGCGAGGCCGACGCCCGCGCGCCGGCCTCCCGTGCCGCCCATGAATAGCAGCGTGCCTCCCGGTCTCACCTTGCCGCTGGAGAGGCGGGCGACCTGAAGCGCCAGCAGGATGTGCTCGCCGACGGCGCGACGCGCGGCGGCGAAGTCCATGTCGGCGAGGCGGGCGTAGTACGGCTCTCCCGCCGTGACCATCACGTGGTCAATTGGGGTCGGAAGGTCGCGAAAGAACCGCTCGAGGCGAGCGGCATCCGTGGCGTCGAACGCGGCGCTGCTCAGCGCGCCGATCTCGCTCGCGGCGCGCTGCAGGCGGTCGGGATTCCGGCCGGTGAGGATCACGTTCGCCCCCTCGGCGCGCGCTCGCCGGGCCGTTTCGAACCCGATACCGGCGCTGCCGCCGATCACGACGACGGTCTGCCCTGGCAAATCCGGTTCGCGCCGGCTCGGGGGGGTGGTTGCGGTCATCATGAGTCAGTCCTGTTCGGCGAATGCTTGCGCCTGCGTTTTTCCGTACGGATGAAACTTCGCCTTGTCGCCCTTCCCCCAGGCCGCCCGCTGCTCCTGGCTGCTGATGTCCCAGTCGGGACGGCAGCGCTGCAGCACGGCGCGCAGGTCGAGGCGCAGCTCCTCGGTCGTCGGCCGGCCGAAGAACCAGTAGCCGTTGTAGATCTTGTAGACGCGCAGTCCCGGCTCGAGCACCAGCGTGTGGGGGATCATCGGATTGTGGTGCGGGTCGGTGTACTCCGCGATGTCGAGATCCTTCTGCACCTTGCGCCCGGGGTCCGAGAGAAACGTCCACTGGGCGCCGACACCGTTGCGGAATTCGTTCGTCTCGAGCAGGTTGTCGGTCGAGATCGTCACGAGACGGCAGTAGCCCACCTGCATCTCGCGATGGAGCTGCAGAAGCCCCTCGTGCTGCCTCCGTTCCTTCGGACAGAAGCCACCGCGGGAGAGCACCAGCACCAGCGGATCGCCCCCTTGCAATTGCGAAAGCGCTCGGTGCTTGCCGCGGTGGTCCGAGAGTTCATAGTCGGGGAAAACGGCTCCGGGAACGATCTCGGGTCGCATGCCAGCCTTTAACCCTGCGCGCGGTCGCGGGTACCTTCAGTTTGGAGCGTGGCCTCCTTCACGGCCTCGTCGGAGGTTCTCCCGCGCTCGCGCGCGACGACGTAGGCGGCGTACCACCCCGACCAGTGGTGCTTCGGAGCGGTCGGTTCGTATTGGCCATGGCGCTTCTCCGCCTCTCGAAGAAGCTCCGTCAGGGTCGCGACGTCCATGATCGGTCCTCCGTTATCAGTCCTCGGTCCGCGGATCTGGTCAGACGCGCCCCGGAAGCCGCGTCTTGATCTCCTGGAGCAGCCAGCCGTTGCCGTCCGGATCTTTAAACGTCGCGAACGTCGCGTACGAGCGACCTTCGGGGTCTGGGCCCGGCACGCGCTTCCCCCCGAAGCCGGTGAAGTGGTACGTCTCGCTCACGTCGACGCCGCGGCCTTTGAGCTCGGCGCGCGCCGCCTCGATGTCGGACACCACGAGATACAGGTTCTGGACCGATCCCGGCGCGGCCGCGGTGACTCCCTTGCCGAAGTGGATGGAGCATGGCGAGCCGGGAGGCGTCAGCTGCACCACCCGCCAGTCCCCGGGCCCGGGAAAGTCGGCGTCCAGCCGCCACCCCAGCCCCTCGTAGAAGCGCTTGGCGCGATCGACATCGGACACCGGGATGACGACGACCTCGAGTTTCATATCGACCTTGCTCATCGTGACCTCCGTGCCGCCTTCGCGGCGAGCTCTTCCAGGTATTGCCCCAGCACCCGGTTGAAGGCCGGGAACGGGTGGATGACGTCGGCGAGTGTTGCGAGCGGAGTGCCCAGCTTGATCGCCAGCACGAGCTCGCCCAGGATCTCGCCCGCGCGCGGAGTGACCAGGGTCGCGCCGACCAGCACCCCGCGATCTCGGTCGCCGACCAGCTTGAGCGCGCCCCCGTGAAAGTCATGGATGTAGCCTCGCGCGGTCTCGGCCGGATCCCCGCTGGCCACCACGACGTCGATGCCGCGCGCGCGCGCGGCAGCCTCCGACAGCCCGACGGAAGCGATCTCCGGATCGGTGAACGTCACGCGAGGGACCGCCGTGTGATCCGCGCGCGCGTCGATGCCGCGCAGCCGGCGCGCCACCACCTGGCCGTGGTAGTAGGCGAGATGGGTGAAGCCACCGAGTCCCGTGACGTCGCCGGCTCCGAAGACGCCGGGCCGCGCTTCGAGCGTCGCCGGGTCCACCTTCAGCCAGCCGAGATCCGTCTGCGCGAGCCCGGTGGCGCGCCATGCCTCCGCGTTGGCGCGACGGCCGGTGGCGACGAGCAGCCGGTCGGCCGGGATCACCGCTCCGGACTTCAGGCGGGCGACGACGGCCGGGCCCTGGTGCTTTGGCCCCGCGGATGGCTTGTCGACGGCGACGCAAGGGTCCCCGATCATCAGGGTGATCCCATCCGCCTCCAGATGCGGACGGAGCGCCGCCCCGGCCTCCGGCTCCTCGAGGCCGAGGAACCTCGCTCCGGCTTCGATCACGGTCACCTTGGAGCCCAGGCGGGCGAAGGCCTGTCCCAACTCGATGCCGATGGCGCCCCCGCCGAGGATGGCGAGCGTCCCCGGCAACTCCCTCGGGATCGCCGCCTGGCGGTTGGTCCAGAACTCCACAGTCTCCAGACCGGGAATGGGCGGGACCACCGCGGTGCTGCCGTTGGCGATGACCACCGCGCGACGCGCCACGAGCCGTTCGCCTCCGGCCTCGACGGTGCGCACGTCGGTCAGTTTCCCGGCACCGCGAATGAGCCTGGCCCCGGTCGCCTCCAGCGCGGCAGCCGGCCGGCTGTCGTCGAGGTCGCGCGCCATCCACAGCACGCGCTTGGAGATCTTGGGGAAATCCTCGGTCCATTCCACGCGCGAGGCGGCGAGGCTACGCGCGCGATCGGCCTCGCTCAACGTCTCGCCGGAGCGAAGCAGGGTCTTGGAGGGCACGCAGCCCCAGTACGGGCACTCGCCCCCGACCAGCTCCCGCTCGACGACCGCGAGCGTCAGCCCGCTGTCCCGAAGGCCCGCCGCGATCGCTTCTCCGGCGACGCCTCCGCCGAGACAGACGACGTCAAACTCCTGGGGCACCGTCCCCCCTGATGCAGATTGACGATGCAACAGGATACTCGCCCCAGGGTCACAACGTCCACCCGAAGGAGATCGTCGAAAACCACGAGCCGTTCCGGCGGATCTATAATCCGCCGCTTGGATCCCTCGACACGGTCACCGCGCTTCCCGTCGCAACCCGACCGGCGCTTCCGGTTCGAGGAATTCGTCGTCTCCACGGGGCGGCGCGCGCTCCTGCGCGACGGGCGCGAGGTGCCGCTCATCCCGCGCTACTTCGATCTGCTGGTCCTCCTGCTCTCCGAGAGGCACCGGGCCGTGAGGCGCGAGGAGATCCTCGACGCCGTCTGGAGCGACGTGATCGTGTCGGACGGCGCGCTGAGCCAGGCGGTGCGCACCCTCCGGCGCGCGCTCGTCGACACGGCGCGCGAGCCACGCTTCATCCGCACCGTCGCGCGGCACGGCTATCGATTTGTGCACGACGGAGTGATCGAGGAGGCTGACGCCGCGGCCGACGGAAACGCTGCGGCGGCCGCGGCGACGGGCGCTGCGCCGGCCACGGCGCCGGCGGATGCGGACCCGTTCGAGGCGCCTCTCCGCCGCCTCCTCGACGGGGCGTCCGAGGAGGGGGCCACCCCCGACGAGGTCCGCCTCGAGGCCGCGGAGGCGCTGCACGCCCTCGGGACGGAGGAGGCCCTGCGACGCATCGATCGACTGCCAGGCCATGCTCGCGCCCGGGCCGCGATGCGCGAGGCACGCTGGGAGGTTCCGGGAGCGGGGGTGGTGCCGCTCCTCGGGCCGCCGGGCTGGCCGGCGTCGGTCGCGTACCTCGTGGCCCTCCGGGTACGGGGGGCGGCGCGTCTCGTGGCGATGCGCTGGTGGGCCGCCGCGGTGGGCGGCGCCATCGCCGGCGCGGTCGCCGGGTTTCTCGGCGGCGCGGTCCTGCGATCGGGGCCCGGGATCGAAGGCCCGCCCGGGCTGCCCGTGACGCTGGCGCTCCTGGGGTTCCTACTCGGAGGTGTTGCGGCCGCCGGTGTCGGCGTCGGTCTCGTGTTCGCGGAGGCGGTGGCCCGCTCGCAGCGCGCCGCCGCCCTCGTCGTGTGCGGCGCCCTGGCCGGCGGCCTGACCGGCACGTTCCTGCATCTCGCCGCGAGCGGGTTCCTGGTGGGGATGTTCGGGCAGGACCTGCCGATGGTAGGCGGGTTGCGCGGCGGGCTCCTCCTCGGCGCCGCCGCCGGGCTGGGATACGCGCTCTCGACGCCGCGGCCTCAGGGCGGCGGCATGGCGACGCCACACGGCCGGGCGCGCGCGGGCGCCGCGCTGCTCACCGGCCTGACCTGTGCCCTGGCCGGCATCCTGCTCTGCAGGCTGGGATTCAACCTCGCCGGGACCACGCTGAACCTTCTGGCCCACACCTACGCCGGCTCGCACGTCGGTCTCGACCCGCTGGCACGGATGGTCGGGGAGGCCGACCCGGGGCCCCTGACCCGCGGCGTTTCGTGCGGACTCGAAGGGTTTTTCTTTGGCGCCGGGCTCGCCGCCGGGCTGACCCGGCGCCCGTCACGCTGATCTCAGCATTTCCTCATCGAACCCTCAGGACTCGCCTCGGCGGGCCGGGCATCTTGTCCCCAGTGATCGCGGAGCCCGTGTGTCCGCGATCGAACCAGGAGGGGGGTCCCGATGACCGTTCTGCGTCTCTTCGCCATCGCCTTCATCATCGCCTGCGCCGGGGTCGGCTGGTTCATCCTGGGCGCGTCGGTCACCATGCGAACGGGCGAGAGCGACCAGCACCTGGCTCGCGAAGTCGAGCGCCTGTGGGGCGGCCAGCACACCCAGGGGGCGCCGTCGGTCTGGATCGAGCGCACCAAGGTCGTGACCGAGCCGGAGCCCGCCGCTACGAGCGCACCCGGCGCGCAGGCTCCGCAGCCTTCCGTGCCACGCACCGTGATCGAGCGCATCCCCGTCCCGCTCCTGTCGAGCCGGGTCGAGGCTGTTCTGGCCCTCGATCAGAGAAGGAAGGGGCTCCTCTGGTACGACACCTACCGGGTCGATTTCCACGGGCGCTACCGGATTGGCCAGGCCGACCCGGTCGCGCCGGAAGTCGTCGTGCACTTCGACTTTCCGAGCAGCCAGGCGCTCTACGACGCCTTCGTCCTGCGGCTCGACGGCGTCGAGCAGCGGCTCTCCGGCGACCTCTCCCAGGGGATGACCGCCCGCCTGCCCCTCACGCCCGGCGCCAGCGCCGACCTCGAGGTGGCGTACCGATCGCGCGGGCTGGGGACCTGGAGCTACCTCTTCGCGCCGCAGGGGGTGGCGCAGGTGCGCGATTTCGAGATGCAGGTGACGACCGACTGCGACGGCCTCGACTTCCCGCCCGGCTCCATCGCCCCCTCGACCAAGGAGCGCGCCGGCCGCGGCTGGAAACTCGGCTGGAAGTTCGACAACCTCCTGACCGGCCAGAGGATCGGTGTCGACCTGCCGCACCGCCTCAACCCCGGCCCGGTGGCCGCCCGCATCATCTTCTTCGCGCCGGTGGCGCTGCTCTTCTTCGTCAGCGTCCTCGTCGTCATGGGCATCCGCGGAGGGTACACGCTCCATCCGATGCACTACGCGTTCCTGTCGGCCGCGTTCTTCGCGTTCCATCTCCTCCTGGCGTACCTGGTCGATCATCTCGACATCAACCTGTCGTTCCTCATCGCCGGCGCCGTGAGCGTGGTGCTGGTCGTCACCTACCTGGCCCGGGCCGCCGGCGCCGCGGGCCTCCTGCTGCCGGCCGCGGGCGCGCAGGTGGTCTACCTCCTGATGTTCTCGTACGCCTTCTTCTTCGAGGGGTACTCGGGGTTGACCGTCACCGTCGGATCGGTCCTCACCCTGTTCGTCGTGATGCAGGCGACCGCTCGCCTCGACTGGTTCGAGGTCTTCGGCGGGGACCGCAGACCCGGCGGCGGCGGTGCGCCGGCAGGGGGGCTGGGGCCGCTGGAGCGCCTTCTCGGCGGGCACGGCACGTCCACGCCGGAGCGCCCGGCCGGAGAAGCACCCTAGCAGGTCGCCTGCAGCGTGCCGCCTCGGCCTGGGGCTGCCATCTCTCTTCGACTATACTCGAGCCCGACCCTGACGATGACCGCCCCAGGGCCCGATTGGAGACGACGTATGCACAAGACGAAGAATGACCTTCCAGAGAAGATCCGCATCCAGGTCGCGACCCTTCTTCAAGAGCGACTGTCCGACGCCATCGATCTCGTGACGCACGCCAAGCAGGCGCACTGGAACGTCAAGGGGCCGAGCTTCATTGCGCTCCACGAGCTGTTCGACAAAGTGTACGAAAACGCCGGCGGGTACGCGGACCTTCTCGCCGAGCGCATCCTGCAGCTCGGTGGCACGGCGGCAGGGACGGCGCGCGTGGCCGCCAAGCAGTCTCAGCTTCCCGAATACCCGCTGACGATCGCCGCCGGTCATGAGCACGTCGAAGCCTTGTCGCGCAGCCTCGCTTACTTCGGAGCGGTGATCCGCCAGGGGATCGATCGGGCGGATGAAATCGGCGACAAGGACACCGCCGACATCTTCACGGAGATATCACGCAGCGTCGACAAGGATCTCTGGTTCGTCGAAGCGCACGCTCAGTCCGAGCGCTGAACCGGGCAGGGGTCGGTCCCTCGGAGCCTCTCGACATGAGCGAGACGAAGCAGGCCACTCAGGCGGACGGCGCCGCAGCGGCGGCGAAGATCTACGAGACGAGGGCCTATGCGGCCTCCAGCGAACGCTCGGGGCTCGCTCCGGTGACCATCCGGCGCCGCGCCTTGCGGGCGCAGGATGTGCAGCTGCAAGTGCTCTACTGCGGAGTCTGCCACTCCGACCTGCACCAGGTGCGGGGCGAGTGGCAGAAGACCATGCCGACCGTCTATCCCTGCATCCCTGGCCACGAGATCGTCGGCCGGGTGACGAAGGTGGGTGGCGCCGTCCGGAAGTTCCAGGAAGGCGACCTTGCGGCGGTCGGCTGCCTGGTCGACTCGTGCCGCTCGTGCCGCGCGTGCCGGGAGGGGCAGGAGCAGTTCTGCGAGGGCCCGGCGACCTTCACCTACAACTCGACCGATGTGCATCTCGGCGGCGTCACCTACGGCGGCTACTCGGACAGTCTCGTCGTGGACGAGGCCTTCGCGCTCCGGGTCTCGGACCGGACGGACCTGGCCGGGACGGCGCCGCTCCTCTGCGCCGGCATCACCACCTATTCGCCCCTGCGTCACTGGAACGTCCGCGAAGGACAGAAGGTCGGGGTCGTGGGTCTCGGGGGGCTGGGGCACATGGCCGTGAAGCTCGCCCACGCGTTCGGCGCCCGGGTCGTCGTGTTCACGACGTCCCCCGGCAAGGCGGAGGCCGCGGCCCGGTTGGGCGCCCACGATGTCGTCGTCTCCACGCAGGCCGCGGAGGTGCAGAAGCACCTGGGCAGCTTCGACTTCATCCTGGACACGGTCTCGGCCTTGCACGATGTCAGCGCCTATCTCGACCTCCTGAAGCGGGAGGGCACGCTGACGCTCGTGGGAGCGCCGGAGACTCCGCTGCCGGTGAGGGCCTTCAGCCTCCTCTTCGGCCGTCGGCAGCTCGCTGGGTCGATCATCGGCGGGATCCGTGAGACCCAGGAGATGCTGGACTTCTGCGAAGCCAACGGCATCACGGCCGACGTCGAGGTGATTCCCATGCAGAAGATCAACGAAGCCTTCGACCGGTTGGCGAAGGGGGACGTGAAGTACCGCTTCGTCGTCGACATGGCCTCCTTGAGGTAGGCTGGGTCGGAATCGGCCAGGAGGACGACATGCAGAAGCGCAGGCTGGGAAAGAGCGACCTGGAGGTGTCGGCCCTCGGGCTCGGCTGCATGGGGATGAGCTACGGCTACGGTCCGGCTGCGGACAAGCGTGAGATGATCTCCCTGATCCGCGCGGCCGTCGAGCGCGGCATCACGTTCTTCGATACGGCGGAGGCGTACGGCCCTTACACGAACGAAGAGCTGGTGGGCGAGGCGCTGGCGCCCGTCCGCGATCGCGTGGTGATTGCCACCAAGTTCGGCTTCAAGTTCGGCCCGAAGGAGGAGCAGAACGGCCTGGATAGCCGGCCGGAGCACGTCCGTGAGGTCGCCGAGGCTTCACTGAAGAGACTGAGGATCGACGCCATCGATCTCCTCTACCAGCACCGCGTCGACCCGAGCGTGCCGATCGAAGAGGTGGCGGGGACGGTGAAGGATCTGATCCGGGAAGGCAAGGTCAGGCACTTCGGTCTTTCGGAAGCCAGCGTGCAAACGATTCGCCGCGCCCACGCGGTCCAGCCGGTCACCGCGCTCCAGAGCGAGTATTCGCTGTGGTGGAGGCGCCCTGAACAGGAGGTGCTGCCGGTTCTCGACGAGCTCGGGATCGGCCTCGTGCCGTTCAGCCCCCTGGGCCGTGGATTCCTCACGGGGAAGATGGACGAGAACGTGGCCTTCGATCGCTCCGATTTCCGCAGCAATCTTCCCCGCTTCGCGCCCGAGGCCCGGAAAGCGAACCGGGCCATGATCGATCGGCTCGCCGGGATCGCGGCGCGGAAGAAGGCGACGCCAGCCCAGATCGCGCTCGCCTGGCTCCTGGCTCAGAAACCGTGGATCGTCCCCATCCCCGGCACCACCAAGCCGGCTCGCCTCGAGGAAAATGTCGGCGCGACCGCCGTCCAACTGACGCCGGATGATCTCCGCGACCTCGACGTCGCCGCCTCCCAGGTGACAGGTGATCGCTACCCGGAGCACCTGGAGCGGATGACCGGCCTCTGAGCGCCGGCACCGGCGCCCGCTACCGCCAGGCGGGAGCTTCGTCAACCTGTCTCCCCTCGACGTTCAAGGACTCCGCTCACGCAACCTTACAGGGAAACCCGCGGGCGGCCTACACAAGATACCTGATGGCCGGTCCTGCCATCATTTGCTAGCGTGCGCTTGATCTTCGCGTGAGACATCCAGCCCGGCAGTGCGGGTTCGTCCTCACTGGGGGGGCCGGTATTCTTCGACCATCAACTCGCAACAGCCTTGAATTGAAGCACGAGGTCAAGTGATGGAACCCACGCCTCAGAACCCCTACGCCAGGACGGCCATCCGGGCGCGCACAGGTCAGAAGGCCGCGCGCACCAATGGCCAAGGCGACGTATCGTCCGGCGAGCTCAGCGCCATCCTTGCCAGCCTGCAGACGATGTGCGCCGGTGACTTCTC
>Ga0075418_10008189_pt1 | contig 11728 bp, 7 predicted proteins | sample SoiMetdeltSBSDD2_FD_81776 | JGI IMG/M metagenome (GOLD analysis project Ga0075418, IMG submission 81776) | Bulk soil microbial communities from a Populus tree surrounding site in Tennessee, USA - Soil MetaG P. deltoides SBSDD2 | ecosystem: Environmental > Terrestrial > Soil > Tree plantation...
TCTTCAAGGGATTGGGTCGGACGGATCGTGAAGCCGTCGTCAAAGCCGTGGACCGATATGCCCGCTTTCTTGGGTTGTCCAATGGCGTCCTGACCAAGTAGCAGACCGGACTTCCAGCCTTTTTTCGGGAGCTGCGATGAAGCAGAGGTCTGACCGCGCGCCGAACCCAACCCCTATTGACATCTCGAGATCCGTGACCACATATGTCGGATGTCGAAATGTCGACTCCCGAAGTGTGGACATCCGAACCGTACGCCCGTGGCTCAAACGACGCTCGATCTCCTCCAGGGCACCCTCGATCTTCTCGTTCTCAAGACGCTGTCGTGGGGCCCGGCCCATGGCTACGCCATCGCCCGTTGGACCCAGCAGCTCACCGGTGACGCGTTCAAGCTCGGCCAGGGCTCCCTTTACCCGGCGCTCTACCGGCTCGAGGAGCGCGGCTGGATCGAGAGCGAATGGCGGCTCTCCGACACCAATCGCCGCACGAAGGTCTATCGCCTAACGACCGTCGGTCGCGCGCAACTCAAGGCCGAAACCGCAGCCTGGTCGCAGTTCGTCGAGGCGATGGGAAAGATCCTCCGGACCACGTCGCAGCCGGTGTAGTCCGTGAATTCCTGGAGCGGAGGGCGTCGGCTGCTGCGTCTCCCCCGCGGCGACATCCGCCGCGGCGTGGACGATGAGATCGACGCCCACCTCGCGCTCCTCACCGCGGACTTCGTGGCGCAGGGGCTTCCGCCTGCCGACGCGCGCGCGGAGGCCGAGCGGGAGTTCGGAGCCGTAGGGACCATCCGGGACGAGTGCATCGCGATCGAGCGCCGCCGGCGTCGTCGCGTAAACCTCAGTGAGGCTGCCATGGGCATCCTGCAAGACGTCCGCTATACCGCTCGCTCGCTTCGCGCGAACGCCGCGTTCGCCATCGCCGCCATCGTCTGCACGGCGCTCGGCGTCGGCTCGACGGCAACGATCTTCAGCGCTGTCCACGCGACGCTGATTCGCCCGCTCCCGTTCGAGAACCCCGACGAGGTGGTGGCGGTGTACGCCGGGATACCGGCGAAGAACGTCACCGGCGTCAACATCTCGTATCCCGATTACACGAGCTGGCGAGACGAGAGCAAGAGCTTTTCGAAGCTCGGCATCTGGACGTGGAGCTCACCGTCCTTCACCGGCCCAGGAGTTGGCGGGGCGGAGCGGCTCGAAGGCGCGGAGGTGAGCCCGAACCTGTTCCCGCTGCTGGGCGTGCGGCCGATACTCGGACGGACGTTCGTCAAGAGCGAAGGGGTGCAGGGTAACGACCACGTCGTGATTCTTGGCTATGGCCTCTGGCAGCGACGGTTTTCCGGCGATCGCGACATCGTGGGTCGCGTCGTTACGATCAACCTCGAGCCGCACACGGTTGTTGGCGTCATGCCACGTGGCTTTGCCTTTCCGGCCAACGGGCAGGCGTGGACCCCCTTCGTCCCGCGTCGCAATGAGGTGCACGGGAACCGCGGGTATGCAGGGGCAATCGGCCGGCTCAAGCCTGGTGTCACTCCGGAGATGGCCCAGCGCGACCTGGACGTCATCATGACGCGTCTCGCGCGTGAGTTTCCGAATGAGAACGAAGGCTGGCGCGCCGAGGTCGTCACCATGCGCGATGACCTCGTCGGGAACCTGAAGCGTCCGCTCCAGGTATTCTCGGCCGCCGTCGTGCTCGTGCTGCTCATTGCGTGCGCGAACGTGGCGAATCTCACGCTGACGCGCGGCGCGGCCCGCCGGCGCGAGATCGCGGTCCGGACGGCGCTCGGCGCCGGTCGCGGCCGGATCGTGCGCCAGCTCGTGACGGAGAGCCTCATCCTGTCGGCGTTAGGCGGCGTGCTCGGCGCGGTGATCGCGGTGTATGGCGTGCGGCTTCTTCGGCTCGGCTTTCCCAACGACGTGCCGTACTACATCCCGATCGGTGTCAACGTGCCGACGCTCGTGTTCGCGGCGATCGTGTCGGTGATCGCGGGACTGGCGTTCGGCATCATTCCGGCCTTCCGCGCGACGATCGGTTCACTCGACAGCGCGCTGCGCGAAGGAGGACGCGGCGGGAGCGATGGGCCGTCGAGGGGACGACTCCGCAGCGCGATCGTCGTCGGGGAGCTGGCGCTGTCGGTCACACTCATGATTGGCGCCGGGCTGCTCGTGAAGAGCTACCGGGCGCTCGCGAGCACGACGCTGGGATTCGAGGAGAAGGGGATCCTGTCGTTCCGCATCTCACTGCCGCCGGCCAAGTACGAGAGTCGCGACCGCCGACTGGCATTCTACGAGACGCTCGAGCAGCGGCTGCGGGCAATGCCGTCGGTCGCATCCGTCGGACTCGCTCAGGGGATTCCGTTCAGTGGGTGGAACCTTCAGGCCGCGATGGTGGCGAAGGGGTGGCCAAAAGCGAAGCCGGGTGAGGATTTCGTTGCGCACTACCAGTTCGTGTCGCCGACGTTCCTTCGAACGATCGGAGTCCCGCTTCAGCGCGGCCGCGGGCTGACGGAGGCAGATCGAGACACCGTGAATGTCGCGGGCGTCATCAACGCTACCTTTGCGCGGCGCGCGTTTCCCAACGAGGATCCCCTTGGCAAGCAGGTACAAATAGGCGGAAGCCCTGACAATCAGTGGATCACGATCGTGGGCGTGATTCCGGACTACCGCCATTATCGGTTGCCCGAACCAATGGGACCGGCGGTGTATGTCCCGCTCACGGCGTACACACCGTACACCGAGACGGCCGCGATTCGCGTCAAGTCTGGCGATCCGTCGGCGCTCATGCCCAACGTGCGCCGGATTCTCCGCGAGCTCGACGCGGACGTGCCGCCCTACCGCATCATGACGTTCGAGCAGGCAGTCGGTCAGTCACTTTGGCGCCAACGCTTCCAGGGACTCGTCGTCGCGGTGTTCGCGGTCCTTGCGCTGCTGCTCGCGGCGGTGGGCATCTATGGTGTGATCTCGTACTCGGTCGCCCAGCGCACGCGCGAGTTCGGCGTCCGCGTGGCGCTCGGTGCTCAGGTCCGGGACATCGTAGGCCTCGTGCTGCGGCACGGCGCGCGGCTCGCGACGTGGGGTGTCGTGCTCGGAGTCCTGGGCGGAGCGGTGCTGACGCGATTCCTCGAGGGGCTTCTCTACTCGACGCAGCCGAGGGACCCGGCAGTGTTCTCGCTGGTAGCGTTAGGTCTGGGGCTCGTTGCGTTGGTGGCGGTCAGCGTGCCGGCCTGGCGGGCGACCGCGGTTGACCCCCTGGTCGCCATGCGCCCTGATTAGTCGCCCCACCGCCCGACACGCTTCCGCAGCCGACGAGACTCCGCAATAGCCGGAGCGCGGAAAAGGCGGATCTTTGAAGGCAATCATGCGGATCGCTCCTCGGATGCCGACATCTCCGCTCGCAACGAGCCGGGATTTGAGAATGGAACGACCTCGGGAAGCAATTTCATTGTCTCCCGAGGTTGTTGACCAACAAATCCCGGCCGCTTGGGCTAGGAGGTTTTGCCCACGTGGAGTGATCCGCAGGATCGCCGTTTCAGGATCCGCCTGATCCGTGTTCCCAGCTTTTACGGAGGCTCGAGGCGCGGCGATGCGGCATTGGCTAAGTGATGCCGGCCGGTCTGGCTAAAACCGCAGGCCGGTCCCGAAGACGACGCGCTTGTCGCGCGAGTTCGTGAACATCACGCTGAATCCGGTCGCCGGGTCGATCACGCCAAACCACAGGCCACCGCCCACCACCGTATGCCAGCCGCCGGGCGATTCGCCGTCCAGGTAGACGCGCCCCGCATCGGCGAACCCGACCGCGCCGATATCGATCGGCAACCAGCTGCGAATCGACACGATCGGGACGCGAAGCTCCGAGTTTCCGAACACCGATACGTCACCCGCATACCGCTGCGGCGGCGCACCCATCAGCGTGTCCAGACCGCCGAGGAACGCGGCCTCGTGGAAGGGCACATCGCCCCAGACCTTCTTGCCGCCGCCGCGCACTGCCAGCACAGGGTGCAGCGGGAGCGGGAGCTTGAAATAACCGGCCGCGCTGCCCGACACCTGCGAGAATGGGCTTTCCACGTCCCACATTGCCGGGAACGTGGTGCTGTTCACGTCCACGAAGAAGCCGTGCTTCGCGTCGCGCGGATGATCACGGCGGTCGTAGCGCAGCCCCAGTCTGAGGCCCGCCTGACCGAAGTGACCGAAGCCATACGGCTGCTCGTCAGCGACCAAACGGCCGGAATTCGTCTCCGTGTACGAGTACTGGATCACCGGGCCGAGCGAGAGATCGCTATCCCGGCGACCTAACGCCATCGCGACGGCGGGGCGCAGGAGCCACTGACGCTGATCGATGCGGAAGCGATTCTGCTGGTCCTCGCCACCCGGCGTCTCGTTGCCGAACCCGTAGAAGTTCACGAGCTCGAAGTCGGACATGCGGCCCAGCGCCGTGAAGTGGACCTTCGAGCTCTCGAGGCGCTGGTCGCCCAGCAAGGTGAAGCGGAACCCCGGCACTCCCGTCGCATACTCGGCGTCGAGGCCGAGCATTGTCGAATACGGCTCGCGTCGGAACCCGTAACGCATCCAGCGAGCGCCTAGTCGCGGGACCAATCCGAGGCCACCCGTGCCGAATCCCACCACCGGCTTGATACCGCTGCCGTAGTCCTGGCTCGGGTATCGAACCACGCCCGTGTCCTTCACCCATGGGCGGCGGCTGAAGAGCGTGTCGCGTGACGAGTCCGGGCCGTACCAGTAGCCGCTCACACGACCCACGTCGTACAGGCGTGCGCGCGATCGGCCCGCCACGTGGGACGAGTCGACCAGCACGTTCGTGCCGTTGCCGCCGATCACGCGCACCTTCACGGTCGACGGAACGTCGCCTTTGACGACGGCAGCGTCATCGCCGTCGTGCAGATAGACGCGAACCTCACGCGTTTCGCGCGGATCGAAGCGGCGGTGATAGTACGGCGTGTCGCTGCCGGACTGCACCGCGACGTCTACCAGGCCACCCGGCAGGTACGCGATCGTCGCGCGATCGCTCGCGTCGGTCGCGTGAACCTCCACCTCTTCGGCCAGCACGTCGTAGAACTTGCGCGCGACCGCGGGGATTCCATCGCGCCGCTGCTTGAGCTTTGCCGCAAATGATGGTGCGACGTTTCTGTATTCCGCCGGCAGGGTGCGCACGGCGGAGTCTATCACCACGTCGGTGATCCTGTGCTGTAGTGCGAGGGCAATCGAGTCCCAGACGGATTTCTCGAGCCCCGACAGGAATCGCCGGTCGATCTCGCGGGAGTTGTCCGACAGCGCCCCTATGCCCGGGTACTTGCCCTCGAACGTGGTGAGGAAGGGCGCTGCCGGGCGGGCGATGCGCGCCAGAAGTCCGTCGTAATGGTTGAACGCGTGGTCGCGGTCGCGCGCGATGGGGACCCACCGGACCGACTTCCCGTCCGCGAAGCGGCCCCATTTCCAGTTGCCATGATGGCGGTCGGTGTCGGCGACGAGGATGTCCGTCAGGCGCGCGTTGAGGAAGGCTCTCGCGTCTACGAACTGCGCCGGCAGGCTGTCGAGGAGCGGGAGCAGCTCCTCGGTGTCGATCACGTCGGACGCGCTGCCGAAGCCGGGGCCCTCCTCGGGTTTGTGCGGGTACTCCTCGAGCGTGCCGAGGATGTCGACGAAATCCTTCCGGAACTTACCTAACGACGAATCCCGCGGCATGACGGCGAAGGCCGGTGTCGTATGCAGCACGCCGGCCGCCTCCGCGATCGGGGCGATGACGACGCCGGCGGCGGGGAAGAGGCCGCTGACCTGATCGCGGAAGATCTTCGCGATGGCTGTTCCGCGAAGTCGTTCCGGCGGTGTCGCGCTCGCCTTGTCGACCGGCCTGAAGACGTACTCCGTTCCGATCGGCGTGCCCAGGCGCAGGTTCTTCGTCTGATTGCCGCCGCCTTCCTTGAGCGGCTTGAGCCCACCGGCGTAGCGATCGAAGTCCACGACCGGTACGCGCAATGGCGTCGTCCACAGGTCGCGGTACGTGTCGCCGAGGAAGAACCGCTTGAAGCCGGTGGATGCGTAGCGTGGGCTGGCGGCGATCGTGACGCTGTCGCGGCTCACGACGCGAGGCGGAGGCGGCTGATGGGGCTGGCGTGATTGCGCGGCGACGAGCGACGGGCCCGTGAGCGCGAAGCCGAGCACGACCCCCAGCCTAACGAGCGCCGACGGTCGAATGCGACGCATCGTCAGGGCCAGGGGTAGAGCGTGATGACCGCGGGACGATTCTTCGCCTCGTCTCCGATGATGAGAATGGAATCTCGGGTAATCGCGACGGACTCGGGCTGGGTATGTTCGCCCGGGAGCCTGCGCGCGAACACGAGCTGGCCGTCGCGCGTGATATCGACGATCACCTTCTCGTTGGCGATCAGCACGTAGTTCCCAGTGAACGGATCGACCGTGATGTCCGACGGGTGCAACTCCTTTTCGCCGACCGATTCGAGGATGCGCTTCAGCGGGACGGTCATTCGCGACAGCCGGTGGCCACTCCCGTCGAGTCTCCAGCGGTAGATGACGAGGTGGTCACGGAGGTGCTTTGTCCCGACGTTCTTGCAGGCGAGCAGGAGCGAGTTGAGGGTGGAGTCGAAAGCGACTCCCTCGAACTCGCACTCCTTGCCGAGTCGCGTGTCGTGCGTGGTATAATCGACGCGCTCGCCGTTCCCGCCTTCGCGGAACTCGTACAGCGTGCCGTTGCTCGCGAGCAGGAAGACCAAGCCGTCCGCGAAGGCGATACCCTCGAAGTCGGCCTTGATGGTCGGGCGACCGACGACGAACTCTTTGGTGACGACGCCGCGTCGGTAATCGATCTCCGAGATCTGGGCATGTTCATCGCCGTGAGCGAGCAGCCGGCCGTCGCGCGTGAGGGCCATGCCCGAAAGCTCGTCGAGATGCCGCGGCATGATCCATCGGGCGACTGCCTTCCGCTCGACCGTGCTGTCCTGCCCCGTGGTGTCTCGTTGCGCGAGTGACTGCTCGAGTCGACTCTCACGCTGGGCCAGCGCGGTGCTGTCGGCGCGGGCCATTCGCGCCGCGTCTGCTGGCCGACAACCCCCCGCGGCCAAGGACGCGGCCAGAGCGGCCGCGGCAATGGCTCGCCCCGTCATCCTGACGCCTTGGCGGTTTCGGCCTCCGCCTCCTTCTCCTCGAGCGCCTCGCTCAGCTCGAGATCGCACGCAATCAACTTGCTGCCGACCACCGAGCGAACTTCGGTCATGAGCACGTCGCCCGGCATCGACTTCTTGAGCTTCACGAGATATGACAGCTCGGTCGGCTTGCCCTCGCTGCTCGCGACCTCGTCGAGCATCCAGCGCTTCGTGAAACGGTCCAGCGTGTCCTCGACGGCCGGCTGGACGGCGGCCGGCTCCTCGGTCGTGAACGACACGAGCGCGTTGAACCGCGGCTTCTTCTTGCCGGCAATGCGCCTAACGCGGTTGAACCGGTCGGCCAGGGCGTCGACCTTCTGCGGCGTGAGCGCGAGCACGATGTCGTGATCGTGCACATGGCCGTTGGCGTTGCCGTTCGCGTGCCCGTTGCCTTCGGCCAGCAGCTTCAGTGGCTCGGCCCAGTGCTGTTGCCCAGCCGTCGTCACGAGCGCGTTCCGCCCGAAGTCGTAGCGCCAGATGAAGAGCGCGACGAGGTTATAGATCACCGACGCCACCGCGCCGACCGTGATCGCCTGGACGCCGGCGGCCAAACCGATGCCGATCGCGAGGAAGATGAAAACGGTGTCGCGCGTGTCGCGCAGTGTGGTGCGGAACCGCACGGCCGCGACGACGCCCGCAAGGCTGAAGGCCAGCGCGAGGCTGTTCCGGACGATCAGAATGACGGCCGCGACGACGATCGGCAGCATGATCAGCGTCTCGACGACCGATTGATTGTGCCGCTTCGTCCGACGAGCGGACATATAGACCCAGGTGACCGGCAGCATCAGGAGCAGCGTCGCCACGAGACACAGGCTCGTCGTGAGGGCGAGCTGAACGCTCGAGGGGAGCTTGGCGGCCGGTGACCGGAATTCGCTGGAGGTCAACCCGTCCTGCAGGATCTGCGGCGCCTGGGTGAGCTCCTCGAGACGCTCACCGGAGGCGATCTGGCCGACAATCGGGAAGAAATACAGCAGAGCCGCGAACACCCCGCCAAGGATCACGTAATACGCGAGCAGCCGACGGATTGGCCGGTCGGACCCGAGAGTGACGGTATCTATTACTTTCTTGAATGACATGCCAATAGGTCTCCGTTGGTGCGTTGCTTACCGCACGCTTCGGGTCGCCTAATGGCAAGGCGTAGGCCAACCGTCCAATTGCTGCGCCAGCCGGGCGTCGTTTGCGATTAGCTGCCCGGCCAAGGTCTACCTAATCGCGCGCAGCAGGCGCCACGTCGTGGCGGTCATACCCCGGGTGCCAACGCCGACGCTAAATCGCCTCCGACGTCAGTCCGTGATCGGGCTGGTGTCGATGCCACTCGCCGCTGCGCTTCGGCGCACTTCCGCGAGCAACGAGATCAGATACTTCTCGACCCACTCCGCCCCTTCGTATTCGGCGAGCGGGCGGGCGTGGACCGCGGTCGAGCCCTCGCCGTTGGCGTGGCCGGTCACCACGCCGAGCGGATCTCCGCCGTTCTGCACGTGCTCGTTGAGAACATCGAGCGCATCGGGATCGTCGGCCCAGACGAACTCTGTGCGATAGTCGAAGCCGACGACGAGGGCGGCGTGGGAGCGGTCTTCGGCGGCCTCATGCAGCTCCGCGACGAGGTCGGCGGTCGTGCGGCGAGCGGGCGACGACATGGCGTCCTCCTGGTCAGGAGTGGGTAAGGGGCCTTGCGGGGGGGAGCGGCCGCCGGTTCGCTCCGAATTGCCCTTACCGTACCACACCGCGTCCAGACCGCCGCGCCGGCGCGAGGCGGGTCACACGATTTCGGTGAGTCGCTCCTCGACGTTAGTCACGGTACACGACTCTCGGAAGACCACCCAGTGGTTCAGGCCGTCACACGCCGGTAACTCACCGCCGGTGCCTTTGGCTTACCGACCGGGGACGTTTTTCGTTTGACACGCGACCTGGGCCGCGCCACATTCGCCTATCCTCTTACATGGGGCGACGGTGATCTTGAAATCGGGCGTCACCCAGGAGCTGCGCTCGCTCGCCAAGTCGAACATCGCTGCCGAAGCGAGGAACCGCCGCCGCGCCGTCGTCATGGTCGCGGCCGCGCTTCTTACCGTGGGTGTCTTTGCCGTGGTGTACTGGCTGCTGTAGCCCACGCCGCCGGCCGCGTGGTCACGGTACCACTTTCGTCGACCGCTTCTTCATCACGGTTTCGATCTCGTCGATCTCCCGCGGCGCGTTGCTGACGCGCTCGAGGCCCTTGTCGGTGATGATGTAGCTATCCTCGATGCGCACGCCCGTGTTCTGGTACCGCGCCACGGCATCCTTCACCTTCGCCTTGAACGCGCGGTTCCTGGGGGTGTCGGCGAGCGCGTCGAGCATTGCCTGGCTCACGTAGATGCCCGGCTCGATGGTGAAGGCATCGCCCTCCTTGAAGGTCTTGTCGCCGTAGTAGTACTGCGCCGGGTCGTGCACGGCGAGGCCGATGCCATGCCCGAGACCGTGGATCATCCAGAAGTACGTCTGCGTGCACGCCACGGGGGTCGCGGTGCAATTCACTTTCCACGGCGGATCGAAGGTCGCTGTCTCCGACTCGGCCAGGCCTAACGCGACCAGACCTTTCGCCCGGACGGCGATGGAAGAGTCCGAGGCTGCCTTCGCCGACATGCCCGGCTTCGAGTTCCGCTCGGCTGCCGCCTGGGCGTCGCGCACGAGCTGGTAGAGCTTTTTCTGGTCGGCGGTGTACGTGCCGCTCACGGGGATCGTGCGGGTGACGTCGGCAGCATAGCCCTCGTACTGCGTCGCCGCGTCGATGACGACGAGGTCGCCGGGCTTCGCGGGCGCGCGGTCCTTCATGTAGTGGAGCTGGGTACCGTTCGCGCCGGCGCCGACGATGGATCCGTACGCCGGACGCTCACCACCCAGACGGGCGAACGTGTACTCGACCACGGCCTGCAGCTCGTACTCGTGTGCGGGTTCGGGGGCGAGCATCGCGGCGCGGTGTCCCTCCGCGCTGATCTCACCCGCCTTGCGAAGCAGCGCGAGCTCGGCCGGCGACTTCTTCGCGCGCAGCTGGTCGACGATCTCGTGCGCGTCCTTCACGGTCAGACGATGCTTCGCGGCGATGGTCTTCATGAACGACTGGCCGCGCGTGAGCGAGTCCTGCCTGGCGAAGTCGGCGTCGCCGAAGTCGGCGAGGGTGTAGAACGTCGGCGCCGGCGTAAGGCTCGCGAGCGAGTCGACGAACGTGCCGAGCGCGGAGAAGGGGCGGGCCTTGACGCCTAACGTCCGCTCGACGGACGCCGAGTCGGGGCGGCGGCCGTAGTAGAACGCCGTGCGTGGGTCGATGGGCGAGAGGAAGAACGTCGTCGTCGCCTTGCCGCCTCTGGCGACCATCACCATCGCGGCGTCGGGCTCGTCGAAGTTCGTGAGGTAGTGGAAGGCGGGGATCTGGTAGAATGGCCCGAAGTCGGTGACGGGCGTTCTGCCGCCAAACGCGACGACGACGGCGTCGCCGATGCGGGCGGCGAGGGAGTCGCGACGGGCGGCGTATTCGGCTTGCGGAATCTGAGCGCGAGCGCGTCCGGCCGACGCCGGGGAAACGGCGAGCGCTGATAGCGCGACGATCGAAACGCTGCGAAGCGAAGACCGCATTGCCATGGTTCCTCTCGAGTTGAACGGCGGGATTTCCGCCCGAAGAAGCTTGGGACTCATGGGCGCGATGTCGAAAGATGCGAGGGCGAACCTGTCGATGTCACCGGCCAGTTTCCCGCTGGATGCCGGCAGGTCTGGCGGGCAATATTCGTCACCCGAGGCTGGCAAGCCGATCAACGGATACTGAGCCATGTCGGGTTCGTCAGAGCCGCGGTGTAAATTGGCGCAATGCCAGATGTGCTCAGGACGGCATGAAGATACTGTCATGGAACATCCGCCAAGGCGGCGGACGTCAAACCGAGCGTATCACAGACGCGATCATCGGGCACGGGCCCGATGTCGTCGTTCTGACGGAGTACCAGCCGGAACGCGGGCCTCTCCTGCGTTCTGCCTTCGAAAGTCACGGCTTGCACCACATCGACGCGACTGCGCCAGGGCCGAAGCGCAACGGTGTATTGATTGCCGCACGGGCACCCTTCGTTCGTCGCTCTCCGCCGGCAGACATCGGCGCGTTCGAGGGTCGTTGGCTCGAAGTCGAGTTTCCGAAGAAGCAATTCGCGCTCGCCGGCGTCTACTTGCCAGACAAGAAACCAGGACTTGTTCCGTTCTGGAAACTGATTCACGCCGCGGCCGAGCAGCGGCGCGCCGGCCACTTTCTGTTCGTTGGTGATTTCAACACCGGCCACACGCCGCTCGATGCGGAGAATGACGCGTTCAGTTGCGACTGCTACTTCACCGGAATGGGAATGCTCGGCTTCACGGAACTGTGGCGACACCGTCATCGCGGCAAACTGGAATACACGTGGTACAGCAACAACCGCGGACGGAGGAACGGCTTCCGCATCGACCACGCGTTCGCGTCTGCGGGAATGCTCCGAAGAATCAGAGGCTGCGAGTATTCACATCGCGAACGAGAAGCCGGCCTATCCGATCATTCAGCGCTTCTTGTTGAA
>Ga0075418_10008195_pt1 | contig 11725 bp, 10 predicted proteins | sample SoiMetdeltSBSDD2_FD_81776 | JGI IMG/M metagenome (GOLD analysis project Ga0075418, IMG submission 81776) | Bulk soil microbial communities from a Populus tree surrounding site in Tennessee, USA - Soil MetaG P. deltoides SBSDD2 | ecosystem: Environmental > Terrestrial > Soil > Tree plantation...
AAAGGTGAAGGATGCCGCTACTTGGTGCGCATGTCTCAACGTCCGGAGGTGTAGACAAAGCCCCTGCGAATGGCAAAGACTTGGGTTGCGACGCAATTCAGATATTCACGCGGAACCAGATGCAATGGCGGGCCCGGCCTTTGTCCGAGTTGGAGATCGCCGGCTTTCGTAAGGGGCTCAAGGAATGCGTCATTCAGACAACGGTTTCCCATGATTCTTATCTCATCAATCTAGGTAGTCATGAGCCAGTGACGTTGCAAAAGTCGTTAGAAGCATTCGCCGATGAGATTGAGCGCTGTGAGCACCTCGGGATTCCCTTCCTTGTATTTCATCCTGGATCGCACGTCGGGTCCGGTGAAGCGGCAGGTTTGCAGCGCATAGCCGACAGCTTGAATGCAGTGCTGGGTCAGAAGCCGAAGTATAGGACTCAAGTCTTGCTCGAAAACACGGCAGGCCAGGGCAGCAACCTGGGATATCGCTTCGAACAGCTGGCTGCCATTCTGGCCAAGACGGAGAACCCAAACCGGTTGGGCGTTTGCCTTGATACCTGTCACCTCTTTGCGTCTGGCTACGATTTGCGAACACGCACCACCTATGAAGCGACCTTCAAAGAGTTTGATGCCATCGTCGGACTAGGTCGAGTGAAGGTCTTTCATCTCAACGATTCCAAGAAAAGTCTGGGCAGCCGCGTGGACAGGCATGAGAACATTGGCAAAGGAGAACTGGGACTGGAGCCGTTTCGCTTCTTGCTCAATGACCCACGTTTCGCTGGTCTCCCCATGTTGCTGGAGACCCCAGGGGGCGATGGAGCGTATCGTATCGATCTAACTACTTTGCGAAGCCTGAAACAATGAGACATCGACGCTTGTTTTTATTGCTGTTCGCCTGTGTTCTCACTTCATCCTGTCAGAACGCTCAGCAACGTTCTAGCGGGAGTGAGCCTCCAGTGCATAGCTACCTCCAACTGTTGGAGCGTCTCGAGGTGGCGGGCAGCCGATACCGCCGCGCTACCGACTTGCTGAAGTACAGCAGTTCCAGTTTGGAGCGAAGCTTGGCGGAGAGTCATCTGCAACTAGCACGCCAGTTTCTGGAGAGTGAGTTTGAACTAGCCGACGTCGAATCCAAGAGCTTGGCGCTTAGCGAAGCAGCCACGACCGAGGGGGGGTCGGCTCCAACTGCCGCCGAGCAAAGCCAGTACGACAAGATCGCAGCGGAAGTCTGGCGCCTTTCAGCCGAGGTTGAAGAGGCCAAGGAACGATTGGCTGCTGCTCGGCAGAATCTGAAGAAAGCGGCTACCGCTGAGGCATTCCGTAAGGGTCAGCAAATCGTCGATCAGCTCCAAAAGGAAGTCGATATTGCCGACAAGAAGCTGGATTTGGCGGGATCGAATCTCGATATTCAGGATTACAAGCGCAAGCGTTCAACTGTGGGTTCTTCGGGTACGTTGTCGTTCCCGGAACGCCTCAAGATGATGAAGGACGATCTCATTCCTGCGGCAAAGCCCGTGGCCTCGACTGCGGTCCGAAGTGCGGACCCGCCACAAGTCGCAACTACAGGAGAATCGCAAGGCGGAATCGTCGCCAGCGCGCGGGACTACTTTGCTCGAAGAGAGAAGTTCCAAAGCCTGCGGCACACGCAGCTGGAAACGCAACGACTGGTGAACCAGGTCAAGGAAAGCTTGGAGCGGCGGCAGCGAGACCTTGAAATGCTTCAGGCCCAGCATCTCGAACTGAATCAAAAAACAGAAGGAGCCTACAGCAAGGCCTACCAATTGCTGCAACAGGGGGGCCAGGCGGCGGCAGTTGCGCGGGTATTGGAAGAGGCCGACCGACAGATGTCGGAGTCGGCTCGGCTTGAGCAACAGAAAGAGCTGGCCAATCGCGCCCTGACCGTGGTTCGCAGACAAACCGAGCTGGTGCGTGACGACAATGAGAAGCTGGCCAGTTGGACCGGCGTTGCCACCGAAGAGAGTAGTGACTCACTTTTCCGCGTTGGCAGCCGCGTCGGCATTGTGCTGGCCCTGATTCTCGCGATCCTGGTGCTTTCTCATTACCTCAAGAAGCTTCCGTATAAATTTACGCGCGAAGGCAAGAATCTCTACTACTTTCGCAAGCTTATTAGCTTCACTTCGGGATTGCTGATCGCCGTCATTGTAGTCTTGAACTTCATGGGAGACTTCGGCAGTCTCACCGCCGTGTTAGGACTGGCCGGCGCCGGTCTCGCTATCGCCTTGAAGGATCCGATTGTCAGCCTGGTAGGGTGGTTCCTGATTGTTGGCAGGTTTGGGATCAGCGTTGGCGATCGCGTGGAGATCAATCAGGTGAAAGGCGACGTCATCGACATCGGCCTGCTTCGCATCACACTCCTCGAGGTGGGTAACTGGATAGGCGCCGAGCAATCCACCGGACGCGTCGTCTTTTTCCCCAACAGCTTCATCTTCCAGAGCCACTACTTCAATTACTCGACGGGCAATTCATTCATTTGGGACGAAATTCGCTTCACTGTGACCTATGAGAGCGACTGGAAACGAGCACGCCAAATCCTGGAAGAGGTGGCGACGAGGGCTTCACAAACCTTCGTTGACGCCGCCAAAGGCAGCCAGAAACAGTTGGAACGCCAGTATCAGATCAACCTGGGTACGTTGACACCGTACGTATATGTTTCGATTGCCAACAACGGCATCGATCTGGTGCTTCGCTATCTGACTGGCATTCGTAAGCGTCGTTCCACACAAGACCAGATTTGTCAGGAGATCCTGCAGGCGTTTGGAGCTGTGCCAGACATTGAACTGTCCGCTCCGGCACGGCGAGCTGCCGTGGAGACCAAGCCGGCCGCCACGACCACTCCAGAGCCGGCTGGGGGGTGAAGACTATCTCAATGACGACTGAAATCTACTGTGTCCGCCACGGCCAATCCATTCACAATCAGCAACAGACCATCGCAGGACAACTCGATTCTGAGCTGACCGCACTCGGATTCGAAGATGCCAGGAGTGTGGCTGCGACCATTGGACGGCGCGATTTTGAGATCGTCTATTGCAGCGACTTGTTACGCGCCCGCCAGACTGCAGAAACCATCATGAATACGCTTGAGTTTAGCTGCCCAGTGCGTTACTCGCCGCTGATTCGTGAGTTGGATTACGGCCGTTTTACCGAAAAGAAGGTTGACGAAACCTTCAAGATTCTCAACTACAAGCGCGTTCCAGACCAGCGATATCCTGAGGGGGAAAGCTTCAACGACATGCAGGCGCGGGTTCGACAATTCCTGAGCCAAATGCTGGAGGAGTCGGCTGGGAAGCATATTCTTGTAGCAGCTCACGCTGGCTCCATTCGCCTCATGGCTATGCTGCTCGACCCGACTCATGGGCAGGAGCATCTGGATCGTGCCTATGGCAATCGCTTTGTCGGCAGGGCGGTCATGGACGGAGGCAATCGGCCCATCTCATTTGAAGTGCTTCAAAATCCGGAGCGCGGCGGGTTCTAGCTGTTGGGCACTCTCACCTCGGCTGCTGTTGGCTCAAGCAATGCAGCGTGCCCAGCCCCCAAACTAGATCAACGCTGTGAATGCCAATGACCTCTCTATCTGGAAACAGCCGAGCCAGTATCGAAAGCGCTTCCCGGTCGTGCGGATCGTTGAAGGTTGGAACCAGCACAGCAGAGTTCCCAATATAGAAATTGGCGTAGCTGGCAGGCAACCGCTGGCCCTGAAACCAGAGCGGTCGCGGCATTGGCAGCGGGACAATCTCCAGAGGCTTCCCGTCTTGATCCGTCATGGACTTCAGTAGTTCCAGGTTGTGGAGCAGCGGCTGAAAGTTCGCGTCGTCAGCGTCTTTCTCCTGAGCGACAACCACTGTTGTCGGGTTCACAAAGCGAGCCAGATCGTCCACGTGGCCGTGCGTGTCGTCGCCTGCGATACCATTCTGCAGCCACAGCACCTTGCGAATTCCCAAGTATTCGGCAAACACGCCTTCCATATCCTCGCGGCTGAGTTTCGGGTTCCGCGCTTGAACCGGACTAAGGAGGCACTCCTCGGTTGTCATCAGCGTTCCTTTGCCGTTGACATCGATGCTGCCACCTTCTAGGACAACCCGATAAGGCATTTTTTCCGCTTCCCAGTGAGGCTCCCACTGCTTCAGCTTGAGCGCCAGAGCGATCCTGGCAGGAATCGCATTGTCTCTCTTCCAGTTGGAATATTTGGCCCAGCCGTTGAACTTCCAATTCGTGATGGCAAGTTCTGGATGCTCGGCGACCTCCCGCTTGACAAAGATGGGGCCAAAGTCCCGCGACCAGACGCGATCCGTGGGAAATGGAAAAAAATCAATTTGGTCGGGATCGATGCCAGCGCGCTTGAGCACGTTCCGAGCGCGGTTACGCAGCCGTTCGTCTTGGACGAGAATGCAGACCCGCTCGCCGTGATGCAGGTGCCTAACAATCTCGGTATAGACCCAAGCGATAGGAGTGAACTTTCCTGGCCAGTCTTCCCGATTGTGCGGCCAGGCAATCCAGGTGGCGTGATGCGGCTCCCACTCGGCCGGCATGCGGAAACCGCTGGGAAGTCGGGGAATTCGAGGCATGAAAAGAGGATCTCTAATCTGGAAGGCAAATGGCGACGGAACGAGCCGCTTCCAAAACTACAATGACGAATGACTAAACCCGAATGACGAAAGAAGCCCGAATGACTGAATAACGAATTCGGACTTCGGACTTCGACATTCTTTAGTCATTAGGGTTTAGTCATTCGTCATTCACCCTGTCCGATCGATCAATCGGTTCACGATCGGACCATAGCTGTCGATGCGCCGGTCACGCAGGAAGGGCCAGTTGCGCCGTACGCTTTCCAAGTGAGCCAAATCGCATTCCGCAACCAGGATCTCTTCCTTGTTGTTGGAGGCTTCGCTCAACACAACTCCGAACGGATCGCTTACAAAGGAGCTGCCCCAAAACTCCAGTCCACCCTCGGAAGGGCCTTCGTGACCGACGCGATTCACGGCCGCAACATAGACTCCATTGGCAATGGCATGGGCGCGTTGGATAGTGCGCCAGGCATCGTGTTGCTCGGTGCCATACTGATCTTTCTCGGACGGGTGCCACCCGATGGCTGTCGGATAGAACAGAACCTTTGCGCCTTGGAGGGCCGTCAGCCTCGCTCCTTCGGGATACCACTGGTCCCAGCAAACCAACACGCCGATGCGCCCGTAACGCGTATCAAAACACCGGTAACCTTGATCGCCCGGCGTGAAATAGTACTTCTCGAAGTACAGGGGATCGTCCGGAATGTGCATCTTTCGGTACGTTCCCAGCAGCGATCCATCGGCATCAAGCACGACAGCGGTGTTGTGGTACACCCCTGCGTCCCTCCGTTCGAAAAGCGAGCCGACAATCACCACCTGGTGTTGCCGGGCCGCCGTCGCCAAAGCTTCTGTACTCGGTCCCGGGATGGGCTCAGCCAGATCGAAAATCGTTGCGTCCTGCTTCTGGCAGAAGTACTGGGAGCGGAATAGTTCCTGCAAACAAATAATCTGCGCCCCGCGTTGGGCTGCCTGGCCAATCAGTGTTAGCGCCTTTTGCAGGTTGTGGTCTACCCCGAGCCCACATGACATTTGGATGAGTCCTAGTTTGAATTTCGATGGAGTTGGCTTCATTGCATTTGCCTCGCTAGGATCCTAATCCTGACGTCGCGATGGCCGTATGAGGGGTGAGTCTGTGCCCTCTGAACGGCACCCTATCTTAAGGGAAATTGCAGCACTTCCAAGATCAAAGTTTCGCGGATAGTCGATAGATTCGGCGTCATCTGATGCTAAAGGAACACTGCTCCCCCTGGCCTTCATGAGTCCCTGCGGGATGACAAGACGGATCACTGATTCGAGTCCTCGGCATGTCTGCGAGGCCGAGCACGAGGACGACGACCAGGAGAATCTTCATGGAGGTTTGGCGAATCCTGCACTTCTGAGAACAAGTCGGTTGTGCCCAATGGGATGGCGCGTTTATAATGCTCACGCTTTGTTCGTTCTCCCAAGGAACTGATGCTCAACCGTCGAACCTTCATCGCTTCGGTGTCGCTGTCGTCCTGGGTCGCTCAGGCGGCCCAAAACAAACCGGCGACGGGAGTCTCGCGGCTGCCGAGCCGTCCTCGTGTGATTTCGAGCGACAACGGCATCCGTGCGGTTGAGAAAGCCATGTTGGTCCTAGAGGCTGGCGGCAGCTCGCTGGATGCCGTCGTCGAAGGTGTCACCCTGGTTGAAGATGATCCCGAGGATCAGGGAGTCGGGTTGGGAGGCCTTCCCAATGCCGATGGCGAAGTGGAGCTCGACGCATCAGTGATGTACGGCCCAACGGGTGGCGCAGGCGCGGTCGGGGCGCTGAAATCGATCCGCAATCCCGCCAAAGTTGCCCGATTGGTCATGCAGCGCACCACGCGCGTGTTCCTGGTGGGTGAGGGCGCCCTCCAGTTTGCCCTGGCGCACGGGTTTCAAAAAGAGAATCTTCTCACGGAGAAATCACGCCTGGCCTGGTTGAAATGGAAAGAAGGGTTAAGCGACTCCGACGATTGGGTGGCACCGCCCAGCCCAAAGGCTGAAGCGAAGAGGCCGCAGGGTACAATCAATTGCCTGGCCATCGACAGCGCGGGAGATCTGTCCGGCGTCACCACCACCAGCGGGCTCGCATTCAAACCGCCGGGCCGTGTCGGTGATTCACCCATCATCGGGGCAGGACTCTATGTGGACAATGCGGTGGGGGCGGCGGGTGCTACGGGAAACGGTGAAGCCAACATTCGCGTTGTCGGATCGCATACGGTGGTTGAGTTGATGCGGCAAGGGAAGGCGCCCGAGCAAGCCTGTATCGAAACTTTGAAGCGAGTGATGGATCTTTTTAAGGGCAACCCGCCTCAGTTGAATTTCTACGCCATGAACAAGAAGGGTGAATCCGGAGCGGCCTCAATCTACAAAGGAGCCGGGTATTGCTTGCATGACGGCACGCAGTCATATCGCCTCCAAAGTGCCTGGCTGCTGGAGAAGAAGACCACGTGAGCGCAGAGTAACCTTTCGCGTACTACCGTCAAAGAGGAACCATAGGAGTTGTATGGACAAACGTAAAGTCATTGTTCGCAAGGTGAACGGGGAAATCGTAAAGGGGTACGTGGAGGAGTCTCTGGATCCGGTGAGCGGCAAGGAAAACAGCATAACGATCGCTTCCCTGACGGAGGAGTTGATTCATGTGCCGATGACGGACATCAAGGCGCTTTTCTTTGTACGCAAGTTTTCAGGGAATAAAGAATACTCCGAGGTGAAATTCTTTGAGAGTCAGCCGCGCATCGACGGCCTGTGGGTGCGAGTCTATTTTTTTGACAATGAAGCTATCGAAGGCATCGTTGCGAACTCGATGAATTTTCTCATCGAAGATGGTTTCTACCTGAAGCCTCCGGATCCCAACAGCAATAATCGCCTCATGTACATCGTGAAGTCAGCACTCAAAGACTTCACGGTGCTTGGAGTGCAGTACTCCAAAGGCAACATCGCGGACTACTATGAGCGGTTCATGAGCTCCAAGAAACCGGAAGAAAAACCCACCAGCTAGCGACAGAGCAGCGCGGAGGCTTGCGCTGCTTGCGTTGATGCGGTGGTGCTCCTCGCACGACGATTGGCAATCCCTACCTGCTCTGGGCCTCCCCTCTTATGCGTAACGCAACAGGAAGAAAGAACACCCAGCTCCTGAACTGTTCCTTCGCTAACCTGTGAAACGCCACGGCATCGACTACGAAGCTCTCGACAAAACGCACCTCTGGCACCCCTTCACGCAGATGCGCGACTGGATGGATTCTCCCCAACTCGTGATCGAGCGTGGTCAGGGAGTCTATCTCTTCGACACCAAAGGCAATCGGTATCTGGATGGAGTTTCCTCTCTCTGGGCGAATATCCATGGGCATCGGCATCCGGTTCTCACGCGGGCCATCCGTTGGCAACTGACTCAGCTCGAACACAGCACTTTTCTGGGGCTAACTAACGTGCCGGCAGTCGAGCTTGCCGAGAAGCTGGTCGCTGTGGCTCCGCGCAACCTCACCCGCGTCTTCTATTCGGACAACGGCTCAACAGCGGTTGAGGTTGCTTTGAAGATGTCGTTTCAGTTCTGGCGTCAAAAGGGCAAAGAGTTTGCACGCAAGAAGACCTTCATTTCTTTCACAAACGCGTATCATGGCGACACCATCGGCTCGGTGAGCTTGGGCGGGGTGGACTTGTTTCACCAAATATTCAAGCCGTTGCTGTTCAAGTCGTACAAGGCGTTCTATCCCGATTGCTACCGCTGTCCGTTCGGGAAGCAACCCACGTCCTGCGAGGTTTACTGCGTGAAGGACTTTGAAGCGATCCTGAAAGAACATCACCCTGAAGTCTGCGCTGTCGTTGTTGAGCCTGCCGTTCAAGGTGCGGCCGGAATGCTAACGGCGCCGCGAGGGTTCTTGAAACGTATCGAAACGCTCTGCCACGAGCACCACATCCACTTGATTCTCGACGAGGTTGCCACAGCGTTTGGGCGCACAGGAACCATGTTTGCGTGCGAGCAGGAGCAGGTGACGCCTGACTTTCTGGCTTTGGCCAAAGGACTCAGTGGCGGCACCTTGCCTCTAGCAGCCACTTTGACGACGCACGAGGTGTTCGAGGCCTTCCTTGGCGAATACGCCGACTTCAAGTCTTTCTTCCACGGCCACACCTACACAGGTAACCCCTTAGCCTGTGCCGCTGCGGCAGCCAACCTCGATTTGTTCAAATCTGAAAAGACTCTTCAAAAGCTAAAGCCCAAGATCGCATATCTGAGACGCGGGCTGGCTGATTTTTGGCAACTCAGACATGTCGGCGACATTCGGCAGGCGGGCTTTATGGTGGGCATCGAGCTTGTGAAGGATCGGGATTCAAAGACTCCTTACCCGGCAAAGGACCGCATCGGACACACTGTTGTGCTGGAAGCTCGGCGCCGCGGTGTAATCTTGCGGCCGCTCGGTAACGTTGTGGTGCTGATGCCACCGCTCTCGATCTCACACGCAGAGTTGAAGTCGTTACTCGACGTCACTTACGGGAGCATCGAGAAAGCCACGCAGGAATTGGAACGGGCTCCCGCTTCGAGACGGCCTTCCTCTGTGTATAATGGCCGGACCGCAGCCTCGCTTCAGAAGCAAAGAAAGAACATCGGTTCTAACAGTTGAGAAGGTGAACATGGCTCATAACACCAGGCGAGTTTTCATCACTCTCCAAGCTCTAGGTCTGATTCTTTGTTTGAGAATGTCGTCGCGCGCTACAGATCGTCCGCCTTTGGTGGGCATTGCGCATATTGCCTTCCAGGTCGGCGACCTGGCAAAGGCTCAGGCCTTCTATGGCGGCTTGCTGGGATATGACGACCCCTTTCGGCTTTACAAGGAGGACGGCACGACCAGCCTTGTCTACTTCAAAGTGAATGACCGGCAGTACATTGAAATCTTCCCCGGACTACCAGGGGACCGGGACGATCGTCTGTCGCACATTGCCCTGGAGACGACCAATCTCGAAGCGCTGCGACTGTATCTGGCTGAGAAAGGTGTCCAAGTTCCGGGGAAGGTCAACACCGGGCGGGATGGCAATTTGAATTTCACGGTGAAGGATCCGGACGGACACCGTGTGGAGTTTGTACAGTACCAGCCTGGCTCGATGCAGATGAAAGCGAAGGGCAGCTATCTGGGTGCAAAGAGATTGTCGAGCCGGATGCTTCACGTCGGCGTTACTGTCGCGGACGTGGCCGCTGCTGACCGATTCTACAGGGACATTCTTGGTTTCTCCGAAATCTGGCGAGGCGGCACTACTGACGACGTGACGAGTTGGATCAACATGAAAGTGCCGGACGGTACGGATTACGTTGAATACATGCTTGTGACGGATAAAGTGGATCGGAAGCGCCTTGGCACACTGCACCACGCCGCGCTTTTGGTTCCAGATATGCAGCAGGCCCTGGAAACCCTACGCGAGCGGCCGCTGGGTTGGGATCCAGCGTATGTCCAGGCACCGCGGGTCGGCCGGAACAAGCGGTGGCAGCTCAATCTGTACGATCCGGACGGTAGCCGGACTGAACTCATGGAACCGTTCACGATGCGGTGAAGATGGGTGAACTGGGCTGCAACGCTTGAATAAAGATGGCGAACGTGGTGGATACTAAGCCGAACCCCGGAGATCCTTAGCGGGCTATACAGGTCTTTGCCTCCAGTGCGGACTGGATTCCGGCTCGCGCTACGCTTGGCCGGAATGACGATGCGAGTACCTGTCGTTTTTGATTCATTCCCGCGAATCGGGCACATTCCGTCATTCCGGCGAAAACCGGAATCCAGGACATATTGTCGAGGAACTACATACTTGAAAACTGACCTTCAGAGAATGACTCTTCTCAGAACCTTGGCACTCGCCATTACTTTTTCGTTCTTTGCGAGCGCCATCGTGCTCCTCTCGGGTGAACAGACCGCCTCAGAGAAGCACCTCAGGAACCTCCGCCAACTCACGTCCGGAGGAGAGAACGCGGAAGCCTATTTTTCATTTGATGGCAAGAAACTGATCCTCCAGTCCACACGAGCGAACTGGCCTTGCGATCAGATTTACGTCATGAACATCGATGGAAGCGGCGTGCAGCAAGTAAGCACGGGTAGGGGTCGCACAACCTGCGCTTACTTTCTGAAGGACGGAAAGCGCTTTCTCTATTCATCCACGCATTTAGGAAGCGCCGAGTGTCCACCCAAGCCGGACTATTCACGCGGTTACGTCTGGCCGATCGACAAGAATTTCGACATCTTTCTTTCGGACTTGGACGGCAAGCTGACTCGTTTGACAGAGACACCGGGCTACGACGCCGAAGCCACGGTTTCGCCTGATGGCAAGAAGATCGTGTTCACTTCTGTACGCGACGGCGATCTGGAGTTGTACTCGATGAATGTTGACGGAACGGGGGTGCGGCGTCTGACGCACCACGTCGGCTATGACGGTGGGGCATTCTTCTCTCCCGATGGACGGAAGATAGTCTACCGCGCCTCCTATCCGGCGGATGAGAAAGCCAAGGCCCGTTATCAAGCGCTGTTGGCCGAGCATTTGGTCGAGCCACGGCAGTTGGATCTCTATGTCATGAATGCCGATGGTTCCAATCCGGTTCAAGTCACGAACAATCGCGCCGCCAACTTTTGCCCCTTCTTTCATCCCGACGGAAAGCGAATCATCTTTGCGTCGAACGTCAGTGACCCGAAGGGGCGCAACTTCGATCTCTACATGGTGAACCTCGATGGGACCGGACTGGATCGAATCACTTTCAACGAAACCTTCGATGGATTTCCGATGTTCTCGCCAGATGGAAAGCGGCTCGTCTTCGCGTCGAACCGTAACGCTCGCCAACCTGGAGAAACGAACGTATTCATTGCTGATTGGCAGGAATGAAACTATGCGTCCGGCCGCCCGTGTCGCAGGCCAGCCGGCAGTTCGCAATTGATGAAGACTTCTAAATCGGTTGCCATTCCGGCACCAACCGGCCAAGACGCTCATGCATTTCTCAAAACTTAGGCACCCTGGAAACGACCTTTTGTGCGAGGGATCAAATCGTACAGCAGCGATTCTTCCGCAAGTGACTCAACCGCTGCCTCGAAATTTCTATGCGCGTCCGACTCGCACCGTTGCTCGCGAGCTGTTGGGTTGCACGCTTGTGAGACAACTAGATGGTATGCGGCTTTCTGGCGT
>Ga0075418_10008197_pt1 | contig 11723 bp, 9 predicted proteins | sample SoiMetdeltSBSDD2_FD_81776 | JGI IMG/M metagenome (GOLD analysis project Ga0075418, IMG submission 81776) | Bulk soil microbial communities from a Populus tree surrounding site in Tennessee, USA - Soil MetaG P. deltoides SBSDD2 | ecosystem: Environmental > Terrestrial > Soil > Tree plantation...
CGGCGGGTGCGACGACGGGTACGGCGGCGGGTGCGACGACGGGTGCGGCGGCGGGTGCGACGACGGGTGCGGCGGCGGGTGTGCCGGAACGGCGGTCGAGCCGTCATGCTGGAGACCCCGGGCGGACCAACCGACTGACCGACGAGGCGAGGCACGATGGACGAAGCAGCCGTTCGGCGGCTGATAGAGCAGGTCAAGGCAGGGCTGGTCGAGACCGAGGAGGTGGTGGCCCGGCTCCGCCGCCTGCCCTACGCCGACCTCGGGTTCGCCCGTGTCGACCACCACCGTGCGCTCCGCCAGGGGCTGGCGGAGGCGGTCTATGGCCCCGGGAAGACCCCCGAGCAGTGCGCGGCGATCGTGGCCGAGCTGCTGGCGGTGCCGGGCGGCGGGCCGGTCCTCCTCACCCGGGCATCGGACGCGCAGGCCGCCGCGGCGTTGGCCGCCAACCCCTACGGCCAGCGGCACGGCGCCACGCTGGTGTGGCGTCCCGTGGCCGAGCTGCGGCCCGAGAACGTGGTGGTGGCCGCGGCCGGTACCGCCGACCTCCCGGTGGCCGACGAGTGCGCTGTGGTGCTGGCGGCGCACGGATTCGATCCCGGGCGGCTCAACGACGTGGGCGTGGCCGGCGTCCATCGGCTGCTGGCGTCGACCGACGAGCTGGCCAAGGCCGACGCGGTCGTGGTGGTCGCCGGCATGGAGGGCGCCCTCGCCAGCCTGATCGGCGGGATCACCGCCGCGCCGGTCATCGCCGTGCCGACCAGCGCCGGGTACGGGGCGAGCTTCGGCGGGATCACGGCGCTGCTGGCGATGCTGTCCTCCTGCGCCGCCGGCGTGACCGTGGTCGGCATCGACAACGGCTTCGGCGCGGCGTACGCACTGCTGCGCATGCTCGGCCCCGCCGGGCCCGCGGCGGGTGGGCCGGCATGACCCGAGGCGATAGGTCCCGGATTCCGACGGCCGAGGCAATGGGTCCCGGGGGCCGGGACCCATTGCCTCGGGCTCGTCGGAACGGGACCTATCGCCTCGGGGTGGGGGCCGCCGCCGGGCCGGTCGGGTCGGTCGGGTCGGCCGCTGGAGCCCCGGGTGGACGCGGGCCGGCCGCGCCGGTCGGGCCGGCCGCTGGAGTCCCGACTGGGCGCGTGCGCCGCCGAAGGGCGGTGGGATGAGCGACGACCGGCCGGGAGGGGACGCTCCGGTCCGCCCGGCCCCGCCCGGCGAGGTGGGCGAGGTGGGCGAGGTGGAGCTGCGCACGCCGGGCGACCGGCCCGAGGTGGGCGCACGGCTGGCGCGGACCGGCGAGGCGGGCGAGGTGGCGGAGGGCGAGGGGGTGGGGGTCCGGGGCGGGAGGCGGACGGTTGCCTGGTTCCACTGCTTCAGCGGCATCGCCGGCGACATGGCGCTGGGTGGGCTCATCGACGCGGGGGCCGACCTCGACGAGGTCCGGGCGCTGCTCCACCGGCTCCCCGTGTCGGGCTGGACGGTGGAGGCCGAGCCGGTGCTGCGCGGCGGCATCGCCGCGACCAAGATCCACGTACACGCCGCCGACGATGCCGTGGTCCGGACCGCCGCCCACATCGTGGGGCTGGTCGAGGAAGCCCGCCTCCCCGCCCGGGTGACCAGTCGGGCCCGGGCCGTGTTCCACGCCCTCGCCGACACCGAGGGCCGGCTGCACCGCCGCCCCGCCGAGCAGGTCCACTTCCACGAGGTGGGCGGCATCGACGCCATCATCGACGTCGTCGGCACCTGCGCCGCGCTCGAGGTCCTGGGCATCGACGAGGTGCACGCCAGTCCGGTCGCAACCGGCACCGGCATGGTCCGAGCGGCCCACGGTCTGCTGCCCAATCCGCCGCCGGCGGTGGTCGAGCTCCTCCGCTCGGCGCCGACCTACGGCATCGACCTGCCGGTGGAACTGACCACCCCGACGGGCGCTGCGCTGCTCGCGGCCATGGTCAGCCGGTGGGGTGCCCTCCCCGCGGTGCGGATCCTCGCCAGCGGCTACGGCGCCGGTAGCCGCGAGCTGGAGGGACGACCCAACGCCGTCCAGGTCGTGCTGGGCGAGGCAGCCGAGAGTCCCCCTGGTCGGGTGGGCCAGCGCCCCGGCCAGCCGGTCGTACTGCTCGAGGCGAACCTGGACGACGCCACCGGCGAGGTCCTCGCCCACACCATCGCCGCCCTACTCGAAGCGGGCGCCCACGACGCCTGGATCACCCCGATCGTGATGAAGAAGGGTCGCCCCGCCCACGTGGTCAGCGCGCTGGCCGACCCCTCCCTCGCCGAGCAGGTCGCCACGACGTTGGCGGCAGAGTCGGGGACCCTGGGCCTGCGGGGCCTGACCATGGAGCGCTGGCCGGCCGCCCGCTCGACCGCCACCGTCGACGTCGACGGCCTGCCCATCCGGGTCAAGCTGAGCCCGGGCCGGATCAAGGTCGAGCACGACGACGCGGCGTGGGTCGCCCGCCAGCGGGGCATCCCGCTGCGCGAGGTGCTGGCCCGGGCCGAGGCCGAGGCTCGCCGGACCCGCCACCTCACCGCCGCCGACCCTGCCGGGCCGGCAGATGCCGCCGCCCCGCCGCCCAGCCTCGACCCCGGCGACGCCACGGCGTGAGCCGGAACCGTCGCGCCAGGCGTCTTTGAAGATCGATGGCCGCATAGGGGCCAAAGATCTTCAAAGAACCGTGGTCAGGCGATGTCAGGCGGCACGAGCGCCGTTCCTGCTGACCGAGACGTCAGGCGGCCGGCACCGGGCCGCCACCGGGTCAGGCGGCGTCGGTGGCGTCGGAGCCGAGGGTCGACACCGGCACGCGACCCGGGCAGCGGTCGAGCAGGACGGCCTCCACGCCGCACCGGAACCGGTCCACCGGCGCGAGGTGCCGATCGGCCCGCTCGGCGGCCTCCTCGTCGGTCGGGTTCCGCACGAGCGCCAGCCCCAGCAGCCCACCGACCGCGACCAGCCCGGCGCCGATCAGCATCCCGGTGCGGTAGCCGTCGGAGAAGGCTGCGGGATCGAGGTAGGTGTCACCGGTGATCCCCGCCAGTACGGGCACGGCCGCGACGGTCGCCAGCTGGCTGGCGCGAGCGACGGTGGTGTTGACGCCCGAGGCGATCCCCGCGTGGTGGTCGTCGACGGCGCCGAGGGCGGTCGTGGTCAGCGGCGCGACGGTGAACGCGAGGCCCAGGCCGACCACCACCACGCCCGGCAGCACGCCGGTGAGATAGGCGTCCCCGGCATCGACCGTCGCCAGCACCACGAGCCCGAGGGCCAGCACCAGCGGCCCGACGCTCAGCTGCAGGCGCGGCCCGATCCGCGTGGCCAGCTGGCCCGACCAGGACGACAGGGCCAGCATCAGGACCGTGATCGGCAGGCTCGCGGCGCCGGCCTCGAGAGCCGAGTAGCCGAGCACCTGCTGGAGCTGCATGATCAGCAGGAAGAACACGATGCCCAGCCCGCCGTACATCGCGACGGTGACCAGGTTGGCCGCCCGGAACTGGGCCGAGCGGAAGATCGAGGGCGGCAGCATCGGATGCGACTCCCGCCGCTCGGCCGCTACGAAGGCCGCCAGTGCGAGGACGCCGACCGCCAGCGGTACCAGCACCGACGGGGACGCCCAGCCATCGTCCCCGGCGGCGATCAATCCCCAGCTCAGTGAGGCCAGCGAGGTGGCGATCAGTGCGGCGCCGAGGATGTCGACATGGCCGTCGGCCTCCGGGTTCCGTGTCTCGGGCACGTGGCGGACCGTCACGGCGACGACCAGCAGCGCGAACGGCAGGTTGATGAAGAACACCCACCGCCACGAGGCGGCGTCGACCAGCCACCCGCCCAGGAACGGCCCGACCGCGGACGCCACGCCGGTCAGTCCGGACCAGGCGCCGATGGCCTTGCCCCGGTCCTCGCGGCGGAAGCTGGCCTCGAGGATCGCCAGGCTCCCTGGCGTGAGCAGCGCCCCGCCGATCCCCTGCACCACCCGGGCCACCACCAGCAGCCCGGCGCTCGGCGCGATCCCGCAGGCCATCGAGGCCGCGGCGAAGACGAGGACGCCGGCGAGGAAGACCCGCCGCCGGCCCACGATGTCGCTGAGCGACCCGCCCAGCAGGATCAGGGAGGCCGTCGCCAGCAGGTAGCCGTTCAGCACCCACTGGAGGCCCGACATGCTGGAGTCGAGGCTGCGCCCGATCTCGGGCAGGGCGACATTGACCACCGTGCTGTCGAGGAAGGCCATGCCCGAGGCTCCGACCGTGGCCAACAGCACCCACCGCCCCTGCGCCGACGCGAAGGACAGGGGCTCGGGTGCGGTCGCGCTAGCCGTCGCATCGGGCACTGCCCGTGGACGCTACCGGCGACGGCCGTCCGCCGTGGCCGCTGGCGGCCCGCCTCACGCCCGGCGCCAACTGACGGCCGTCCGGCAGCCGGCGGGAGCGCACGGCCGAGGTGCGGCCCACCGGACCGCCGCAGGAACGTGGAGGAGGCGGGTGAGCCGGCGAGGCCGCTCGGAAGCCGCATGCGGCCCGTTCGTCGCCGAAGCCGAAGCCGAGGCGTTCGGTTCAGGGTCACGCCGGAGGCCCCGAGCCGAAGGCGAAGGGCGCAGCCGGAGGCGAAGAACGGCGCTCAGCCGGCGAGGCCGGCCGCGAAGCGCTCCAGGACCCGCCGCCCGAGCCGCACCGCCCACTCCCGGGTCGGCGACCCGTCGGGGGCGTCGACCATCACGTAGAACGCCCGGCCCTCGCCGAGGACGTACAGCAGACCGTCGAGGTAGCGGGCGCTGTCGCCGAGCAGCACGTGCTCGGCCCCGTCGAGCAGGTCGACCATCCACTCGTACCACCGGCGGGCGTCGAACGGGGTGACCTCGTCGACCGCGTGCCCGACGTGGACGCCGAACGACCAGCGGCGGCTGTCACCGCCCTGGGCGTCGAAGCGGACCCCCAGATCGTCGTCGGTGTAGGTCAGGGCGGGCCCGCCGACGGGCAAGCCGGTGAGGGCGACGACCTCGTCGTGGGAGATCAACGAGAAGGGATCCGGGGCGCCGAGCGACATGGCCCGGCGAGCCACCTCGTAGTCCTGGGGCTGGAGCTCGACGCCGTGGACGCCGTGCACCGCACCCCGGTCACGGCGTCCGCTCTGGTTGAGGATGTTCGCTCGTGCAGCTTCAGCCGCCTGCTTGAAGCGGTCCCCGATACCCACGGCCTGGAGGTTAGTTCCGTCCTCCCCCCGGAGGACCCCATCGAGCAGCCCGCGATCAGATCATGAAGGCCAGGTTGGAGAGGATCTGGCGGCCCAGCTCCTCGTCGCCGGTGATGTTCACCGCCGACCGCACCCACGGGTGGTCCCAGGGTCGGCGACCGCCCACCAGACGGCAGAAGGTCGCCCCGGGCATGGTCAGCGTGACGGTGGGCTCCTCGGTCAGCCGATCGACCACCCGCGCCCGGTCGGTCACCCGGAGGTCGAGGGTGTCCGACAGCGGTCCCTTCAGGTCGAAGCGGACCGAGGTCCCCGCCGGTGCGCCGGCCTTCTTCCCGACCACATAGCCCAGCGAAGCGGCGATCTCGTCCAGGGAGACCTCGGGGGCGATCCCCTCGAGGTGGCCGGGCCGGCCGACGGCTTCCCGCACGTCCTGCTCGTGGAACCACTGGTCCATGACCCGGATGCGCATGAGCCGCCCGTAGCTGTCCTCGCCACCGGGGGTCCAGGTGGGTTGGTCGAAGGCCTTCTGGTCCATGAGCCGCAGGGCGGCCTGGCGTTCGATGATGACCTCGCCGAGGTCGGCGAGCACCTCGGCGCCCGACCGGTCGCGGTAGGCGCGGACCCAGGCCTCGTTGACCCGCCCCAGCTCGTTGCGCACGTGCGGCAGGTCCTCAGGGAGCTGCACGGCGGGTACAGGCCGGTCGAGCAACATCGACTCGGTCCCGATGATGTGGGCGTAGCAGGCCTTGACCGACCAGCCCGGGCAGTCGGTCGGATGGTCCCAGTCCGCAGGGTCGAGGTCGGCGGCCAGGGCGACCAGAGCGTCCCATTCCTCGTGCAGGGCATCGATGATGTGATCCCGGTCGACGATGGTCAACGTCCTCACGGCACACCTTTCGTTGGGATGAGGAACCCGCCTGCCATTAGCCCGCCTTACCGGATCGAGTGCGTTCTGCCCCACCGTTGTCGATTTCCGAGTCGCTGTCACGCCGATGGACGGGTTACTCACCCACGGGGACCACCGGTACGCTCGCCGCGGTGACCGACACCGATCGCCTGTACTTCCGGCAGTTGCTGTGCGGCCGCGACATCGCCCGCACCGACCCGCTCGCCCGGCAGATGGTCAACTTCTGCTACCTGGTCGGCGACCGGGAGACCGGCGAAGCGATCGTGGTCGACCCGGCCTACGACGTCCGCGGGTTGCTCGACGTCCTCGCCGCCGACGACATGCGGCTGGTGGGCGCGCTGGCCAGCCACTACCACCCGGACCACGTGGGCGGCGACATGATGGGCCACCGGATCAGCGGCGTGCGCGAGCTGCTCACCCTGCAGCCGGTGCCGATCCACGTGAACCGGGACGAGGTGCCGTGGGTGCAGCGGGTCACCGGTGCCGGTCCCACCGACCTGGTCGGGCACGACAGTGGCGACGTCGTCCGGGCGGGCGAGGTGCCGATCGAGCTCATCCACACACCGGGCCACACGCCCGGCAGCCAGTGCTTCTTCGTGGACCGCCGGTACCTGGTGTCCGGCGACACGCTGTTCCTGGAGGGCTGTGGGCGGACCGATCTTCCCGGCGGCGATCCGGCCCAGCTCTACGAGAGCCTGACCCAGAAGCTGGCCAAGGTCCCCGACGACGCGGTGCTGTTCCCCGGCCACCTGTACTCGGCCGAGCCGTCGGCGACCATGGGCGAGACGCGCCAGCTGAACTTCGTGTTCAAGCCCCGGTCGGAAGCGGAGTGGCTGGCCCTCTTCGGCCACTGACCGCCCGACGCACGCCGCACGCCACGCTCCCCCGTTCTCCGCACATCTCGGACGGAACCATTGACGGAGTGTGCGGAACTCCGGTATATTTTAGTATGTAAGGTTCACTAACAAATTTTACTGGCAGTTCACTGGCAGTTACGACTCTCACCGGGGGGAAGCATGAGAGATCGGACTCCGTCGAAGCTCCGCCTGGCCCTAGTGGCTCTCCTGCTGCTGGTCGGCTCCCTACTCGTCGCGCCGTCCAACGCGACCGCCGCGGTCACCGTGCCGGTCCGGGTCAACGCCAACGGAGGTTCGTTCACCGACAGCGGTGGACAGGTCTGGTCTGCCGACCGGGCCTACACCTCCGGGAGTTGGGGCTACGACACGCTCTACAACACCGGATCGACCACCAACGCCATCGCCGGCACGACCGACGACGACCTGTACCGCAACTACGACCAGTTCACCAACTGGGCCGGCTACCGGTTCGACGTGGCCAACGGCACCTACCGGGTCACCCTCAAGACGATGGAGGACTGGGCGACCGCCGCCGGCCATCGGCGATTCGACGTCCGCCTCGAGGGCACCGTCGTGCTGACGGCCTTCGACATCTTCGCGTCGTGCGGCGCCTTCACCGCCTGCGACCGGACCTTCACCACCTCGGTGAACGACGGACAGCTGAACGTGCAGTTCAACATGAACGGCGGCGCCGGCTACGCGACCGTGTCGGCGGTCGAGGTCACCGCGGCGACCGGCGGGACCACCACCACGACCACGCCGGGGTCGACCACCACCTCGACCTCCACCACATCGACGTCGACCTCGTCGACCACGTCCACGACCTCCTCGACGACCTCCACGTCGACGACGTCGACCACCGTCCCGGGAGGAGGCGGCCGGCGGCTGATCGGCTACTTCCCGGAGTGGGGCGTCTACCAGCGCAACTACCACGTCCGGAACATCGCCAGCAGCGGATCGGCCTCCCGTCTCACCCACATCGTCTACGCGTTCGGGAACGTGCAGAACGGCCAGTGCACGGTCGGCGACTCCTACGCCGCCTACGACCGCTTCTACAGCGCGGCCGAGAGCGTCGACGGCGTCGCGGACACCTGGGACGCCGGTGCACTCCGCGGCAACTTCAACCAGCTGCGCAAGCTCAAGCAGATGTTCCCGAACCTCAGGGTGGTGTGGTCGTTCGGCGGCTGGACCTGGTCCGGCGGCTTCAGCCAGGCCGCGCAGAACCCCGCGGCCTTCGCCGACTCCTGCTACCGGCTCGTCGAGGATCCCCGCTGGGCGGACGTGTTCGACGGCATCGACATCGACTGGGAGTACCCGAACGCGTGCGGCCTGAGCTGCGACACCAGCGGCTTCGCCGGCTATCGCAACCTCATGCAGGCCCTGCGGGCCCGGTTCGGGTCCAACAACCTGGTGACCGCAGCCATCACCGCCGACTCGACGGCCGGGGGCAAGATCGACGCCGCCGACTACGCGGGTGCAGCGCAGTACGTCAACTGGTACATGGTGATGACCTACGACTTCTTCGGCACCTGGGACGCTGACGGCCCGACCGCACCACATTCGGCGCTGACCTCGTTCCCCGGCATCCCCATCCCCGGGTTCTACGGCGACGCAGCGATCCAGAAGCTGCGCGGCAAGGGCATCCCCGCCAACAAGCTGCTGCTGGGGGTCGGCTTCTACGGGCGGGGGTGGACCGGCGTCACCCAGAGCACACCAGGAGGTTCTGCCACCGGGCCCGCGCCCGGGACCTTCGAGCCAGGGGTCGAGGACTACAAGGTGCTGCGGAACCGATGTCCCGCCACCGGCACGGTCGGCGGCACCGCCTACGCCTTCTGCGGCGGGCAGTGGTGGAGCTACGACACCCCCGCCACCATCAGCGGGAAGATGGCCTACGTCCGGAACCAGGGCCTGGGCGGAGCCTTCTTCTGGGAGCTGACCGGCGACACCGCCAACGGCGAGCTGATCACGGCGATGAGATCCGGGCTCGGCTGATCCCGGGGGCGCCGTCCACCCTGGGCGGCGCCCCCATCGGCCACCGACCCCGCGCTGCCGGCCCCATCCCCGCCCCGGTCCCGGGGGAAGCGGGAGAGGGGAACGCGATACCGTCGCATCGGAGCGCACCGGCGACGGTCAGGTGGGGACGGGGACGGGACAGGGACGACGAGGATGACCTTCGCTGCGGTGACCATCGGCGTGCTCCATCCGGGCGAGATGGGCGCTGCCGTCGGAGCCGAGGCGGCCCGGGCCGGAGCGCGGGTGCTGTGGTGCCCGGCGGGTCGCAGCCAGGCCACCATCGCCCGGGCCCGGCGTGCGGGTCTCGAGGCCGTGGACGACCTGGGCAAGCTCCTCGCGGCGGTCGACATCGTCCTGGCCATCTGTCCCCCCACCGCAGCACAGCAGGTCGCGATCCAGGTGGCCCAGCACGGGTACCGGGGCCTGTACGTCGAGGCCAACGCGACCAGTCCCCAGCGCTGCCTCCGGATCGCCGAGCGGTTCGCGAAGTCCGGCGCGCACGTGCTCGACGCCGCGATCTTCGGTCCGCCACCCCGGGCCGGCGTCTCGACCGCCGGCCTCTACCTGGCCGGGCGGCGCACGGACATCGAGACCGTGGCCGACATCTTCGCCGGCACCGCCGTCGAACCGGTCCGGCTGGACGGCGACATCGGCGCGGCCAGTGCCCTGAAGATGGCCTACTCGGGGTACCAGAAGGCGACCCGCGTCCTGGCCGCCATCGCCCACGCCCTGGCCGCCCGGTACGGCGTGACCAAGCAGCTCATCGCCGAGGCCCGCCACGACGTCGCTTCGCCCCTCTCCGATCCCGAACAGCTCCGCAGCATCGCCGCCCTGGCCTGGCGGTGGACGCCGGAGCTGCACGAGATCGCGGACGCCCTGGACGCCGACGAGCTCCCGACCGATCTCGCCCTCGGCGTGGCGTCGATCCTGTTCCGCTGGCACGACGACAAGGACAACTGGAACCTGCCGCTCGACACGGTGCTGGCCCGCCTGACCAACCCGATCTGACCCGGCACGGCTCCGGCACAAGGTGCACGGGGCACCTACTCAGAGATGATAGGAATACCTATCACTCTGTCCGATACCTCGACCGCCGCCCTCTGCCGTCCCCGACTCGACGACCCGGACGTCCACCCGGACCCGGTGCTGGCGCGCCAGCGGCACCGCGAGTCGGCGGCCCGCACCTATCCCCGCCGCCTCCCGTTGAACCTGGTCTCCGGCCGGGGAGTGATGGTGCACGACGCGCGGGGCAACACCTACCTGGACTGCCTGGCCGGGGCCGGGGCGCTGCCGTTGGGACACAGCCATCCGGTCGTGGTGGCGGCGATCGAGCAGGCGCTGCGCGACGAGGTGCCGCTGGCCACGCTCGACCTCGCCACCCCGGTCAAGGACCGCTTCGTGGAGCAGCTGTTCTCGGTGCTGCCCGCCGGGCTGACCGGGGGCTGCATCCAGTTCTGCAGCCCCAGCGGGGCCGATGCGGTCGAGGCTGCGGTGAAGCTGGCCAAGACGGCCACCGGCCGCACCGGCGTCATCGCCTTCGCCGGCGGATACCACGGGATGACCCACGGCGCGCTCGCGCTCACCGGGGCCCGGGAGCCCAAGCTCGCCCTGGGCCCGCTGGCTCCCGACGTCCACCACCTGCCGTTCCCGGACACCTACCGCTGCCCCTTCGGCACCGCCCCGGATCCGCTGGCTCGGGCCAGCGCCGAGCTCTGCGCCCGAACGCTGGACTGGGCTCTGGGCGACGACCACAGCGGCATCGCTCCGCCGGCGGCCGTGGTGCTCGAGCCGGTCCAGGGCGAAGGTGGCGTCCACCCCGCTCCCGGGCCGTTCGCTGATGCGGTGCGGGCCGGCTCCCGGGCGGCGGGCGCCGTGCTGGTGGCCGACGAGGTGCAGACCGGGCTGGGGCGGACGGGGGCGCTGTGGGCGTCCACCCCGCTGGGACTGGACCCCGACGTGCTGGTGCTGTCCAAGGCCATCGGAGGCGGGCTGCCGTTGGCGGTGATCGTCTACCGCCGTTCGCTCGACGTGTGGCAGCCGGGCGCCCACGCCGGAACCTTCCGCGGCAACCAGCTGGCCATGGCGACCGGTGCTGCGACCATCCGCCACATCGCCGAGCACGGCCTGGTCGAGCACGCGGCGGCCATGGGCGCCCGGCTGCTCGCGGGGTTGCAGGGGGCCAGCGCCGGATCACCGGTCGCCGGCGAGGTGCGCGGGCGGGGGCTGCTCGTCGGGGTGGAGCTGGTGGACCCGGCACGATTCGGCCCGACTGGTGTCCCCGAGGCGGACGGCCAGGCCGCCGCGGCCGTGCAGCGGGCGATGTTGGAGCGGGGCGTGATCGTGGAGGTCGGCGGACGGGCCGACGCCGTGGTCCGCTTCCTGCCGCCGTTGATCATCGGCCCCCAGGACGTCGACCGGATCGTCGACACCTTCGCCGCCGCGCTCGCTCACGTGACGAGAACGTGAGGAGGTGAGGGTGACCCGTGGACGACGGTGACGACGACCTCCCGGAATTCCTGTCGGCCGATCCTGCCGCAGGGAAGCGGCTGGGCACGCTGGCCGATGCGGTGGCCACCGCGGTGGCCGGCTGGGCGGCGACGCCGGGGCCCCGCTCGTCCGCCGACTCCGCCGGACTGCGGCGGTCGATCGCCGCGCTCGACCCCTGCCCCGAGGCCGGCGTGCCGTTCGACCAGGTGCTGGAGGAGATCGGCGAGGCAGCTCTGGCCCACGGGGTGCGGACCTTCGATCCGCGCTGCGTGGCACACCTCCA
>Ga0075418_10008198_pt1 | contig 11723 bp, 11 predicted proteins | sample SoiMetdeltSBSDD2_FD_81776 | JGI IMG/M metagenome (GOLD analysis project Ga0075418, IMG submission 81776) | Bulk soil microbial communities from a Populus tree surrounding site in Tennessee, USA - Soil MetaG P. deltoides SBSDD2 | ecosystem: Environmental > Terrestrial > Soil > Tree plantation...
CGAACGGGACGATCCCGGAGCGGCTGGCGATCCAGCTGGCGGTCGCCAACATCATCGTCGCGGTCTACAATGCCCTGCCGGGCTGGCCGCTGGACGGCGGGAGGGTGGTGCGGGCCGCGGTGTGGGCGGCGCGCGGCGACCGCGACCGGGGTCTGCTGATCGCCGGCTGGTCCGGGCGGGTAGTGGCGGTGCTGACCGCCCTGGTGTCGGTGTGGCTGGTGCTCGTTGGCTTCTTCAGCTACTTCTCGCTGGTCATCGGCGCGTTCATCGCGTTCAGCATCTGGCGCGGCGCCACCATGGCCGTGCTCACCGCTCGGGTCCGCGCCCGCTACCCGATGGTCAACCCGGTCGCTCTGGCGCGGCCGATTTTCGCCGTCCCGTCCGGCACTTCACTGGCCGAGGCGACCCGCCGGGCCAAGGAGGCCGGGGCCACCGGCGCCGCGCTGGGCGTCACGGACCCCGACGGGCGGCTGACCGCCCTGGTGGTGCCGGCCGCCGCGCAGGCGGTACCCGATCAGCGCCGCCCATGGGTCGCGGTGGAAACTCTTGCCCGGGGCATCGACGCGGTCGCCACCATCCCGGCCACCGCCCGCGGCGCCGACGTGATCAAGCTCCTTCAGGGTGACGCCGACCGGCCGTATCTGGTGACCTCCGGCGACCAGGTCGTGGGAGTCTTGACCATCATGGACGTGATCCGGGTGCTGGACCCGGAGGGAAACAGGCGGTGAGAGTTGCCCAACAGGGGCCCGTTCGCGCCCGGTGACCGGGTGCAGTTGACCGACCCGAAAGGCCGCATGCACACGATCGTGCTCGAGCCGGGAAAGGAGTACCACACCCATCGCGGGGCGCTGGCCCACGACGACCTAATCGGCCTGCCCGACGGCAGCGTCGTGTCGTCCACCGGCGGCACGAGCTACCTGGCGCTGCGGCCGCTGCTGGCCGACTATGTGCTGTCGATGCCGCGCGGCGCCCAGGTGATCTACCCGAAGGACGCGGCGCAGATCGTGGCGATGGGTGACATCTTCCCCGGCGCCAAGGTGCTGGAGGCGGGCGCCGGTTCGGGGGCGCTGTCATGTTCGCTGCTGCGCGCAGTCGGCGACTCGGGTCAGCTGTGGTCCTATGAGATCCGGGAGGATTTCGCGGCGATAGCGAAAAAGAACGTCGAAGCGTGGTTCGGGGGTACCCATCCGGCCTGGCGGCTTAAGGTCGGTGATGTGGGCGGATGCACCGAGACCGGCTTTGATCGGATCGTTCTCGACATGCTGACCCCCTATGAGGCGCTCGACCTGGTGGAGCGGGCTCTGCTGCCGGGTGGGGTTTTCATCGGCTATGTGGCGACCACGACCCAGCTGTCGGATCTCGTCGAGGCGTTGCGCGAGCAGGGCGGGTTCACCGAGCCGCTGGCCTGGGAGACGCTGGTGCGCGACTGGCACGCCGAGGGTCTGGCCGTGCGCCCCGACCACCGGATGATCGCCCACACCGCGTTCCTGGTGCGCTCCCGCCGCCTGGCCCCCGGCGTCACCGCCCCGCCCCGGAGGCGTAAGCCGAGCAAGGGCATCGAGGCCTACCAGCAAAGGAAAATCCAAGAAAGGGAACAGTCCCAAGCATGAGCGTTCCTCCGGCGGTGTTCCCGGACTGGTCGCCATATCCGGATCTGGAGTCGGCCGCCCGCGCCTACCTGCGCGACCCGGAGATCGCGCTCGAGGTGCTCGGCGGTGTCCTGGCCGGTGCCCAGGTGCTCGGCTTCACCTTGGAGCGTTTCGTCAACGAGCACAACGGGGTGTGGCAGGAAGTCGTGGTGTGCGACGGTTCGCGCCTGCTGCTGTGGCACGGCGAGGATCTGTCGCCCACCGACGGCCCCACCGGCGCGATGATCTCCTCCCTGCGGGTGGTGCCGCTCAGCTTCGTCATCGAGGTGGGATGCCGCAGGCGCTTGCGCCGCACCGTGAGTGGACAGTCGCGTGTGGACAGTGTCGATGTCTACCTGCTGCTCAACTCGATTGACGAGGCGCCCAACGGCGGTTTCGAGGACGGCCGCGTCATGATGCGTCAGGACGCCCTGCGGTTCGGCAAGACACTGGAGGACGGCGGGCCCGGACAGATCGCGCGGCTGGAGGAGTTCGCCCAACTTGTCGCGTCCCTGGCGGGAAGACCTTTGTTGTGACTAGGAATGCTGCTCAAGCCGGGCTTGAGCGCGCTCGGATTCACTCAGCTGATGGGAGTCGGATGTCCGGTGCAGATGGATGCACTCACCGGGGCATTCGGCGGCGGCGTCGATGACCTCCAGGCGCAGGCGCTCTGGCACATCGACCATCATCCCTTTGGTCAGCTGGAGCTCACCGGTCTCGTCCTTGACATAGGCGAGCCCGTCGATGTCGAACTCGAAGACCTCCGGCGCATATTGCACACACAGCCCGTCGCCGGTGCAAAGGTCCTGATCCACACGTACGCGAAGCTCGGTCACGGTTTTAGCGTACCGTCGCTATCTTGTTGGTTTACGGGGTGTCGGGAGGGTCCGTCAGGCGCCAAGAGCAGCTAGTGTTAAGAGCACCCTAACGCTTGGTCCGTCAGGAGGAGCCAAGCTCGAAGGAGAAGCCCCCGGGGAGGTGGGACGTGGCACGCAGCGATGACGCGGATGCGCGCGCAGCACGGTGGGAGAAGGAAGCCAACGATCTCTCCACGCAGGTCGCGTTCCTGCAGGAAGAGCTCGCCCTTCTGCGGCGCAAGCTCAGTGAGAGTCCGCGGCACGTGCGCCAGCTGGAGGAGCGGCTCGCCGCGACCCAGGCCCAACTGGCACGCCTGACCGATAACAACGAGAGGCTGGTCGCGACGCTCAAAGAGGCGCGCGCCCAGATTGTCACCCTCAAGGAAGAGATCGACCGCCTGGCGCAGCCGCCCAGCGGATATGGCGTCTTCCTGGCCCGCCACGAGGACGGCACGGTGGACGTGTTCACCGGTGGGCGCAAGTTGCGGGTGGCAGTTTCGCCGTCGATCGACCTCGACGGGCTCAAGCGAGGCCAAGAGGTCCTGCTCAACGACGCACTCAATATCGTCAATGCGCTGGGCTTCGAGCGGGTCGGCGAAGTGGTGATGCTCAAGGAGGTGCTCGAGGGCGGCGATCGGGCACTGGTGATTTCGCACGCCGACGAGGAGCGCATCGTGTTCCTCGCCGAAGGTTTGCTGGGTGCCCCGCTGCGCGCGGGTGACTCACTGATGATCGAGCCCCGGTCGTCCTACGCCTACGAGCGGATCCCCAAGAGCGAGGTCGAGGAGCTCGTCCTCGAGGAGGTGCCCGACGTCGGTTACCACGACATCGGCGGCCTCACCAACCAGATCGAGCAGATCCGCGACGCCGTGGAGCTGCCGTTCCTGCACGCCGACCTGTTCCGGGAGCACCACCTTCGCCCGCCCAAGGGCGTGCTCCTCTACGGCCCGCCCGGCTGCGGCAAGACGATGATCGCCAAGGCGGTCGCCAACTCGCTCGCCAAGAAGATCGCCGAGAGCCGCGGCCAGGACAAGCACACCAGCTACTTCCTCAACATCAAGGGTCCGGAGCTGCTCAACAAGTATGTCGGCGAGACCGAGCGGCACATCCGGCTCATTTTCCAGCGCGCCCGGGAGAAGGCCTCCGAGGGCACGCCGGTCATCGTGTTCTTTGACGAGATGGACTCGGTGTTTCGCACCCGCGGCTCCGGCGTCTCGTCCGATGTGGAGAACACGATCGTTCCCCAGTTACTCAGCGAGATCGACGGTGTGGAGGGGCTGGAGAACGTCATCGTCATCGGTGCCTCCAACCGGGAAGACATGATCGACCCGGCCATCCTGCGGCCGGGCCGCCTGGACGTTAAGATCAAGATTGAGCGGCCGGACGCGGAAGCGGCCAAGGACATCTTCAGCAAGTACATCACCACGGGGCTTCCCCTTAGCCCCGACGACATCGCCGAGCACGGCGGCTCCGCCGAGGCGTGCGTCCACGCGATGATCAACGCGGTGACGCTGAGGATGTATTCGGAGACCGAGGAGAACCGCTTCCTGGAGGTCACCTACGCCAACGGCGACAAGGAAGTCCTGTACTTCAAGGACTTCAACTCCGGCGCGATGATCCAGAACATCGTCGACCGGGCCAAGAAGATGGCGATTAAGGAGTTTCTCTCCGCGGGCAAGAAGGGCATCCGGTTGCAGCACCTGCTCGACGCGTGCCTCGACGAGTTCCGGGAGAACGAGGACCTGCCCAACACCACCAACCCGGACGACTGGGCCCGCATCTCCGGCAAGAAGGGCGAGCGGATCGTCTACATCCGCACGCTCGTCTCGGGCGGCAAGGGCGCCGAGGCTGGGCGGTCGATCGACACGGTCACCAACACCGGCCAATACCTATAGGGACACAACGAAAACCGGGCCCGGCCATTGCGGCCGGGCCCGGTTTCGCTTGGGAAGCTTGGGAAGTCAGTGTCCTAAGCCGGCACGGTCGGCTTGTGCGCGCGCAGGACAAGCGATACGCCGGGCAGGTTACGCACCGGCAGGTACCGCTCCGCGGCGATGATCACGGTGAGGGCGAAGTTGACCACCCAGGGCAGCTGGCTCAGGTCGCTGCCGGTGGACTTCTTGCGCCGCGCTGCCGCGACCGGGCGCAGCAACACATTCCACGACCACACCTCGTCGACCTCGAACCCCGCCTTGGTCATGCACGCCACGAGCCCTTCCCGGTCATAACGGCGGACATGGTCGACGGCCACGTCGTGGGCTGACCACAGCCGCATGTCGCACGGGACGGCGATGAGCGCGTGCCCGCCGGGTTTGAGCACGCGGTGGAACTCGGAGGCGGCCTGCACGTCCTCCTCGATGTGCTCGAGGATGTCGAAGGCCATCACCAGATCGAACGAGCCGTCCTCAAGGGGCAGGTCGCGCGCGTCGGCCTGGATGACGTTCAGACCGCGTTCGCGGGCCACCTCGACCCCGGCATCGCTGTATTCCACGGCCAACGCGTCCCAGCCGTGCGCCCGCAGGACCCGGGTGTTGCCGCCGCCGGCCGCGCCGACATCCAGCGCCCGCCCGGGTTTCACGCCCAGCTTGCGCAGCTGTCTGGCCAGGATGGCCCGGCGCTCCCTGTACCACCAGTGTGTGTCTTCCAGCTGTGCGAGCTTACGAATCTCGGTCGCTTCCAATGAAATGCTCCGCAGGGTGTCGGGTGTAGAGGTTGGTCAGTTGTTGATCAGCGCTTCGGAACGGCGGGCCTTGGGCACGAGATCGCCGGCCTCACTGTCGAGCGAGTCATAGCCGATGATGAACGTGGGGCGGTGCTGCATCACCTGGAAGATCCGGCCGACATACTCGCCCAGCAGACCCAGGCAGACAAGCTGGATGGTGCCCAGGAACATCACCGCCAGGAACAGCGACGTCCAGCCCGGCACGACCTCGCCGCGCAGATAGGCGGACAGCGTGGTGACGGCCATCGCGATGCACGCCAGTACCCCGACCAGGCCCAGCCAGATCGCGACCCGCAGCGGGGCGGCCGTGAAGCTGACGACGCTGTCGACCGCCAATTTGATCATCTTGGTCAGCGGGTACTTCGTCGTGCCGGCGGCCCGCTTCTCCCGCGCATAGGCCACCTCCCCGCTCGGGAAACCGAGCCACGGCACCAGCAGCCGGTAGACCGGCTTCTGCTCGGGCAGGCTGATCAGCGCGTCCACGGCGTCACGGCGCAGCAGGCGGAAATCACCGGCGCCCGCGGGCACCCGCTTGCCCACGATCCGGCGCATCAGCCGGTAGTAGGCACCGGCGGTGTTGCGTTTGAACGCCGTGTCGGTGCTGCGGTCAGTGCGCACCCCGTAGACGATCGACAGGTCATTGACCTGCGCCGCGAGCAGCATCTCGGGGATGGTCTCGGGCGGATCCTGGAGATCGGCGTCGATGCTCACCACATAACGCCCGGCGGCCCGATGCAGACCCGCGGTCAGCGCCGCCTGGTGCCCCGAGTTGCGCCGCAGCCGGATGAGCCTCAGCTGTGGCCAGGAGCGGCGCAGCAGGTGAAGAAGGGCGGCGGTGTCATCGGTGCTGCCGTCGTCCACCGCCACGACCTCGTAGGTGTCGCCGATGCCGTCAAGCACCGGCCGCAGCCGCTTGACCAGCAAGGGTAGCACCGACTCCTCGTTATACATGGGGATGACCACCGACAGGGCGGGGGGTCCATCGTCTCGCATGGGCGGCAATCCTTTGATGTTGGTATTGTCTCGCAGACACGATACGTCCTAGTGGATTGGTTAGCGAGGCGCAATGACCGCGATCATCGACGATGGTCCCACCCCTGCCTCGGATCTGTCGGATCCGATCCAAGGCGGCCGGTGGCAACGGTGGAGCCGATTGTTCGAGCAGTACATCGGATGCACCGTCAAAGAGTTCGCCATCGCCTGCGCGGTCTCGCTCGGCGTCACCCTGGTCTGGGTGATCATCATGCCCGTCGTCGCGCCCAGCCAGGTCGGCGGCGATCCGGTCACCTACATCGCCATGGCGGCCGACCCCAAGGGCGTCCACTGGTCGCCACTGGCCTTCCGGGTGCTCGAGCCATGGCTGGCGCACGAGCTCGGTGGCCAATTTCACTACCTTGAGGCGTTCCGGTACATGAGCTGGGCCGCCCAGGCGCTCATCGGCCCCGCGGTCTACCTGATCACCCGCAAGTTCAAAGGCACCCACGGAGCCGGCATCCTCGGCATCGCCGGCCTGATGAGCCTGCCGATGTGGCTGTTTCTGATCTACTGTCCGTACCTGGTCGACTCCTTCGCCATGCTGACCATGGCCTGGACGCTGGTGGCGCTGATCTACGGCTGGCTCTGGGTGCTGCCGGTGCTGCTGGTGTTCATGGGCCTGGCCCGCGAGACCGTCATCGGCTTCGCCGTGCCCATCTACATGTGGATGCGCAGCCGGTGGATCGACCTTCCCCGCGCGATCCAGGTCGCCTGCCTGATCGGCCCGGCGGTGATCGTGGTCTGGGCGATCCGCCAACCGATGGAGACCACCGGGTACAACACGATGCTCGGCCTGATGTATGCGGGCCTGTGGGTCTACGTCAGGCGGGACTTCGGTGGAGACCCGGTGTTCTATCTCACCTACGGGGTCGTCGCCTCCATGGGTATCTGGTGGCTGCTGGCCATCGTCGGGCGCCGCCACGTCGGGCGGCTGTGGTGGCTGCTCGTGCCGGTCTTCGCCCAGTGGCTCTTCGGCTCCGACTGGGGCCGCTACGCCCTCTACGCCTTCCCCGTCGTCATCCCCGCGGCCGTGATCGCCGTGTGGTCGCACCCCCGGCGCACCCTCCTGCTCATCCTCATCGGACTGCAAAGCGTCGCCATCAGCGCCGATCTGATCCTGCGCGGCCGGCCGGCGATCTATGACATGATGCCCTCCACGTGGGTCAGCCTCGGCCTGATGGTGCTCACCGCGCTCGTGATCTGGTTGCCCCGGACGGGGGCGCCTGGAAAGCCGCTAGAGACGGCACGATAGCTACGAGTCGAGGCACGTCTCACGCTCCGAAGTATGGATAGGCTGAGACCATGACGGTCCGAAGGATCATGGGAACAGAGGTCGAGTACGGCATCTCCGTGCCCGGCCAACCGGGAGCCAACCCGATGGTGACCTCGTCGCAGGTGGTGAATGCGTATGGGGCGCGCCCGGAGCTGACCCGTGGTGGCCGGGCCCGATGGGACTACGAGGAAGAGTCACCGCTGCGCGACGCGCGCGGCTTCACATACACCGGCACCGCCTACGACCCGGCCGAAGCGCTGGCCGACGAGGACCTGGGACTGGCCAACGTCATCCTCACCAACGGGGCGAGGCTCTACGTCGATCATGCCCACCCCGAGTATTCGACGCCGGAGGTGACGAACCCGCTGGACCTCGTGCGCTGGGACAAGGCGGGCGAGAAGGTGATGGCCGAGGGAGCCCGGCGGGCAGCCACCATACCGGGAAGCCACCCCATCCACCTCTACAAGAACAACACCGACAACAAAGGCGCCTCCTACGGGGCCCACGAGAACTACCTGATGCGGCGGCAAACGCCCTTCGCGGACATCGTCACCCACCTCACCCCGTTCTTCGTGTCCAGGCAGATCGTCTGCGGCGCCGGGCGCGTGGGCATGGGACAGGACGGCAGCCAGCCGGGATTCCAGATAAGCCAGAGAGCGGACTACTTCGAGGTCGAGGTGGGCCTCGAAACCACCCTCAAGCGGCCCATCATCAACACGCGGGACGAGCCCCACGCCGACGCCGACAAGTACCGGCGCCTGCACGTCATCATCGGCGACGCCAACCTGTCGGAGATATCGACATACCTCAAAACAGGCATCACCGCGATCATCCTCACCATGATCGAAGAGAAGGCGCTCGGTGCCGACATGGGCATCGCCGACCCCGTCGCCGAGCTACGGGCCGTCAGCCACGACCCCAGCCTTAAACACCTCATGCGGATGAGAGACGGGCGCCGCCTCACCGCACTCGACCTCCAGTGGGCCTATTTGGAGCGAGCCCGATCCTTTGTGGACCAGCGCTACGGCGCCGAAGTCGACGACATGACCCGCGACGTCCTCGAAAGATGGGAGAGCATCCTGGAGCGACTCGGGAAAGACCCGATGCTTTGCTCGCAAGAACTCGACTGGGTGGCCAAGCTGAGGCTTCTGGAGGGGTACCGGGAACGCGAGAACCTCGGCTGGGCAAGCTCCAAACTCCAGCTCGTCGACCTCCAATACGCCGACGTCCGCCCCGAAAAGGGCCTCTACCACCGGCTGGTCGCGCGCGGCGCCATGAAAACACTGCTCGACAACGACAGCACCGAACGAGCCATGGTCGAGCCACCCGAGGACACCCGCGCTTATTTCCGCGGGCGCTGCCTCGCCAAGTACGCCTCCGAAGTCGTCGCCGCCAGCTGGGACTCGGTCATCTTCGACGTCGGACGCGAAGCGCTGGTAAGGGTACCCATGATGGAACCCGAAAAGGGCACCAAGAAACACGTTGGAGCACTGTTCGACCGCTGCCCGAGCGCCAAGGACCTGCTCGAAATCATCACCGGCTAAGCCACAGGAACCTGACCAGGGTGATCGCTTTCGTCAGTTCGGCGCGCTACGTTTAACGCACTCGAAGTTGGGAGGGCACAACAGATGGCTACGCAAGACGGTGGACAGTCGCAGTCCGGTCGCCAGCGGCGCGAGGAAGACATCGACGAGGTTGCCGCCGAGGTCAACCCCGAGGTTGCCGAGCGGGTGGAGCAGATCGGCGAGGACGTCGACGACCTCCTCGACGAGATCGACGCCGTTCTCGAAGAGAACGCCGAAGAGTTCGTGCGCGGATATGTCCAGAAAGGGGGGGAATGATAGTATATGTCCGATCTTGGAGATGGGGAGGGACCCATATTTCGGACATGCCGCGACTGCGGCAAGACGTTGCCGCTCGGCGACTTCCACACGAGCTCGCGCCGAAGGTACGGGCATGGCAGTTATTGCCAGCTCCGCTACAACGAGCGTTCCAAGAAGAGCTATCGCAAGCGCATGCTCGAAAGGCATGGACGTGAAGTAAGAACACCATTCGAGGCTCCAGAGGGCTTCCGGCGGTGTCCCGACCGCCAAACCGTGAAACCTCTCGAAGACTTTCCGCTCAACAAAAGCAAACCCAGCGGCTACGACCGCTACTGCCTGCCGTGCCACAACGTTCGCGGCACGCGCAACTATCATCTCAAGAGGCGTTACCACATTACTGATCAAGAGGTTCGGGGGATCATCCTGGCTCAGCGCGGCGGGTGTGGGATCTGCGGCGCGCCGGACCCTGAACATGTGGACCACGATCACGCCACCGGCGAGGTCCGTGGCATCCTTTGTTTCAATTTCAACGGCGGTCTTGGCCAATTCAAGGACAACATCGCTACCATGCGCAATGCGATCGACTATTTGAAGGAGACCTCGTGGCAACGGGTTTTGGTCCATCCGGGCGTCTTCCGGCTGCGTTCACCACGCCGGGCATGTCTTCCTTCACGGAGTTCCTGACCCAGGTGTCGCCGGAGCTGCTGCCGGGGCGCAAGCCGCTCCCGACGGGCATGCCGGCGGATGTTGTTCCACATGCGACGACCATTGTGGCGCTGGCGTTTGACGGCGGTGTGGTGATGGCGGGCGACCGGCGTGCCACGATGGGCAACCTGATCGCGAGTCGGGATATCGAGAAGGTGCACCCGGCCGATCCTTATTCGCTGGTGGGGATCGCCGGCACGGCCGGGATCGGGATCGAGTTCATCAAGCTGTTCCAGGTCGAGCTGCAGCACTACGAGAAGATCGAGGGCGCGATGCTGTCGATCGACGGTAAGGCCAACCGTCTGGCGACGCTGATCCGGCAGAACCTGGGCGCGGCTCTCCAGGGGCTGGCGGTCATTCCGCTTTACGCCGGGTTCGACCTTGACTCCGCCGAGCCTTCGCGGGGTGGCCGCATCTTCAGTTTCGATGTGGCGGGTGGGCTCTACGAGGAGCACGGTTATGACGCGATCGGCTCGGGTTCGCTGTTCGCGAAGTCGTCACTGAAGAAGTTGTACCGTCCGGGTCTTGATGGGACCGCCGCGGCTCGCTTGGCCGTGGAGGCGCTTTATGACGCGGCGGATGATGACACCGCGACCGGTGGGCCGGATGTCATCCGAAAGATTTTCCCGGTGGTGATGATGGCGACGGCCGAGGGGACTCAGCGGTTGTCCGATGAAGAGACGGCCGGGATGGCTCGGACGGTTCTCGACGCGCGCGCCGAGCGTCCCACACCGTAACGATAAAATTCAGACTGTCCTAAAAGGAGACTTGCCGCCGATGGCCATGCAGTTCTACGCATCTCCCGAGCAAATCATGCGGGACCGCTCGGAGTATGCCCGCAAGGGTATAGCTCGCGGGCGCAGCGTCGTGGTCCTGACCTATGCGGGTGGTGTGCTGTTCGTGGCGGAGAACATCTCCACCACGCTGCACAAGGTGAGTGAGATCTATGACCGGATCGGGTTCGCCGCGGTGGGGCGGTACAACGAGTTTGAGAACCTGCGGTCGGTGGGTGTGCGCCTGGCGGACTTGCGCGGCTACTCCTATGACCGGCGTGATGTGACCGGTCGCACTCTGGCCAGCACATATGCGCAGATTCTGGGCTCCATCTTCTCCGAGCAGGGTAAGCCGTACGAGGTGGAGATCTGTATCGCCGAGGTGGGGGGGACGCCGGCCAAGGATGAGCTTTACCGCTTGACTTATGACGGTTCGGTTCAGGACGAGCCGGGTTTCATGGCGATGGGTGGGCAGGCCGAGGCGATCAGCAATGTGCTGCGCGCGGAGCACAGCGATCAGCAGAGCCTGGCCGAGGCGCTCAGGCTGGCGATGAAGGCGTTGAGCAGTGTCGGTGGTGAGGGCGGCGCGGCGCGCACGATCGCGACGGACCAGCTGGAGATCGCGGTGCTGGATCGGGCGAGGTCGGGCCGGACGTTCCGGCGGATCATCGGAGCGGCGCTGACGGCCCTTATCGACCAGGGCAAGGCGGCGGCGACCCCACCGAAAGACCCCGAAAACGGCAAAGACCCCGAAAACGGCAAAGACAACGGCAAGGACAGCAACAAGGACAACGGCAAGGACAGCAACAAGGACAACGGCAAGGACAGCAACAAGGACAACGGCAAGGACAGCAACAAGGACGACGCGACCCCGCCGGCCCCTAATAACGCCACAACCACCGAGAAC
>Ga0075418_10008200_pt1 | contig 11722 bp, 10 predicted proteins | sample SoiMetdeltSBSDD2_FD_81776 | JGI IMG/M metagenome (GOLD analysis project Ga0075418, IMG submission 81776) | Bulk soil microbial communities from a Populus tree surrounding site in Tennessee, USA - Soil MetaG P. deltoides SBSDD2 | ecosystem: Environmental > Terrestrial > Soil > Tree plantation...
AATTACCATGATCTTTCGGTACGGGAACGCTGGGGGGTAGAGAACGCTTTCTTAAAGGCGGTCAATGCCGAGCTTGGCGACCTCATGGCGTTGATGCCAAGATATGTACGCTGGAACCCTTCGGTGCGTTTCCAGCAAAGAGCAGGCATTCAATTAGTCAGGTGGTTAAATGGCGCGCGGGAGTATTTAGGTAAAACACCGAAGGAGGCTAAAGCGCTAAGCGCTAAAGAAATATCCGAGAGGGTGATGGAGCCGGGGGTCTCCAAAACAAGATCGGGTCTTGCAGATATTAATGAAGGCGCCGATGAGAACCGAAAGGAACTGCTCGACGCAAAGACAGCTGGGGAACCCGCACCCTTGCCGGGCGAAACAAGAAGTAAAATAGCCAGTCGGGCCCGTTTTGCCCGCGGTGCGTCGGATGCCGTGTTCGCTACAACAACCTACTGTATTGGCCGTGAGATCATTCGATTATTTACTCCTGAGTATCAGGCCGAGCGCGAAGCCCAGGCGGCGCGGATGGCTGGCTATGGCATGTCCGGGACGGACCAGATAAAAAGTGGCGCGCAAGCAACCAACAAAGAGGCAACTTTGGTTGCCAACAGCGAATGGGACGGCGAAGGCGAAGTTCCGGACGCTGTAAACTCAGTAATGTATAGCCGTACGGTAGGGGACCAAGTGCCCAAAAATCCTGCGTATGCCCAGCAAATTCCATGGCTTAACCCGGCGCTGGCCCTTGGTGATTGGTACCCAGCCTTCGAGCAATACAATAAAATCGCCGGGCCACTCATGATGGCCGGCCCGCTGGGGGGTATCCTCGAACAATTAGGTATTGATATCGGAACTAGGGAATTAAACGACAAGGTTTGTAATGCCATAATGAACGAATATGTTCAATATGGAATTGCCGGGGTTGAAGTTATAGTCGCCGTAGTCTCTCTTGGGTCAACAAAAGGTGTCACTGCCGCAGTAAAAGCCGGGCTTGAGTTAGTCTTCCATGCCGCGGTTGGCTACGGCCTTGATAGATTACAGAGCATGCTAATCGAGTGGACTGTTAAAGAATACGCCAACTTGTACTTTACCGGTTTGGAGCAGGGCGCAGACCGATTTAACACTGCCTACGTCGCCCAAAGCTCCATCGCCCAAAATGGTATTCGTAACGTTACCTACGGCCGACCCATGGACCTAAACGAAGCCAACCAGTCCCAAGCAGTGGCGATGGCCGAACTGCGGGCAGAATATCAAAAGAAACCCATTATGGAGCGCTATTTTGCCATCGATAATCCGTTCTCATTAACCGGACTCACTGTAGCCAAACTGCCCGTTAGCCCCTCAGGCGTAATGAACACTACACAAAACGGCGCTCATATTATTGGGTCAATTTTAAGCTCGCCATTTAGGTTACTCGGCACCATCGGCAACGCTATTTTCCCATCCAAGTCTGCCCATGCCGAAGGTGTGGCCTTTGATAAATCGACTTATGGCGTCACTCAGTGGGGCTGGTCCCAGGCCGAATTGGATAGAATTAAAAACGACTCCTCTTTTTCGCTGGCATCAATGATTGGTAAGGTTGAACCGCGCTTAACCGAACTCAACGAACGGTATGCAAAATGTTACGATAGCAACACCTTCCGTTTGCAAATCGAAGAACCCAAGGACGCAACCGGAAAGGGGATATGCACCAAAGAATTCCTTTCGACCGACGACGCCTTGTACTGGCGCTACTACAATGCAATGATGTTTAGCGCAAGCCACTTATCGGGGTCGGTATAATATGATACGGATGATTATTACCACGCTTCGGCAAGCAAGCAAATTGTTGGGACTACTCTTGGTAGGCGCTATTGTTACGCTAGCTACAGCACCGACTGTCAACGTTTTGGCCGCACCAAACGACCCCGAAATTCCGGCGAGCGAGGAAGACCTAAAAAGCTATATTAACGACACTGCCTGGTACGACCCCACCATTGCTGCCTGTGTAAAACATAGGGTTGCGGCGGTAGATGCCGACCAAATTCAGGCCAACAATGCCAAAATCATCATTGGCATCGCTAAAACCTACGACCTTGGGCGCAAAGGGGCGTTAATTGGCCTCATGACAAGCCTACAAGAATCAAACTTGCGAAACCATGCTAACGACGGGTCATGGCCAGGCGGAGAATACGCCGACACGGGGTTAAAGGAAATATCGATGTCGTTCCCGCACGAGGATGTCGGTAATGACCACGACTCGGTCGGCATTATGCAGCAACGGCCCACCACGGGATGGAGCACCTTTGGTAGCGGCATTAACAGGGAAGTTATCGGCCAACTAATGAACCCAGCCTACGCTGCCCAGGCTTTTTTTGGGACACCACCCGGTGCGAAATTGCCAGACGGCCTGACACACCCAGGTGCACTTAAAAAGGGCTTACAAAATGTCGAGAATTGGGAAAACCTGGCACCTGGTGTGGCTGCTCAAAAAGTACAGGTCTCTGCGTTCCCCGATGCCTACGCCAAGCAGCAAGATAAAGCGCAGTGGTTTCTCGACCAATATTGGGAATCCGCTGGTGCCATTCCTTTGCCCGTGCCTATTGATGGCGCGGCAACAAGCTTCAGCCGCAACAGCCTTTGTATTGGTGCCGGCGGTGTCAGTTCAGTCTTGGCCAAAATTGAAGAGTACGCTTGGCCAGACTATTGTAAAAGAAACAGTAGCAGTTGCCCGGGTTACGACAAACCCATCACTAAACGCGCGCCCGCAGAAGGCAACAGTCCTTCAACACGCTATGCAGCCGCTGTCGAACGCACAAGAAAAGCAGGCGGCTACACCGGATGGGGTTGCTACGGCGGGGGCGTGGACTGCGGGGCATTTGTAACGATTGTAATGCGTGATAGTGGTGCCGACCCCAACTACAACAGCGGCCCGACTGGTAACACCACACAACAGCTGGCATATCTTAGGCGAAGCTCTGGAGCGGGCGGAAAATATACCAAGTTAAACCCAGCCACCAAAAATGACCTAAAGGGCGGCGATATTGCGATCCGCGAAACCGGGCAGTTCGGTGGTCGGGCCGGCCATACATTCTTTTATGTCGGCGGCGAACTTGGCGATGATTTCCACGGTGAATCTGCCTCGGCATCTGCCTGTGAGCGCGCCGGCATGGCGAGCCCAACAGACGATATCGATATGTACGAATGGTATCGAATGAACTATTAAGAAAGCAGGGGTCTATGCAGCCAGAAAAGCGCAACAAAATTTTTGTCATAGTCGGGTCGGTGGTTGTAGTTGCCTTGCTAGTATTTTTATGGATACTGTTTTCATCTGGCCAAAAAAGTGTTGTTGAAATTTTTGTTGCCCCGAGCGATGCAAAAGTAACCGTAGATGGCAAAGAGATAATTGATAATAAAATACAACTGTCGAAGGGCGAACATGTCTTTGCTGCCACGCGTGAACATTTCGAAAGCGTTACAAAAACAATAGACACTGGCACACTTCGCGGCGACAGGATCGTCTACCTCGCCCTTGGGGTAAACACACCAGAAGCACAAGCATACCTAGGTGAACACATAGACGAACAAGAACGGTTTGAGCGGATCGGTAGCGCTGAAGTATCTGACACCCAGGATAAAATTGCCGCCGAATACCCAGTAACCGCTAAACTTCCATACCAAACAACTGACTACAAAATCGACTATAACGTAACAGACGACCAAAAAGTGATTTTCGATGTCACGCTATTCCCGGTCGGCGCTGCACCTGGTTCATCACTCTACAAAGAAAAACTAGAACGCTACAAAACCCAAGCACTTAACTATCTAAAAAGTCAGGGTGTGGATACGTTTGGCGCCACTATAACCTTTTCGCCCGACCCCGCTAGTTTATAGAGTGATATATGTCACAATTTATTGTTGTTAATTGCAACTGCGTGTACTATACATCTTGGTATGAGCGGTACTCCGCGCTAGGCAGGCATAATAAGCCGCTCGCCGAGGGGGTTTATGTCCGCAACAACACACGAAGATTTAAGAAAAGTCGACACCGATCCAGTCGACAAAAGACGTCGTTTATTAGTCGTCGGGGGTAGTCTCACTACCGCAATTGGTATAGTAGCAGCCGTCACGAAACCGTGGCGGTTTTTTAATCAGCCGGACACATCTGCTGCGCAGCCGCCTAAAACTCAAGAACAGCCCGTTGGTGGCAGGGGTGGCGGCGAAACAGTACCTACCAATATTGATAGTCCCGACCACATTACTAAAACAATTGCCGCCACGCCGACACTACAGAAGACGTTGGCAGAGTTTATGGGTCTTACTGTGCTGCCTCCGGGAAATTTTGATACTAGGACAGTTCCTGACCAAAACGGTAAACTTCCTGACCAAACGGTTGCCAACTACCGTGTAATTGTTGACGGCAAAGTCCTTACTATAAATGCCTGGCCGGCCGCCATTACCGAAACCTTTGCTGGTTTTGAAAACAAAGTTAAAGAAGACGAGACCGGCAGTGCCCGTAGGGTATGGGGTAATCCCCACTCTTATGGCGGCCAGGAAACACAGCTTTATTACAGCCACAGCACCGCTGGTGACAGTCTTGTCGGGTTTACTCATGTCGGCAGCGCAGAGGAGCGTAAATTTCAAGTCTTCGCAAGGGGTGTTACTGCTCTCAATACTTTGACTTCCCAACAAAGAATGGAGCAGTGGAACGGGGTCGCGGGCGCCCTTTTAAGGAGCGGGGCTTTGGGTTAACTTACTCTTTTTGCCCAAGCGTAATCACAACATACTCTGGAATATCAGTTAATTGATCGGCATCGGTTGTAGTTACAATTGTTTGGTATTCTTTTACAAAACTAGCCAAAGCGGCACGCCGACTCATATCGAGCTCCGAAAACACATCGTCCAGTAGTAACAAGGGTTTTGTACCACGAATATCTTCTAACAGGCGTAATTCGAGTATTTTAAGCGCCAACACCAATGTCCTTGTTTCGCCACGCGAAGCATTCTGTTGAAATGGTTTATCATTAAAAACAACTTGTAGATCGTCACGGTGTGGGCCGTGTGCCGTAAAACCGCGTAGTACATCCAGTTCGGTGCTTGCCTCAAGCTTTTGTAGTAATGCCGATTCGTACTGATCAACGGCAAACTGTGTCGCATATAGTAGGTTAATGTTTGTGGTGGTACTGGCTATCTTGCTGTAGATGTGACTGGCCTCGGCATTTATTGTATCCACTAGACTGGCGCGCTCGCGCACAATTTTTCCACCAAGCTCGCTCAGACGGATATTCCATACAAACAACTGGTCATGTAGGTTCTTTGGGTTCCTTTTTAGTAAGGTGTTGCGTTGTGAAAGTACCCGTTTATAGTGGCGGAGCTGTTCGGCAAAACCCGGCACTGTTTGCTCGAGCAAGTCATCTAAGAAGGTGCGGCGCAGCTCGGGCGGCCCAGACAGCAGCAACATATGGTTCGGTTCAAACAAAACGGTCGGCAGAGTTTTTGGTTGGGTAAGTCTTTTTACCTTTACCCCATCTATTTCAAATACTTTTTGTAACGGAGTCATCGTTATTTTTACTGTGCGGTTACCACTATTAGTAGTTGCATCTATACGAGCCCACTCGTGGTGGTGCCCTACGAGTTCTTGATCTTTTGCGCGATATGAACTGCCGCGGGCGACCACCAAAACCGCTTCTAGGAGGTTTGTTTTGCCGCTAGCGTTTGGCCCGGCAACAATAGTTACTGATGGCGATAAACTAAACGTCGCATCATTATACGAGCGAAACTGTTGCAAACGTAAAGACCGGACCATTACTTTATTTTAACTTTTGAGCGGCATAATAATATGAGTGTAATCACCAGCTGTAGGGTCTTTTACGACTGATGGTTCTAGCTTACCGTTAAAACTAAAGCTCGCTTCTTCACTATTTTGGGCGTGAAGGGCATCCAGTAAATAACGGGAATTAAGAGTAATTGACCCGGCTCCAGTAACTTTTGCCGGTACCACGGCATTATTTTCACCAAGTTGTGAGGCGACAGAACGAATACTTAGTTCTTGCTTTTCTTCGTCGACTTCGACTGTAATACTACCAGCACTTTCGCGGGCGAAAAGGCTTGATACTTTGGCGGCGTTTAGTAAGTCTGCTCGCTTAAGCACTGCATGGACAGCAAAGTCGGTAGGTATAAGTTTTTGGTAATCAGGGTATTTACCTTCGATGAGGCGGGCAACGAGCTCAACATCACCTGCCTGGAATAAAACTTGTTGGTCATCGTGGGTAACCAACACTTCGTCGGCATCAGTGTCGCTAATAATACGCAATAAATCTTGCATTGCAGTGACCGGCACTAAAAGACTAATATCTTCCTTGCTACTCATCAACTCTTTTTCAGCTAAACGGTAACTGTCGGTAGCGGCCATAAATAGTTTTCCTTCGCTTGTGTGGAGATAAAGCGCGGTCAACACCGGCCGGGCCTCGTCATTTGAGGCGGCAATAATAACTTGCTGTAGGCTGGTTTTAAACACCTGGGTTGGCACGGCCCATTTTTGGCCCTCGTTAATCGCGGGCATTACCGGGAATTCCTCAGCAGAAACACCATTAATGACCGATTGATACTGGTCAGTAGACACTTTTAATCTGAACTCATCAAGCTCGATTTTAATAACCCCTGAGGGTAAACTGCTTATAAAGTCTTGCATTAACCTTGCCGGGACAGTAATAGCCCCCTCGGCTTCAACTTTGGCGCCTATATGCTGTGTAATACCGATGTCAAGATTGGTTGCAACGACACTCAAACGGTTGTTCACTGTTTTAAGTAGTACATTTGCTAACACAGGCAAAGTACCCCTTGCATTGGCTACACGCGCAACATTGTTTAGGGCTTTATTTAAATTTTCCTGGGTGGCTTGTAGTTTCATGGTGTTCCTTTCATTAATAACAATGTAAATTTATTTAAGAAAGTTGCCTTAGTTATTAGACCAGTGGATAATGGGGAAAAACCGGCTTTTAACAGAGAAAATTTGTAAAAAATAGATGTGGTAAACCATGTATTTAAACGTCGGAAAGGTCCGTGTAAAAGCCTAGTAGTAACCCACAAGGCATTATTTGATGGAGTGCTTTTTGTGCACAAAATGTGTTCATAAGCACAGGCTTTCCATACAATTTCCACGGTTTTTACACAAGATTTACGCATGCAATCGTTCCTTGATGCTAGCCACAGCCGTCCGCAAATCAGGGTCAAGTTTAATTTCTTTTTCGATTTTCTCAACAGAGTGAATAGCGGTGGTGTGGTCCTTGCGCCCCAGCTCTTTGGCGATTTTAGGAAAGCTTAAATGCAGTTCGCTCCTGAGTACATACATGGCCACTTGCCGGGGAACCACAATATCTTTGTCGCGCTTAGGACCAAGAATATCCTGTATAGGAATTTGAAAATGCCGAGCTGTGCGCTCGATAATTTGGCGTGCACTTATATGTTTTGGTCTCGCTTGGCTAGTTCCTAACAAACTACTTGCGATATCTATATTAGGTGCTAGGCCACGCATTTCACACCAGGCGAGCAAGCGGTTGAGCGCACCCTCGAGTTCACGAATGTTAGTCTGGACATTACTAGCCAGGTATTCAGTGACGTTTGTTGGAAGTTCAATACCGTGGGCGTGGGCTTTTGTTTGTAAAATAGCGCAGCGAGTTTCGAGGTCGGGGTTTTGCATATCGATGCTCATTCCCCAGGCAAAACGGGAGCGTAAGCGTTCCTCGAGCGTAGCAATCTCGCGCGGGGGTTTGTCACTACTAATAATAATTTGTTTGTTGGCTTGGTGAAGGGCGTTAAAAGTATGGAAAAATTCTTCCTGTACTTTTTCTTTGCCGGCGATAAATTGAATATCATCGACAATAAGCACATCGGCACTCCGATAAAAGTCGGCAAAGTCAGTATTCTTTTTAAAACGCACTGCATCCACAAACTCTTGCAAAAACTGCTCACTAGATACATACACAACCCGCGCAGATTTTTTGTTAGCCAGCACGGCATTACCCACGGCCTGAATTAAATGGGTCTTGCCAATTCCCACACCGCCATATAAAAAGAGTGGGTTGTATTTGGTGCCCGGTTGGACAGCTGCAGCTTGGCAGGCAGCGTAGGCTAGTTCGTTACCGGAACCAACAATAAAGCTTTCGAATGTATAACGTTCGTTTAAACCCTGCCGGTAGGTATGGGCAAGACTACTGGCGGCCGGGGCTTTAGCAATGGTATCTTTTTGCGGTGCAGTATTGACAGAGAGGTTTAGGTCGACAAATTGCTCGGGATCTTTTTCTTTTGGTGTGGTAAGCCCAGAGTGAATTTTATATTCGACCTTACTTGCCGCAGCACCGTTTTTTTGCAGCGTTTGCTGGATGAGCGCGTTATACTTTCGCTCCAACTGTTGCTTTATAAAGACATTCGGCACCCCAATAACCACAAGGTCGTCGGATTCACGCAGCAAACAAGTGTTTTTAAACCACGTCACAAAATTACCTCTCGACACCGAGAGTTCAATCTCCCCCAATACTGCTTGCCACAAAGATGACGTAGTTTGCACGCCCGGTAACCCCTCTCTACCACCAAACTAATGTCTTTCTAGTATGACTTTTCCACACGTTGTTTACAAGACTCTTCTTAAGCTGACAAAAAAGCCGTGAAATAGCAAAAAGTTATGCACAATCACAAAGTCTATCTGTAAACTTGTGGAAAATGCTTGGCTAATGGGGGAAAACTTGATACTATTAGTGGGTTAAATATTGTTATTTTGACTCAAAACTCTAGAGAGTGTAACCAAGGATTTTTATGCCAAAACGAACGTACCAGCCAAAAAAACGACATGCCGCCCGAGTACACGGCTTTATGAAACGTATGGCTTCCGCTGCCGGCCAAAAGGTTTTGGCCCGCCGCCGCGCTAAGGGCCGTAAAGAACTTACTCGTTAATCAAAGCCGGATTGACCTGGCAGATTGGTTGCCACGCAAATGATTCACCGAACGCACCGTTTTCATGGCACAAAAAGTTTCGGTTTTGTGTTCCGGCAGGGCCAACTATTGCATGCGCGTGGTTTTTTGATCCGCTTTGTCCATAACCAAAGACGAACATCATACAGGGTTGCGGTGGTGGTTAGCCGTAAAGTTAGCAAGTCGGCAGTGGTACGCAACCGTATTCGCCGCCGTATTTACGAGGCGGTGCGCGCCGTCGAGACAAATATTACTAGCCCTTACGATATTGTATTTTTAGTTCGCGAGGCCGAGCTCGCCAAAGTGACTGCAAAAGATCTTGCAGGCAGAGTACAATCCCAATTGCGAAAAGCGGGTATTATAGCCAATCAACCAAGCTCGGCTACAGATAAAAACCATGCTATAGTAGAGAAAAAGGAGCACAGTATATAACATGTTTACGACGCTGATTGTCCAGCCGATTTTTAACCTTCTGGCATTTATTTATTCATTAATCCCAGGCCACAACTTTGGTCTGGCAATCATTTTGTTTACCATTGTAGTGCGCATTTTGATGTGGCCGTTAATTAAAAAACAGCTACACCAAGTTAAAGTTATGCGCAAGTTGCAACCAGAGCTCAAGCGTATCAAGGCCGAGGCCAAGGGCGACCGCCGCCAAGAATCGGTATTGATGATGGAGCTGTACAAGGAGCGCGGCGTTAATCCGTTCGCGTCCATTGGTGTACTGATTTTGCAAATTCCCATCTTGATCGGTTTATATATTGGGTTACAAAAGGTCACCAAAGATCCGTCGCAAATGATACATTTTGCCTATCCGTTTATCCAGGATTTTAGCTGGATGAGGCAACTAGCCGAGAATATTTCTTCGTTCGACGAAACGCTCTTTGGTATTGTCGACCTATCGCGTTCGGCTTTAGGCAAAAATGGGGTGTACTGGCCAGCAATGATTATTGTTATTGCTAGCGCCGTGGCACAGTACTTCCAGAGCAAACAATTGACCCCAAGCTCTAAAGATGCCCGCAGTCTGCGGTCTATTCTTAAGGATGCCGGCAAGGGAAGCCAGGCCGACCAGAGCGAAGTAAATGCCGCCGTTGGCCGTAGTACCCGCTTTTTGCTCCCGGCTTTGGTGTTTTTGTTTACGGTTAACATTGCTTCGGCGCTTAGCTTATATTGGTTGGTAAGCGGCTTGGTGGCACTGGTACAACAAAGTATTATCTTGCGTGAAGACGAGACCGAAATGGAAGCGGTGGCTAGCAAAAAAACTACCACTATTACATCACGTGCCAAAAAAGCCAAAGAAGCAGAAGTAGTTGTTGCGGCTAAGAGCCCAAAAAAAGCTAAGTCCAGCAAGCGTTCTAAACGGAGGAAGTAAGTGTGGAAGAGTCAATCGTTTATGCCAAGAAATATCTCGAGGACCTGTTGTCGTTTTTTGGGCTTAACACCGATGTATACGCTACTGCCGACGACGATGTCATTGAACTGCAAGTTCCATCAACTCACCTAAATGGTTTTTTGATTGGTCAGCGCGGCGAAAACATGCGTGCGCTCCAATTTTTGGTTAGCAACGCCCTCAAAAATCAGGGCCACCAGTACACCCGCGTAAACGTGGACATTGCCGAATATAAAAAACAACGCGCCCAGCGTTTGGGTGAGCGTGCCGAAGAGTGGGTAAAGGCTGTTAAGGAAAAGGGCAAAGACATGGAACTAAAGCCCATGAATGCCGCCGACCGACGAACCGTCCATAAGTTGGCCGCTGATTGGGGTGTGGTGAGCGAATCGGTTGGCGAAGGCCGTGACCGTCGCGTCGTTTTAAAACCATCTAAAGATACTGGTGACCAAAAACTAGACCCTAGTCTCGAAGGATAGATTTATAGACCGTTAACACCTCTTTGGCAAAGGTGTGCCAAGAATATTTTTTGACCTGCGAATGGCCCGCCTTAATTAGTTTTTGGCGGAGCGAGCCATCCCCCAGTACCTGGTTTATCTTTTGGGCGATATCGGTAGGCTTGGTTGCATCGCAATACAACGCGCCTTCGCCGTAAATCTCGGGCATAACACTGGCTTTAGACGACACAACCGGCGTACCGCTGGCCATTGCCTCTAGCGGGGTTAGGCCTACCCCCTCCATAAGTGTTGGTGTGACATATAGTTTGGCGTGTACAAAGGTCCATTTCGACTCAGCGTCCGGTAAGAAACCGGTAAATATGATGTTGGTAGCGGAAGGGTGTTTCGTGGACTCCTTTTTGAGTTCCTCGTAGTGCTTTTCGGTTTTGCCCACCAATACTAAATTGAGTTTTGGATGTTGCTTGTGCACGATGTCGAAAGCATCGATCAATGTTGGTAGGTTTTTGTGCGGAAACGCCGTACCTTGGTACATAATGTAGTCACCAAAATCCTGCTGGGGCTTTTTGGCAGTATGTTCGGCAGAGACGCCCGGCGCTTGGTAGGCGACAACTAGCTTATTTTTTGTAAATGGGTGTAGTGTACGAATCTCGTGTGCAGTTTTTTGGGCAAACGTAATAATGGTGGTCGATTTTCGGTGTGACCACCACAACTGGAAGTGGTACAGTCTCATTTTTAACCAGTAAACAAGCGCCGGGGTATTCCCTCGCCGCACATGGAACAGCATTGTTAGGTCATGGGTAAAGGTAACGATGTGGCCAAAATAGAGCAGGGGTTGCTGGGTCATGCCAAAGTGTACTACGTTGGCTTTTAGACGGTATAGTTGCCAGGCAAAGCGAAGTTCGTGCAGCGGATTGAGTGAAAACTGCGGGAAAGGGCAGGGGAG
>Ga0075418_10008202_pt1 | contig 11721 bp, 14 predicted proteins | sample SoiMetdeltSBSDD2_FD_81776 | JGI IMG/M metagenome (GOLD analysis project Ga0075418, IMG submission 81776) | Bulk soil microbial communities from a Populus tree surrounding site in Tennessee, USA - Soil MetaG P. deltoides SBSDD2 | ecosystem: Environmental > Terrestrial > Soil > Tree plantation...
GAGGCCGATCCACCAACCCCGCCATCCGCGACTCGAAGAACCGGCGGCGGACGTTATGCACCGTCATCACGCTCACCCCGAGCTCATCGGCGAGCCGCGCGTACACCACTCCGGGCTCCGAGCACGCCAACACGATCCTCGCCCGGACTGCAAGCCGCGACCCCCCACCCGCCGACCAGGCCCGCAACTGGTCACGCTCGGCGCTGGTCAACACGAACTCACCGGCCGTCACCGAACTCAGCATACGAATATCATAGAAACTAACGACGCGTATTTCTGGCGCGACACACTAGTACCAGTGGTCCTGGGCCAGATGGGCCATGCTATTGGTGGACGTAAATACCGGAGGCGGTTGAAAACCTCCTGAGCCGACCCTGGTCGGGCCTGCAGCGGCTTGCTCAGCATCTCGCCCCCAGTTCATCGAGGCTGGGGCGGTGCCGGGTCGCCACTCGCCGATGTGCGGTCGTGGAACGCTGACGTGTCACCGCCAACGGCCGCTCCGCCGGCGCCAGGGAGTCCGAGGTGCCGAGGTTGCCCGCCAGCACTCAGCTTCGGAGGGAGAAGCGCCGCCGCAGCACAACGAGCAGCACCACTAGCCCGAGAACGCCTACGGCGACAGCGCCCAACACCACTGGCGAGGTGGTGCGCACCCGCTCGTAGGCCTGCTGAGCGCCGGTCCCAACGCGCTTCGAGGTCTCCTGGGCCTTCTGCTTGGCCTGCGCTGAGGTCTCCCGGGCCTTCTGCTTGGCCTGCGCCTTGACGTCCAGCTTGGCTGTCAGGGCGTCGACCGAGGAGGCCAGCCGCTCACGGGATGCCTGAATGTCGGCCTCGATCTCTTCCGGCGTGGCGTCGGGCGGCAGGTCGTGGGGCTCTGCGGGGGTGGTGGAACTCATCGGCGGGCACTCTCCTTGATCTCCGCGACATCCTTCTTGACACTTTCCACCGTGTCGGTTGGCACCGGCGGACCGGCCTCAGCCACCTTCTTCTTGCCCACCAGCGCCGCGATTCCGGCCGCGATGGCAACCACGACGGCGACGATCAGCGCGGCCAGCCAAGCTGGCAGCACCAGGGCCAACGCCAAGATAGCGGTGGCCAGGAAGCAGCCCAGTGCGAACCAGCCCAGCACGGCGGCTGCCCCGAAGGCCCCGATGCCAACCCCGGCCGTCTTGGCCTTCTCGGTCATCTCGGCCTGCGCCAGCTTCAGTTCGCCGCGCAACAGCCGGCTAGACTCCTCCGACACTTGCTTGATCAACTCGGCGATCGACTGGTTCCCCGGGTCGCCGGCGGGAACCGGGCCGTTGGGACCTTCGGCGTGTGACATGATCATCCCTTCATCGTGCTGGCTATCTTTTCTTGCCTCGCCGGACTTCCTCCTCGGGGATCCTTCATTCTTCTTTCCCACCAATCGAGCTGGCGAGTTTTCGGCGACGTTGCTGTTTCCACCTGGATACCCCAATACGCACCCCTATACGCGCGCGGCGCGTACGCACAAGCGGCGTGCACGAGGCCATTAGTAGGTCGGTCGGTCACGTAGTTCTGCGGTCGGCGAAGGTCTTGAAATTATCGAGCGGGACGGTGCGTTCGTCCTTCTAACATGCAGCGCGGATCCGGCTCCCAGGGCCGGGACGACGCGGCTCGAGCGCCGCAGATTCCTTCGTCAGATTACGAAACTGCGGGGGATCTTATGGGCGCACTGCCTCCGCAAGTTAGTTAATCAACCGGTCGAATGGCTAATCAGACATTGGTTCACTACGGGAGTCGATCATGAGCGTGATTGGATACGGCCGCTGCTCGACAGCCGATCAGGCCAGCAACGGCGTGAGCATCGAGGTCCAGCGCAGCGCCGTTGAGCGTGTCGCCAAGAGGCTGGCTCGCCGATGACAGAGTATCCGGTGCCGTGCCGCCAGAGTCGCGAAAAGCGGTTCAAGGCAGCGCTTGCGCTGCTGGAGGCTGGTGAGTCAAAGGCGCTGATCTTCACCAAGGTCGACCACGCCAGCCGCTGCACCGAGGACTTCCCGCCTGCTGCGTCGGTCTGAGGAGCAGGGCCGGGACGGGGTACACCAACCTAAGGACCTCGGTCTGCGCGCCGTGCCACCCGGTCGAGGGCGTGCACTCGATGGGCCTGAGAAGCCAGGGACCCGACACCGAACTCCGTGGGCTGATTCATGACCCGTCGTGGCCCGCTCCGCCAACCGATATCTCGACCGCCCCTCGCCCAGCAGCCTCGCTGGCGTCATCGACACCGTCTCGGACAAAGCCTCGTAATCGATATCTACGTCCGCGTCTCGCTTGTGGGCATCGAGCTGCTGACAATAGATGCACGCATTGTCTTTGCCAGTGTCGACACCTACCTGCGTTTCGCCGAGGCGGTGAACTGACTTGATCGGACCGAGAGCGGGACCAAGCTAACCGGAGCTGCTGGAAGGGTTTCTAGTCGAGCCTCCTAGTTGATCTTGATTCATCAGGTCAGTCCATTCGGTACGCCCTTCTTTCTGGGTCGGTCTCACTAGTTGTGTTCGTGATCAGTCGAATCTCGTCTGATCGTGAAACGGAAGGGTATGGAGATGAGCGCCAGCACCAGACATCAGCCGGCACTGTTGGTGCCGATGTCCTACTTGAGTTCAAGAGCCTCGGAGCCCGGCGGCCAGGCTTGGCTAAGCAGAGTTAGGAGTCCAGCATGCGAGTCAAGAAGCGGGTCAAGCGAGGCGTCAAGAAAGGCATCAAGAGGGTCAAATCGGCACCGCCCGAGGCCTACCTCGCCGGCGTCGGCGTGTTGGTGGGAGGCGCCGCGGTGCTGCTCCTCGCTACCACCAAGACCGGCCAAGAGTTACTCATTCGCACCGCTCAGCTAGCCCTCCATCCACAAGCGGACGAACAGGAGTCCCAAGAGTCCGACGTCCCAGAAGAGGACGAACAGGAGTCCCAGGAGTCCGACGTCGAGGAGGAACCAGAAGAGGACGCCGACGTCGAGGATGAACCAGAAGAGGACGCCGACGGCGACACGGAGTCCAAGGTCACAGATCTGAAGCCGCGCGATCAGCGACCGCGCAGCGCAGCCCCAGGAAGGCGCCCGCGCCGGCGGAAAGCTAGCAATACTTAGCCTTCCTCAATCGTAAAGCTCGGTGGTCATGGGTTGGTCCCTTCGATGACTTCGCCGCCGAGGGTGTGGCGTACGACTGATAGGACTGGTCACCGCGATCCTCGGAGCCATTTGCCGGCGCAAATCTTGTGCCGATCCTGCTCGACATGGCACGGGCCCGGTCCATCGATAACCGGATTTCGGCTGACACCGCGACGGACCCGCCCGCGCAAGCTCTAAGCCGAAGACGGCCGGCGCTGCGACGCACTGACAGGCATACGACGAATTAGGTCCGGGACCCACCACCCGCGGACCAGTGGGGAGACAGCGCCCTGGTCCTAGCACCGCTTTCGGAACAGCGACAATGCGGCCAACGTCCGTGAGCACGCTGTGACGCCTGTTCAGTGTCGGCCAAACTGTCCGCCAACCACCCCCGCACGGTGGCAGACTAGGCGACCCTACACACGCTCCAGACCCCACACTCACCCGGATACCCACGCCGAGATGCTCCCATGACACGGAAGCGGTCAACCCGTGCACCCAGCAGGACGCTTCGGAGTGGGAACCTCGAGCGCTTACCAGAGACTCGGATAGGGTGCCGAGGTCGCGCCAAGGTGATAGCGAACTGAGTAACGACTGTGCCGCGGGTCCGCAACCGCCACTGGACGATCCTGAAAGCTTCGGCGCTCCGGGCCTAGCATCGACGACCATTTGACATGCCTCGGGACGAAGAGGTCGCTACCTCACGAAGGATCGAACAGCAGCCGCGCCGGGCCCTGTGCGGGCGGGTGATGAGAATCGCAATCGCATAAGCAGCTTGGAGGGAATCCGCGCGCCCACCCGAGCCGACTCGGGTGCGAGCAGCTTCACCTGTGACGGGTGGGCCTGAGCCGTCGTCCCGGGGCGTGAGCGATGCGCGGTGAACCACGTCGAGGCGAAGTCGACCACGGGTCTGATCGGCAGCAGCTGAGCTGGAGCCTGTCCGATTTTGGTCAGCTCGAAGAAGGGGCCTTGCGGCAGCCTCCAACGACGCCATCCGGCCAGCAGGCAGAGACCGGCACCGACGACGATGCCTGCCCCGATTCCCCGGGTCTGTGCAGTGGTGTGGGGTGATCACTAAGACGGCGGAGGCGGCCAGAGCAGCGGTCGCGTACAGCGTGTTGCCGCCGAGCACGGACGGGATCTCGCCGATGCAGAAGTCACGAAGGATCCCGCCGCCGACGGCGGTGATCACGCCGAGCATGATCGCCGGCAGCCAACCCAGGCCGGCCCCGAGCGCCTTGATGGTTCCAGCCGAGGCCCAACAGCCGAGGGCGACTACGGAGGTCGCGCGCATTCCTGCGCTACTCCGGCGACAGCAACCTCACAGGCATCGTGCTCGAGTGCGGCGGCAAGAGCCCCCAGATCGTGATGGCCGACTGCCGCGACCAGCTCGACGCCGTCGCCGCGGACCTGGCCGAAGCCGCCTTCTGGAACGCAGGGCAGAACTGCAGCGCCGGATCCGGATCCTGGTGCAGAGCTCGATCAAGGAGGAATTCGTCCCCGCGCTTGCGCGAGAGGCGAACAAACGCGTCGTCGGCGACCCGACCAACGACACCAGCGTGATCGGACCGCTGATCGAGCCGTCCGCGTTAGACCGGGTCCTCGGCTACGTGCAGCAGGCCCGGGCTGACGGCGCCCGCATCGTCACCGGCGGCGAGAAACTGCTCGCCGAGACCGGCGGCTACTTCACCGGGGCTACCGTCATCAACGATTAACCCCCGAGATGACCGTGACACGGGAGGAGATCTACGGACCCTGTCGTGGCCGTATTGTCCTTCAACGACGCTGATGAGGCGCTGCGGCTGGCCAACGACACCCCGTACGGCTTGCCGCCACGGTGTGGTCCAAGGACATAGAGGTGGCGCTGAGAACGGCCCGCGGCATCCGCGCCGGCACCGTCGTCGTCAACGGCTACAGCGAAGGCGACATCGGCACCCCGTTCGGCGGCTACAAGCTGTCCGGATTCGGCGGCCGCGACAACGGTCTAGGTGACACGCCACTGGAATTTGAGATCGATTCGTCAGCCATCTCCTCCGACAACCCGAAGTCGGCGCGGTCGCAGCCGACTTGCCGGACGCGCGGCTGTTGGCGCTGGCGAGACAGCAGTCAGTACGACGGCGACAAGCTGCGTCATATTGCCGGCATCGGTCCCATCCAGTAGGGATTCGACATTGCCCTATACCGTCATCGCTTATCGTGGTGTGGCTGGCGTGATGTGAGGATCCCCGCCGCGAAACATGATCGAATGTGTACGCATACTGAGCGGGGTCGCCCACGCCAAGGATCTTCGCAGGCCCGACCTGGGGGGCCTCGCCAGCACCAACCCCAAACTGGAGGCAGTCAAATGTTCAACGACAACGGGTCGTTCCTGCTCGCATTGTTCGAGTTCTTCATCTTCTTCGCATACATCATGTGCGTGTTCTATGTCTTCGCGGACATCTTCCGTAGCCACGACATGGGCGGGGGAGCGAAAACTCTCTGGTGCCTGTTCATCATCCTTGTGCCATTCCTCGGCATCCTCGTCTACCTCATCGCCCGCGGTGGCGGCATGACGAAGCGCGCCACGGAGCAGCAGCAGGAGATGCAGCGACAGCAGGCTGAGTATGTGCGCTCAGTCGTCGCCACGAGCGGTGGCGGCTCGAGCGCTGATCAGATCGCGTCGGCCAAACAACTCCTCGACGCGGGAACGATCACTCAGGCCGAGTTCGACCAGCTGAAGGCGAAGGCTCTTGCATGAGGCTGTGTCGGTGAGCCGACTTGTCGATGATGGGCACGTCGCGGCCACTCGAACCGGCCGCGTTCTTGACACGCGCATGGAACTCGCCATCGGCCGACGGCGTCCACGCCCACGGGACCTGCGAGTCGGCCAGATATCACGGATCGGGTGTAAAGGGCTGGACCTTGTGGGCGTTGGCTGACTCGAAGACTAGGCAGGGAGCACGCAGCGAAATCCGAGATGACTGGTCGTGCTGCGTACGGCATGACCTTGTCGAGCCGCGGGTCGGTATCGATGGCAGTACGAAGGTGCGCACAAGTGCGAACCGCCCTTGATAGCTCGCCGATCCTGTTCGCCGATGTTTTCTGTGCCAGGCGTACAGCACGCATGAATCGGCGCGTCATCCGTCGTCGTGTGGTCGGCCACCCACGGAGTGGTTGTCCACTCCCAGACGTTGCCGGCGACGTCGTAAGGCCGTACTACATTCTGCCGGGCCTGGCACGCAGCGGCGGCGGGATGGATCCTCGGCGGACGAAACATTGTCAACACGTTCCTACAGGCGCAGTCGCGCGACCCCTCCCAACGTGACAGCAGCAGTGACAGCAACGCAGTAATATCCGCAGGCATCCAGGGAGCACCGTCTGCGCCTTCGCGAGCCCACGAACACCCGCTACGACGTCCTCGCTGGCTTCTCTTAATCAGCGGGTTGGGGGTTCGATTCCCTCGCGGCGCACGACTCGTCTAGTCAGAAGCAGATCGTGAGCGATCAATTGCTCAGCTCCCATTTAACTCCCAGCTTCCGGCGAGAATGAGGTCGTCGAGCGTGGCGTGTCGGCAGCAGTCCGTGCTGTCTTCGCTAACGTCGGCCAGAGACTGCGGCGCGTTCGTCCAGGTGCGCGTGGATGTCGCCCGTCATGGAGCGCAGGTGATCTGCGAGTTCGCTCAGCGCGGCCAGCCCGGGCTCTTGGGCGAGGGCGGCGCAGGCCTCGGTCAGAACACCGAGGCGTTCGCTGATGATCTTCCAGGCGGGCTCACGGTGGGGTAGCACGAAGTAGTCCGGCCGGGCGATTTCAAGGCCCGGACCGGCAGTGCGGCCAGGGCGCGACGGGCCGATCGGCAGAGTGGTGAGAACCGGGCCGAGCCGACGCATCACCCAGTTCATCAGGTGCTTCGCCGTCCGAGCCAGTGTCTCCAGCTCGGCGGGCGTCTCGCCGTGGTGAACGTAGTACCGGCTCAGGACCTGCATTATCACCTCGTATAGGCCATTGCACAGGTCGGCCACCCTGGCCGTGAGCGGATCCTCGATCAAGGTTCCCGACGCCACGTCCGGTGGCAGCCGGACATAGGCAGGCTCGACCGGCCGCGCCGGGTCGAAGCCGGGGTCGGCGGCCCGCATCGCCAGGAAGTCCTCGAGGATCCCCACGAACGTGCCGAAGTGCGACCTGACCCAATCGCCCCGCGCGCCTTCGCCCTGCTCCACGATGATCTCGATCGCCCGGCTCGCCGAGGTCAGGTCCGTGACGGCGGTCAGCTCCTTCCATTCGAAGGTTGCGGTGACGGCCTGCGCGGCCGGCGGGCCGATGAAAACGGCGTCCTCGCCGTACCGGCGGCACAGCGCGGCGAGCCCAGCCTCGATTCCCCGGTACAGGTGCCCCACCGTCCGCCACTGCTCGGGCACCCCGACCACCGGCCGGTCCAGCGTGACCAGCGCCGCGATGCCGGGTTGCACGGCGAAGCCCTCCGCATCGGCTAGCGTCATCCCCTCGGGCCGCTCCAGATACATGAAGTGCCGCAGTGCCCGCTCACCGAATGGCAGGAGCGCGATCTGGACATCGGGTGGATACCACCGCGACAGGATGGGCAGGTTGGGCCGCCCGAAATGGGGCGCCGCACCGACAGCGGTCAAGATGTTGGTGGCCAGTGCCAGGTGGAGCATCTCCTGCTTGATGACGTCGATGAGGGCGGACTCCCAGGCCTGCGCCCGGGCAAGCTGCTCAGGCGTGAGGCCTTCGTCGGTGGTGCGCTTCAGTGAGAACTGGGCGTACAGGTATTCGCACATCAGGCCATGCTCGATCTCGCAGGCCTCACCGAGCAGGTAAACAAGCTCTTCCCGGCTCTCCACTTGCAACGGCGGCTCGGCGGTCATCGTGACCTCGATTCACAGTTTCCAGGACTTCAGCGAGGTGCCCGGTGACGTGCTCGCGGCTGAATTCTATGACCAGCCACACTGCTGCGGTCCATGTCCCGCCGACCGACCCGGCATCACACACCGTGGAAGCCAGATCAGCAGGTGCGGCATCAGCTGCACCGGGAAGGCATCCATGTGGCCTGCTGCACCGTGGGAACGGCTGATGAAAGCCGACGGGCTGCGGGGGCGTGGTCCGGGCGCCAAGATCCGCACCACGAGACCGGGCCGGAACGGCGGCCCGCCCGGAGGATCTAGTTGGAGCGGCAGTTCACCGCGGGAATTTGGCAGCGCCGCCGTACGGCCATGACCTGCAGGGCCTGGTTCATCCTTCCGACGCGGGCAGCTAGCCAGTGCAGTCGGCAGCTCAAGGGCTCGTCAGCTCGCGGACCCGGCTGGCCCGCGGGATGCTGGAGCAGGCGGACGTCAGCCGTTGAACCCGAGGAGCCGTGATGACCACCAGCTCAGGACCAGAGCACCTCACCAGCCACCACCGCGCCACACTGCGCCGGATCTTCGAGCATCCCGTGAGCCACAACATCGCGTGGCGCGACGTGGTGTCACTGCTGGAGGCGATCGGCACCGTCGAGCGCCACCACGACGGCAAAGTCGAGGTCACCGTCGGGGCCGAGACCCGGTTCTTCGACATCCCCGCACACAAAGACACCGACATCGAGGCTGTGGTCGAGCTGCGTCATCTTCTGACCGCCGCCGGCTACGCAGGCGGCGGCGAGTAGGGATGATGCGGATTGTGAGCAGCAGTTCGCGGCAGCCCAGTCGGGGTGCCGGCCGGCTCGTCTCGCGACGAACCAGGCTCCGTGATTGCCTGGTGCCGCGAGCACCGGTGGTGACGGCCGACCAACGCGCCCGCGCCGGTGATCATGACCGTGGTCAGGTCCGCGTGACGTCGACGAACCGGCCGACCACGCTCGGGTCGACCGCGTAGTCGTTCGCTGCGATCCGCACCTCGTAGTCTGCGCTTGAACCGTTGCTTGAGCTGGGCCCTATCCTCCGCTGTGGCCGAGCCCTAACGGAGGGCGCGGTCTGCTGGCCTTCTCCTTGAGGCTCTTGAGCTGGCTGGAAAAGTCCGGGTTTCCTTGCCAGCGGCGTTCAGACGTGTGTGTGGTTGTGTCGCTCAGCCTGTAGTGGCCTCGTCCAAGACCTTCTCGAGGTCCTTCTCATCGGCCCGCATCTGCTTCTTGAGCAGCTTGTTGCCGCGGGTGACGGCCGCGTCCACGCGCGCCTCTGTATCCTGCGCCGCGACCACCAGGAGGCCGCTTTGACCCTCGTCGAGGAGCTCGCCGAGATCCTTCAGATCCGACCGGCTTATCCCGGCGGCAGCGTGACCGGCCAACGCGCCCAGACCGGCGCCACCAGCGCCGCCGGCAACCAGACCAGCACCGATCGCGACCGCGGGAAACAAGGCAACGAGAGCCCCCACAGCGAGCCCGACGCCAAGACCAACAGCGGCGCCTTGAATGGTCGGCTCCTCGATATGCTTAACGATCTTGACCTTGCCGTCCTCCTGGTGGGTCACAACAGCGGCGTCGTAGGTGTCGCCGACAGTCGTCTCCTTCCAGATGTCGCGGACCGCCTCGTAGTCAGCCACGGCGTCATCGACCGATCCGTAGCTGGCTGCGAACACCAACAATGTGTCCATTGCCATGGGATTCTGCTCCTTCCCGGTCGACCGACCGCGGCCGTCCCTCCTGGCAGCCTAAGAGCCCAGACCCTGGGGCGGACAGGGTCTTTAGCCACATTGTCGTCTTGAGTTCACATAGGCATAACTTCTTCTGCTTAAGGGCTGTTGAGTGAGGAGATGTGCGAGAAGCGCCTGCGCTAGGCCGCCGAGCTGGCCGAGCCGGCCGACAACGGATGAAATGCATCGCACAGAAGGCCAAGAGCTGCAAAACCCTGTTGGGCGAGCATCAAGATGCCGTTGTCGCAGCAAACTTCCTCGCGACGATCAGCGCTCCACCCGACGGGGAGAACGGCGAAAGTGGTTCACCTGCGGCGTCCTCATGGCCAACGAGTAAACCGTGCAGCAAGATCCGTGAATCACTAGGGCACTAGTAGCCCGGCCGTTCCCACGCCAGGCGGAGCGGCGCTACCCCCAGCCATCAAGCCGAGGCCAGGCGCCCGACGCCGGTCATGGCATCTCATAGCCGTAACCCCGGCCGCCATGGTCGTGACCGACCATTGGCGCAGGACGCGACAGCTCGACGACCTGGAAGGAGACGTTCAGCCGGACGGCACGTCCTGCCGTCCTTTCACCGATCGCCCTTCAGGAAGCTGCGGCGGTGGTGGTGCGCGGGTCGCGGACGGCCGCTATTGCCTGCCGGCGGTTGAGCCGGACGCCAGCGGCGAATCCCCGGTCAAACCGGTCCGCGCCCAGCGCCTGCCGGATTTGAGCCACCAACTGGGCCTCCCCTGCCGCTGGAGAGGCCACGCCGGCAGGCCGACAGGCTGGCGCAGGCCCTCGGCCGCCCCGCAAGCAGCGCCGCCCGCATCCCCAAGCCTCAAAGCCACTTGCGCCGTCGGAACATTCGGTAGAGGCCGACTGACAACAGCACCATTGCGAGCAGCGCGAGAGGGTATCCGATGACCCAGTGCAGCTCAGGCATGTGGTCGAAGTTCATGCCGTAGACGGTCCCGATCAAGGTCGGGGCGAAGAAGATCGCGGCCCAGGCGGAGATCTTCTTGATTTCCTCGTTCTGGGCATAGCTGGCCTCGGTCAACTGTTGCACCTTCTCGTTTTGCGCCTGGCCGAGAAGTGTCGACTTGACACTAAGGACGGTCTGGTAGAACTCGATCACGCCGTGGAGATACTCGGTCTCACCGTCGGCCAGGCTGCGGACCCGGTCAAACTGCTGTGCATTATCTGCCACCAGTTGTCTGCCATCGGGTGAGATGCCGGTCAGGGTGGTCATGCTGTGATAGATCGCGCCATTTTGGGCCCCCATAGTGCGCACGGCGAGAAGGCCGTGGCGGGCACGGAACAGCTCGTCGAGGTACTTCTCGGGATCGCCGACGTTCCCACCGGTTAGCCGCTGTTCAAGCTGCCACACATCCTTGGTCAAGGTCTCGATGAAGTCCTCCTGCTCGCGGGTCAACACCGTCACGATGGCGTGGGAAAGCTGCGACGGTGTGACCGGCTGCAGCCGGCCGGCTTGGATTCGCTCAAGCACTGCGCGGGTCTCCCGCAGGGCAACGTCTGGGTGGACAGCCGGATTGATGGGTCCATGCACCGTCACCAAGTAGCGCACACCGACGAACTGGTCCAACTCGATGTAGTGCACATGCCCGTGCTTTCCTCGTTCGGGCGCATGCAGGATGACAAACACAAGGTCGTGGTAAGCGTGCATCTTTGGGACACGGTTACGCTCCCTGGCGTCCTTCACGGCCAGCGGGTGAAACCGGAACACCTCCGAGAGGACATGTACTGCCTCATCGTTCCAGGTGGGAATGTCCACCCATATGAAACCGTCCTCACCCTTGAGCAGCTCCGGCAACTCGTCGACGCCACGCTCCTCGACCTCACCGTCGGTCACAAGACGAACGTCCATTCGACTCACATCCCTAAGCCGGGCTCCGCATTGGGTGGCTGTGCAACCGGACCCGCGGGCCATGCTAGCTACATGGGCTCGGGCCCTCGGATCAGCCAAGTCGGCTGATCACCACCAGCTCTCTTTGCGCGCC
>Ga0075418_10008204_pt1 | contig 11721 bp, 10 predicted proteins | sample SoiMetdeltSBSDD2_FD_81776 | JGI IMG/M metagenome (GOLD analysis project Ga0075418, IMG submission 81776) | Bulk soil microbial communities from a Populus tree surrounding site in Tennessee, USA - Soil MetaG P. deltoides SBSDD2 | ecosystem: Environmental > Terrestrial > Soil > Tree plantation...
AGCGGCACGGTGCCGCCCGCGAACCGCGCGGGGTTGAGGTAGCCGAGCACCACGCTGGCGTCGGTCACCGTCGCCTCGTCACCGCCGCGGCCGTAGCACGCCGGACCCGGATCGGCGCCGGCGCTGCGGGGTCCGACACGCAGCCCGCCGGCCGCGTCGATCCACGCGATGCTGCCCCCGCCGGCCCCGATCGTGTTGACGTCGACCATCGGCGTGCGCACCGGATAGGGACCGATGGCGCCCTCGGTCGCCAGCAGCGGTGTGCCGTCGCGGACCACCGCGACGTCGTTGCTGGTGCCGCCCATGTCGAGGGAGACGAAGTCGCGCACGCCCGAGCGTTCGGCCGCGAAGGCAGCGCCGATCACCCCGCCGGCGGGCCCGGAGAGGAAGAGCGTGACGGGCTGCTGCGCCGCCAGCGCCGCCGACACGATGCCCCCCCGGGAGCGCATGATCAGCGGCAGGCCGGGGACGCCGAGCGCGCGCAGCGTGTCGGCGAGCCCGGCGAGGTAGCGCTTCACGACGGGGCCGAGATAGGCGTCGAAGGCGGTCACGCACAGGCGCTCGTACTCGCGAAACGTCGGATCGACGTCAGACGAGAGCGACACGCTGATCTCGGGCGCCAGCTCCGCGACGATCTCGCGCGTGCGCCGCTCGTGCGCGGGGTTGACGAACGAGAAGAGGTAGCAGACGGCGATGGCCTGCACGGCCTGCGCGCGGAGCGCCGGCACCGCGCGGCGCACTGCGTCCTCGTCGAGGGCGACGAGCACCCCGCCGCGGGCGTCGAGACGCTCGCGAATGCCCACGCGGCGCCGGCGCGGGGCGAGGAACGTCGGCACCTCGGGATCCATCGCCAGGTCGTACATCCGCGAGCGCTTCATCCGCCCCAGCTCCAGCACGTCCTCGAAGCCCTCGGTGGTGAGGATCGCGGTCACGGCGCCCTTCTGCTCGAGGATGGCGTTGGTGGCGACGGTGGTGCCGTGGATGAACCGCTCGACGTCGCCCGGCCGCGCGCCAGCCAGCGCCAGGACCCGGGTGACGGCGGCGCCGATCCCCTCCAGGAGGTCCTTCGGAGTGCTCGGGACCTTCGTCAGCGCCAGCCGGCCCGCGCGGTCGAGGGCCACGATGTCGGTAAAGGTGCCGCCGATGTCGACGCCGATCTGCACCGTGGACCTCCTTGGCGCGCGGCCCAGCGTATCACACGGCCGAGCACGACCTCCTGGACCGTCTCGACGGCAGGCGTGACGAGCGGGAGAAGGGTCGTCACCGGCGGATCATCGTCAGCAGCATCTTGAATCGGGACACGGCCTGCACCGCGTGCGGCTGATGCGCGGGCAGGAGGATCATCTCGCCGGCACTCAGGCGATGCGGACGGCCCGCGATGGTGATCGCGGCTTCGCCATCGACGATCTGGACCAGGGCGTCGTACGGCGCGGTGTGCTCGCTCAGCTCCTGACCGGCGTCAAAGGCGAACAGTGTCACGCTTCCGGTCTCGCGCTTGACGACGATGCGGCTGACGACGGCACCATCCTGGTACGACACGAGGTCGACGACTCGGCGCACCTCCGGTTCATCGCTCATGGGTTCTCCTTCCACGACGGTCGCGCATCGCGGTCGCGCGCACGTCGCTCTCAGGCGAGGTGGCAGGCCACGCGGCGGTCCTCCACCTCGCGGAGGGGCGGCTCCTGCGTCGCACACACGTCCTGGACGAGGGGGCAGCGGGTGCGGAACCGGCAGCCGCTCGGCACGTCGCGCGGGTTCGGCGGCTCGCCCGGCAGCGCGAAGTCGAGGGTGACCCGCCGGCCGCCGATGCGGGGCACGGCGGCCAGCAGCGAGCGCGTGTAGGGGTGGCGCGGCTGCGCGAACACCGCGGCCGTCTCGCCCATCTCCACGATCCGGCCCAGGTACATCACGGCGATGCGCGCGCACATCGACCGCACGACGGCGAGGTCGTGGGAGATGAAGACGTAGGTGAGCGCGAAGGCCTCCTGCAGGCTCCGGAAGAGCTTCAGCACGCTGGCCTGGACGGACACATCGAGCCCGGACGTCGGCTCGTCGAGGATGACCATCCGGGGACGCAGCGTGAGGATCCGGGCGAGCCCGACCCGGCGCTGCTGCCCGCCGCTCAGCTCGTGCGGATAGAGGTCGAGGTGGGCGTCGGGGAGTCCGACCGCGGTGAGGATGGCGCGCACCTGCTCCTCGCGCTCGGCCCGCGACAGGCGCGTGTGGATCTTCAGCGGCTCGTGCAGCGAGTGGACGATCTTCCAGCGCGGGTCGAGCGACGCCCCCGGGTCCTGGTAGACGTACTGGAGGTCGCGCGCGACGGCGCGCCGCTCCCGCCGGGGCAGCCGACCGATCTCGCGGCCGGCGAAGCGGATCTCGCCCGCCGTGGGCGCGTGAATGCCCATGACCGTCTTGCCGAGCGTGGACTTGCCGCAGCCGCTCTCCCCGACGAGGCCCAGCGTTTCCCCCGCCGACACCGCCAGCGACACGCCGTCCACGGCGCGGATCCAGCCCGTACGGCGGCCGAAGGCGTTGCGGACGGGGAAGTGGCGGGCGAGGTCGACCAGCTCCAGGAGGGGCGGCGCTCTCACGCGTCCACTCCGCCGGGCGCGTCGACGGGGTGATGGCAGCGCACCTCGTGATCGGGAGCCAGGGCGCGGGGCGCCGGGCGGCCGGCCCGGCACTCCGGCGTGGCATAGTCGCAGCGCGGGTGGAAGCGGCAGCCCGGCGGCGGGGCGACCAGGCTCGGGACCTCACCCGGGATGTCGCGGATCTCGCCGGTGCCTGTCGGCACGCTGGCGAGCAGGCGGCGCGTGTAGGGGTGAGCGGGGCGCGCGAAGAACACGTCGGCCGGCGCCGCCTCCATCGCCTGACCGGCGTACATGACGACGATCCGGTCACAGAGCTCGTGGGCGGTGCCGAGATCGTGGGTGGTGAAGAGCACCGACACGCCTCGCTCCTTCACCAGCTCGCGCAGGAGCCGGAGGATCTGGGCCTGGATGGTCACGTCGAGCGCGGTGGTCGGCTCGTCGGCGACGATCAGGTCGGGGTCCGGCAGCAGCGCCATGGCGATCATGAGGCGCTGGCGCTGGCCGCCGGAGAACTCGTGGGGCAGCCGGCGCAGCGCCCGGGCCGGCTCGGGAATCTGCACCGCGCGCAGCGTCTCGAGCACGGCCTCGCGGTCGGTACGGTAGCGCTCGCGCGGATAGCGCCACCGCGGCGCGCGCGCGTTGCCGCCGGGCGCCCGCGGCGACTTCCACCGCATCAGGTCCATGATCTGCGTCTCGACGGGGAAGACCGGGCTGAACGAGGTGGAGGGGTCCTGGGGGATGAACGTGATCGCGCGGCCCCGCACGCGGTCGTTCACCGCGACGGGGTCCGCGCGCAGGAGGTCCGCGCCCCTGAAGCGGACCTCGCCGCCGCGGAGGCGCGCGGCGCCGGCCGGCAGGATGCCCAGGATAGCGCGGGCGAGGGTCGTCTTGCCGCAGCCGCTCTCGCCGACGAGGCCGACGACCTCGCCGCGGCCGACGTCGAGGCTGATGCCGTCGAGCACCTGGGCCACGCCGCCGTCGGTGACGAAGTCGACGCTGAGGCCGCGAACCGACAGCAGCTCGGTCATCGCGCGCCGCGGCCCCGCCGCAGGCGCGGGTCGAGCACGTCGCGCAGCCCGTCGCCGAGGAGGTTGAAGCCCATGACCGTCAGGAAGATGGCGACTCCCGGCGCCGCCGCGTACCACCAGGCGTCGGGCAGGAACTCGCGCGACTCGGCGATCGTCCGGCCCCACTCCGGGGTCGGCGGCGGCGGCCCCAGACCGAGGAAGCCGAGGGCGGCGGCGGTGAGGATCGTGAAGCCCATGCCGATCGACGCGCGCACGATGATGGGCGAGGCGATGTTGGGCAGCACGTGCAGCACCGTGAGCCGCCACGGCGAGGCGCCCAGCGCGGCGGTGCTCTCCACGAACACTTCCTTCTGCAGCGACCGCGTCTCGGCGTAGACCACGCGGGCGAACCATGGCCAGTACGTGGCCGACAGCGCCAGGATGACGTTGGGCAGCGAGGGCCCGAGCGTCTGGGCGATGGCGATGGCCAGCACCACCTGCGGGACGGCCAGGAAGACGTCCGACACGCGCATGAGCGCGTCGCTGAGCCAGCCGTGGTGATAGCCGGCCACCAGCCCGATCGGCACCCCGACGAGCAGCGAGGCCCCGACCGCGATGACGCCGATGAGGATCGTGATGCGCGCCCCGAACAGGAGCCGGCTGTACACGTCGGCCCCCATCCGGTCGGTGCCCAGCCAGTGGGGCCCGCCCGGCGGCCGGAGGCGCTCGGCCGGATGCAGCTCGAACACGTCGTCCGGATGCGTGGCGAGGACCGGAGCGAGCAGCGCCGCCAGCACGAGGGCGGCGATCAGCAGGAGCCCGAGCAGCGCCGAGCGATCGCGCGTCAGCCGCCGCACGACGAACCACGCCGCGCTCAATTCGAGGGCCGCTCCCGCGGATCGACCAGGGTCTGGGCGACGTCGACCAGCAGGTTCACGACGATGAAGACCGCGCCCGCCCACACCGTGAAGCCCATCACCGCGTTGTAGTCCGAGCGCAGGATGGAGTTCACCGCGTAGGTGCCGATCCCCGGCCAGTCGAACACCGCCTCCGTCACGACCGCTCCGGCCAGGAGGATGCCGAACAGCAGGCCGATCTGGGTCACCGTGGAGGTGAGCGCCGAGCGGAGCATGTACTTCCAGACGATGAGCGTCCGCGGCAGGCCCATGGCGCGCTGGTAGAGGACGAAGTTCGACTGCATCACGTCCAGCACGCCGGCCCGGGTGAACCGCACGAGCGTGGCCAGGGCCGGGAAGGCGAGCGTGGCGGCGGGCAGGGCCAGGTGCGTCAGCGCGGCGCCGAGCGTTCGCCAGTCGGCCGTGAGAGCCGCATCGACCAGATAGAAGCCGGTGATCGGGGAGGGCGGGAAACCTTGCAGCCGTCCGTTCAGGGGCGTCCAGCCGAGCCGCATCGCGAAGAGCAGCTGCAGCATGATTCCCAGCCAGAAGCTCGCGATGGCGAGGCCGGAGACCGTCACCACCCGCAGCGCGTGGTCGAGCACCGAGTTTCGCCACAGCGCGGAGAACACGCCGAGCGGAATCCCCACGAGGACGGACACGACCATCGCCACCACGGTCAGCTCGATGGTGGCCGGCAGCCGGTGCGCCAGATCCTCGACGATCGGCCGCCGCGTGAAGATGCTGGTGCCCATGTCCCCCCGCACCAGCCGCCACGCGTACTCCCCGAACTGCACCGGCAACGCCCGATCGTACCCGAGCTGCCGCCGCAGCTCCTCCACCTGCGCCGGCGTCGCCGTCTCTCCCGCCACCAGCGCCACCGGATCCGCCGGAATCACCCGCGAGATCACGAACGTCACGACCAGCAGCCCCAGCAACGTCGGCACGAACCACAAGAGCCGATGCAGCGCGAGCGCCAACAATCTCATCGTCGCCAACCTACCGTCGTCACGTTCCGAGCGCCGGCTCCGCCGGCGCAATCCTGAAGCTGGGGGGAGGCAGGGAGGAGCACGCCGTCAGGCGTGCGACGACCGTCGGAAGGGGGGCGAAGCCCCCCTCCGAGTCACTTGTAATAAACCCAGCGCATCTCCTGGCCGTTGCCGATCGGGCTGAAGCGGATCCCCTCGAGGGTCTTGGCCCACGGGCCGAAGTACTTGGTGTTGTAGATCCACACCCCGGCGGCGTCCTCGACCACGATACGCGCCGCGTCCTGGTAGGCCTTCTCGCGCACCTTGCGGTCCGTCGACTTCAGCGCGACGTCGAGCAGCTCGTCCACGCGCGGGTTCTTGTAGAAGCTCGAGGCCTTGAAGGTGCCCCACTGGCCGGAGTGGAACATCTCGCCGATCCAGTTGTTGGGGTCCGCGTAGTACGTGCTGATCCAGTACACGACCAGGTCGGGCGAGGTCTCCGGCTTCTTCATGCGCTCGACCATGGCGGGCCACAGCTCGCTGGTCAGCTTGGTCTCGACGCCTGCCTTGCGCAGGCCGTTGGCCATCACCGTGGCCGCCTGCTCGGTCTGGCTGAATCCCTGCAGGTAGCCGACCGTGAGCGGGCGGTCCACCTTGGCGGCCGCCTGGTTGAGCTCCTGCTTGGCCCGCTCGATGTTGTAGCTGTAGCCCTTCACGTCGCGGGGCACGCCCCACAAGTTGTTCGGGATGGGGACCGGGTTGCGCTCGACCGAGCCGCCCAGGATGTCCTTGTTGAAGCCGTCGTAGTCGAACGCGTAGCTGATGGCCCGCCGCACGTGCACGTCGCTGAGCGGCGCCCGCTGGTTGTTGATCTGGAACATCATGATGCGCATCGACTCCTGCTCGACGATCTTGACGTTCGGCGCCTCGCGCAGGCGCTTGACCTGGTCGTTGGGCAGGTAGCCGCCGGTGCCCTGGTAGTCGCCCTTGATCATGCCGAGTACGCGCGTGTTGTCTTCCTTGACCAGGCGAAACTCGATCTCGTCGATGTACTTCGGCCCCCACGGCAGGAAGTGCCCCGGAAACCGCTTCGCGATGAACCCGACGGCGGGGTCGTACCGCGAGAGCATGTAGGACCCCGAGCCGGCGTCGTTGCTGGTCAGCCAGGCGGCGCCCCAGTCGCCGTCCTTCTCGTGCTTCTTGAGGAGGGCGGAGTTCACGACGTGCACCTCGGGCACGATGGCCAGGAAGATCGCCGCCGGCTTGTTGAGCGTGAACTGGACGGTGGACCGGTCCAGCGCCTTCGTGCTGCCCGGCGCGATCATCGTGACGAGCAGCGAGGCGGCGCCCTTCTTCAGGGCCAGGATGCGCTCGGCGCTGTAGCGCACGTCCTCCGCGGTGATCTCGGCGCCGTCGTGGAACTTGGCCCCGCGCCGGAGCTTGAACGTGTAGGTGAGCCCGTCGGCCGACACGGTGTGGCTCTCGGCCAGCCACGGCTCGAGCTTGGGCGGGTTGTCGAGCCAGCGGTAGAGCCCGTCGTAGAGGTTGAGGCGCACCGCCACCCGTCCGACGTCGAACGCCGCGTGGGGGTCCATCGTGTCGTAGGGGCTCTCGTTGGCGAACACGAACCGTGTCTGCGCGGCGGGCGCCGATGGGAGCGCCGCCAGCACGACGAGCGCGAGAACGGGGATCAGCCAGGCACGGCGGTCGGTCATGGGACGGCCTCCAGGAGCGCCGGACGGCCGGCGGTCGGCGGTTTGGCGCGGATTGTACGGCAGCCCCGTCGGGGCGGGCAAGGAGCGCGCGACCTCACAGGACGTTGCGCGGCGGGCCGATGGCGCCTTCCGCGAAGCGCGAGAACCGGAGCCCGGCGATGTCCAGCGACGGCTTGCCGTCCACGATCAGCTCGGACACGAGGCGCCCCGCGATGGGCCCCATCGCGAAGCCATGGCCGCTGAAGCCGGTCGCCAGCACGAAGCCGCGTAGCGGCGGCACCTCGCCCAGCACGGGCACGAGATCCGGAACGGCGTCGATGTAGCCGGCCCAGCTCCTGGCCACGCCGAGCGGCGGCAGGGCGGGCAGCACGCGTCGAAGCTCGGCGAGGCTGCGGCGGACCTTCGCGGGATTGGGGCAGGGCTCGAGCGCGCGGTCCCACACCAGCGGCCGCCGACGCGCCGGGGAACCGGGCAGGGCGGCGGCCAGGCTCGCCAGCAGCGGCCGGCCCACGTGAAAACGGAACATCGCGCGGTTCTTCCAGTAGCTCGGCAGGAAGAAGCGGAGCTGACGCAGGGAATCGAGCGTGACGTCGTGGTCGAGGGCGCCGCCGGCGGCGATGGTGAAGCTGCCGTCCCGCCGCTGCCGGAAGGCGACGCCGGGTCCCCATACCGCGCAGTCGGTCACGGGCGGCGCCGGCGCCGTGCGCGCCACCGTGCCGCGCACCCAGCGCTGCGGCAGGTCGAGGCCGAGCGTGCGCGCCAGCCGGGACGACCAGGCGCCGGCCGCGCACACCACCGCCGGCGCGCGGATCTCGCCCTGCTCGGTGACGACGCCGGCCACGGCGCCCGCGTGCGTGTCACGCCCTGGACGGCGCAGCCGAGGTGAAGGCTGGCGCCGTGGGCGACGCAGGCGCGCGCGAAGGCGTCGGTGGCCTTCTCCGGGTCGGCGTGGCCGTCGCCCGGCGTGTGCATGCCCCCGACCCAGCGGCCGGCGAGCCCGGGAACCACGGCGCCGAGGTCCCGGGCCCGGAGCAGGCGAGTCTCGAGGCCGAACTCGCGCGCGACCGGCAGCCAGGCCTCGAAGCGCGCCATCCGGGCGTCGTCGGCGGCGAGGGCCAGGTTGCCGCCGCGGACCCACTCGACCTCGGCGTTCAGCTCGCGCTCGAGGCCCTGCCAGAGCCGGTTCGCCTCGACGACGAGGGGCATCTCGAGGGGATCGCGCCCCTGCTGGCGCACGAAGCCCCAGTTCTTCCGCGACTGCTCGCCGGGGACGGGGCCTCGCTCGACGACGACGACCCGCAGACCCCGCCGGGCCAGGAAATATGCGGTGGCGCACCCGACGATCCCGGCTCCGACGACGACGACGTCCGCGCCACGCTCCAGGGCCATGCCCGCTCCTCCCGCCGCGACGAGAGTATCATCACGGCACGCGCGGTACCGGTGAGCCGCGGAGCAAGGAGGCGCTGGAATGGCGACGATCTCGAAGGTGAGGACGCCGCGCGCGCTCGCGCGGACGGCGCGGTGGGCCGAGGCCGGCTCGAAGTCCTCGGAGCTGTTCGCGCGCGCCCAGGGCGTGCTGCCGGGGGGCAACTCGCGAACGACCGTCTACATGGCGCCGTACCCGCCGTACGCCGCCGCCGGCGAGGGCTGCTGGATCACCGATGTCGAGGGCGACCGCCGCCTGGACTGCCTGAGCAACTACACCGCACTGATCCACGGCCATGCCCATCCGGCGATCGTGGAGGCGGCGACCCGACGGCTCGCCCTGGGCGCGTCGTTCCCGATGCCGACGCCCGAGGAGATCGACCTCGCCGCCCTGCTGTGCGAGCGCCTGCCCTCGGCCGAGCGGGTGCGATTCACGAACTCGGGCAGCGAGGCCGTGATGATCGCCATCAAGGGAGCGCGGGCCTTCACCGGCCGCGCGAAGATCGCGAAGTTCGAGGGCGCCTACCACGGCTCCTACGACTACGCGGAGGTGAGCCTGGCCTCCACGCCGGAGACGTGGGGCAGCGTGGCGGCGCCCGTCAGCACCGCGTACTCGCGGGGGACCCCGCCGGCGGTGCTGGAGGACGTCGTCGTGCTGCCGTTCAACCACGCCGAGCACGCCGTCGCGCGCATCGAGCGCGAGGCCCGGCACCTCGCCGCCGTGCTCGTCGATCCGGTCCCCAACCGCGTGGGCCTCGTCCCCGCACGGACCGACTTCCTGAACGCGCTTCGCGACGTGACGCGCGCCCACGGGATCGTGCTGATCTTCGACGAGGTCATCTCGTTCCGCGTCGGCTACCACGGCGCCCAGGGCGCGCTCGGCGTCACTCCGGACATGACCACGCTCGGCAAGATCATCGGCGGCGGGTTCCCCGTGGGCGCCGTGACCGGGCGAGCCGAGGTCATGGCCGTCTTCGATCCCACCCGCGGCGGCCCGCCGCCGGCGCCGCACGGGGGGACGTTCAACGCCAACCCGGTGACGATGGCGGCCGGGCTGGCCGCGATGCGGCTGCTCACGCCCGACGCCTATGCCCGGCTCGCGGACCTGGGCGCGAAGCTCCGCGCGAGCCTCGACGACTGCTTCAGGCAAGCCGGCGTCCCCGGACGCGTCACCGGACTGGGCTCGCTGTTCCGCCTCCACCCGATGGATCGCGAGCTGAGCGATTACCGGAGCACGCGCGCGACGCCCGCCGAGGCCGAGCGCCTCGTGCGACTGGTGCGCCGGCTCATGGAGCACGGCGTGCTCATGTCGATCACCGGGCTCGGGTGCCTCTCGACGCCGATGGGCGACGCCGAGCTGGAGGGGCTCGTCGAGACGTTCGCCGCCGTGCTGGGAATGGAAAGGTCGGCAGGCGGCCGAGCGGACTGAAGGTCATTCCGAGGGCGAAGCAGTTAGACGAGGCGCGGTTCACTGAGGCGCCGGGTCAACGCTCTCCAGCAAATCCACCACCGCGGCTCGGTACCTGGTGATCGCCGCCAGATGGTCGGCCGCGGTGCGCCCTCGATCCGCTTGTGATGGCCACTGTTGAAGGTGCGGGCACGCTCCCTGCGAGGCAGTCTCAGGGCTCCTTCAATTCGTGATGACCTGATCCGCCCGCGCCAGCACGGAAGGCGGGATCGTCAGGCCGAGGGCCTTGGCGGACTTGAGGTTGATGACCAGTTCGAATTTCGTCGGCTGCTCGACGGGCAGTTCGCTGGCGCTGGCGCCCTTGAGAATCTTGTCCACGTAGGTGGCGGCACGCCGAAACAAATCGGCGAGGTCTGGTCCATAGGACATAAGCCCTCCGGCCTCGACATACTCCCTGAATGAGAAGACCGTTGGCAGCTGGTTCCTTACCGCTAGATCCGCGACACGCCTTCGCTCATTGATGAACATGGGGGTCGACTGCACAGTTACGGCGCCTGCGCCCGCCCTGGTCATTTCGGAGAAAGCTCTGTCGATATCGGCGGGAGCTCGCGCCTCGACGACGTGAAGCCGCACTCCCAGCGCCCGCGCCGCGACTTCGGCTTCCTTCAGGATGTCCTTTCCCGCACGTTCGGGGACGGCGCCTGGCTGCCAGAGGACGGCAACTCGACTGACCCCCGGAACGGCTTGCTTGAGCTGTTCCAGACACTTCCCCACGAGTTCGGGGAAGAGGAGCGACATCCCCGTGACATTGCCACCCGGGCGCGCAAGGCTGGTGACAAGTCCACTCGTAACCGGATCACCTGCCCCGATGAAGACAACCGGGACGGTTCTGGTCGCGTGCTTGGCAGCCAGGGCGGCGAGCGTGCCTGCAGCAGTCACGATGACATCGACGTTGAGCGCAACCAATTCGGCCGCGAGGGCCGGCAAGCGCTCGGGCATTCCCTCGGCAGAGCGGACCTCGATCACGACGTTGCGGCCCGGGACGTAACCCAGGTCATGCAGCCCTTGATGGAAAGCCTCGGTCAGCGAACGCGGACTGGCGCTCAAGTTATACGCCAGGTAACCAATCCGAGCCGTCCTGGTCGCGTGCTGCGTTTCGGCAACGAGCGGGCAGAGGAGCCCGCCGAGCAGCAGGACAATGCAGAAGGTGAGTCTGATTCCTAGCATCTCGATTCGGGACCTTCGACCACGCTTTCTAGGACTCGATTTACCTCACTCTGGTCTCGTCCTCGAAGCCTAACGGCTCGGCGCTGAGCGGCCGGTACTGGCAGCCGCGGTGGCCACGGAGCGCCGGAGATCGCCCGTACCTCGTCTGGTCCATGGTTCCGGACGGCGTGAGGCACTCCGGGCGGGATGCGGACGACCGAGTTGGCTTCGACATTCACAGTATCCTCCCCCACCTGAAGGGTGAGACTGAGGTCTTGTCAAGAAGTGTGTAAATGAGATCAGGCGGCGATGGCCTCGGTGCGTCGGTTCACTGCACGAACTCCGTTGACGTAGACGACGCCGTTCGCGACGTCCGCGAGCAACTCCGGCGCGTCGAGCCGCCGGAAGGTCTTCTCGGCGATGAGCAGCGTCTTCCAGATCACTGCTGTCGCGTTCTCGACTTTCTTGAAGCGCTTGGCCGCGGCCGTGCGCAGCCGCACCGCGG
>Ga0075418_10008207_pt1 | contig 11720 bp, 5 predicted proteins | sample SoiMetdeltSBSDD2_FD_81776 | JGI IMG/M metagenome (GOLD analysis project Ga0075418, IMG submission 81776) | Bulk soil microbial communities from a Populus tree surrounding site in Tennessee, USA - Soil MetaG P. deltoides SBSDD2 | ecosystem: Environmental > Terrestrial > Soil > Tree plantation...
GTGAGCGAGTTCTGCTCGCCACCGCCATGCGGCACCGGGGATTGCGACTTCGGCGGTTGCGATGCGGCCGTCACCGATCCCATTGCCCTCTTCGATCCGCATAGCTCGCCGGATGGCCTGGTGTTCGGCTCCGGGTTCGCCAGCTTCGGTGCCGAGGATCTGTTCGTCGCCGAGTTCGGGCAGACCGCCTCCTCGGGGGGCTGCGCCACCAGCTTCGGTCACCGGGTTTCCCGTCTCCGAGTCACCTGGAACGGCGCCGCGTGGGAGGCGAGCCCTCCGGAGGCGTTCGCCACCGGGCTCGGCCGGCCGCTCGACGTGGCAGTCGGGCCCGACGGCGCCCTCTACGTCGCCGACTATGAACATGGCTGCGTGTACCGGATCGCGGGCCAGAATCTCGCCGCTGCAGAGGAGGGCGCGTTGCCTGCATTCCGCCTATGGCCGAATCCGACATCGGACCGCCTGCACATTGCCAGCTCGCGGCTGGCGCCCTGTGCGGGGACGATCGTGGACGTGAGCGGGCGGCGAGTCGCGTTGATGGCGATTCCTGTAGGCGTTGTGGCAACGTGGGATCTGCGTGACCGCGCCGGCAATCGCGTGGCTCCGGGACTCTACTTCTTGCGCGCCCCCTGCGGCGCCGATGTCGCCAGCCGGAAGTTCTTCGTCGTTCGCTGAGACCGGATGGGAATTGCATGGCGGTCTGGAGGAACTCGCCCTTTATCACTCCCCTTCTTTGACGTCCGTCGCCTGCGCCGGGACCTGGTAGCCTGAGAGAAGGTGCAGGACGAGGAGGGCGCATGCAAGGCGAGCCGGGCGCAGCAACGGCGGATCGCGTGAGTGCGGTCGAGGCGCGAAGCGCGACGCTGCGGAAAGAACTCGGCCTCCGGGATCTGGTGCTGACACAGATCCTCTACGTCGTGGGCTCGGGGTGGGTGGGCACGGCGGCGAAGCTCGGTCCCTCGCATCTCGTGTACTGGTGTCTCGCGATCCTCCTCTTCTACCTGCCGCAGGCGGCGGTCGTCATCTATCTGAACCGGATCATGCCCCTCGAGGGCGGGATCTATCAGTGGGCGAGCGCCGGATTGGGCGAGTTCCTCGGGTTCCTGGTGGCCTGGAATCTCTGGGCCTACACGGTCCTGATCATGGCAATGTTCGGCGTCATGATCGCCAATAATCTGGCATACCTCGTCGAACCGATCGTTCCCTGGCTCACCGGCGCGAGCGGGTACACCACCGCGGTCAGCGCCACCACGATCGTCGCCCTCACCGTCGTCTCGCTCCTCGGGCTCCGCGTGGGCAAGTGGCTGCAGAACCTCGGCGGCGCCGCGCAGTTCCTGACCTACATGGCACTCATCCTCGTGCCCTTCGTTGCCTTACAGCGTGGCACCGTGTCGGACCACCACCCATTCCGGGTCGCATTGCCGGCGCTTTCGCTCCTCAGCCTCAATATTTTCGGCAAGATGGCAATGGGGGCGCTGAGCGGTTTCGAATACGTGGCCATTCTCGCCGGCGAGTGCCGGAGCCCGGCGCGGTCGATCGGCCGCGCCGTGCTCATCGCGGCCCCCATCATCGCGGCGATGTTCATCCTCGGCACGGGCAGCGTTCTCACCTTGGTTCCCCAAGATCGCATCGATCTCATCAGCCCCATTCCGCAGACGCTCGGGATCGGGTTTGGGATCTCGGGTGGCGCGCGTCTCCTCGTGCCCCTCCTGATTCTGGCGCTGCTGCTCCGGCAGATCGGCAACGTGGCGCTGATCTTCGCCGGAAACTCGCGCCTGCCCATGGTCGCCGGCTGGGACCGGCTCCTGCCCGCCTGGTTCACGCGGCTGCACCCGCGCTTCCGGACGCCGCGGAACTCGATCCTGTTCGTGGGCGGGCTGACGCTGGTCTTGGCGCTGGCAGGACAGGTCGGCGTGGGCGTGCAAGAGGCGTTTCAACTGCTCGAGAACGCGGGTGGTATCTTCTACGCGTTCACCTACCTGGCTCTGTTCGCGATCCCGATCGCCGGGGTCCGGCGCCTCGGGGTGCGCCCGCCGCTCTGGCTTCGCGCAGCCTCTGCCTGCGGGTTCGCGGTCACCCTGCTGTATGCGGTGCTTTCGGTCTTCCCGATCATCGAGGTCGCGAACTGGAGGGTCTTCGCTGGCAAGATCATCGCGGTCCTGCTCGCAGGGAACCTGATCGGCGTCGGCATCTACGCGTTGGCGCGCCGCGGTTCACGACAGAAACATGCGGTTTGATCGGGCTCGCGCTTGAACCAGCTCACCGCACTCGGCTGCAAGCCGTGGTGCCGCTCAGTGCGAGAGGCGCGGATTTGTTGCCATTCCTGGCTTCCTGTTTGACATACTGACCCCTGGCCAGCCGGTCCGCCGGGCCACCGCCTGGAGTCTTCCGGCAGCTCGAAAACGCCGGCCGCGGCCGTTCTGTCGAGATACCTCTGAGCGCGCCTGGCGAAAACGGCGGCCGAAGCCAGTGACACACCGGCAACTCGAGCAACCCTTCGAGAGCCCGATGCTCACGATTCACGTTCTGGGAGACTTCCAGGTCCTCAAGGGCGGAACCCTTCAAGAGTTCCCCCAGTCGCGCAAGACACGCGCCCTGCTCGCCTACCTCATCCTGACTGGCCGCCGCCACCGCCGCGAGCGGCTTTGCAATCTGCTCTGGGACGTGCCAGACGACCCGCGGGGCTCGCTCCGGTGGTCGCTGAGCAGATTGCGTTCGCTCGTCGACGAGCCCGGTACCCAGCGGATCGTCGCCGATCGTGAACATGTTCTCTTCGATCCCAACGATGCAACGATCGACCTGCTGGAGATTCGCCGGGAGCTCGCCGGCGGTGCCAATGCCCTCACCACCCAACGACTCCTCGCTCTGGCCGGACAGTTTCGCGGCGAGCTCCTGGAAGACCTGGCGATCACCGATCCGCATGAGTTCGAGCTTTGGCTCCTCACGGAGAGAGAGACGGCACGACGGACTCGCGCTTCACTTCTCCAAGCTCTGGTGCACAGGCTCCGTGCCGAGGGCCGTGAGGAGGTTGCTGACCATGCACGAGATTGGGTCGCTTCCGATCCCTACTCGGTCCCTGCGCATGCCATGCTCATCCATGCCTTGGCCGCAGCTGGCCGGCGTGAGGAGGCCGAGCGCCAGCAGGAGATCAGCCTGCAAGAGCTGCGCAGCGCCGGCGCCTCAGGCCTCCGGGCACTGAGCGAAGCTCTTTCCTCACGCGGTTCGTCCCCACCAGTCTTGCCAGAGAGGGAGCCCGACATCCGTCTCGTCCAGGAGATCCGCTTCTGCACCACGAGCGACGGCGTGCGCATCGCACATGCAACCGTGGGTGGCGGGTCACCCCTGATCAAGACGGCGAACTGGCTCAACCATCTCGAATACGACTGGGACAGTCCGATCTGGCGCCACGTCTTTCGCGGGCTGGCCCGGGATCACCGTTTGATCCGGTATGACGCACGCGGGAATGGTCTTTCCGATTGGGATGTCGAGGCGATCTCCTTCGACGCATTCGTGAACGATCTGGAGGCCGTGGTCGAGGCGGCCGGAGTCGAACGGTTCCCCCTTCTTGGAATCTCGCAAGGCTGCGCCATCTCCATCGAGTACGCGGTCCGGAATCCCGGCCGGGTCACACGCCTCGTCCTGCACGGAGGATACGCTCAAGGCTGGCGAGTCAGCGAGAATCCGGCGGAGATCGCCCGTCGCGAAGCATTGCAAACCTTGATTCTCCACGGCTGGGGGCAGAACAATCCTGCCTTCCGCCAGGTGTTCACCTCGGCTTTCATTCCCGAGGGGACTCCGGAGCAATTCCGCTGGATGAACGAGCTCATGCGGGTTTCCACCTCGCCGCAAAACGCGATCCGCATCCTAGAGGCCCTGAGCAGAGTGGATGTCCGAAACCGGCTTCCCCTCGTGCGTGTACCGACTCTCGTCCTCCACAGCCGCAACGACGGCCGTGTCCCCTATCAGAGAGGCCTCGAGTTGGCTCAGGGGATCCCCAACGCTCGCTTCATCACCCTCGAGAGCAACAATCACTTGATCCTGGAGCACGAACCGGAGTTCCCGCGCTTCATGACTGCGATCCGCGCTTTCCTGAGCGAGGAATGACAGCCCATGCACAGAGCGGCAGCACGCACAGCGGGCACCTGCCTCGCGGCGATCGTGACCTGGGCCCTCATCGCGGCTCGTTCCGCTCCGGGCGTAGAGCTCCCGTCGCACCTGAGCATCGCCCCTGGCGATTCCACCACCGTGACCTTCGTCCTGGCGCCAGCGGACACGGCGGGGTTGGCTCTGGAGTTCGATGCACGCCTGCAGTCGAGCTCGTTCGCCGGTTCGAACCTCGTCTTGCGCCTCCAGCTGAACGGAACCTCCCTGCACCAGGAGCGCCTCCTCAACAAGCCACTCCGGTTCGCCACCGCGAACAGCAAGCTCTTGACCTGGGCGGACGGGGATCGCTGGCGTTTGGTGTACAGCCCCAGCATGGATCTCAAGTGGAACGCGCCCGGGGATCCGCACCAGGTCCTGGGAGTCTCCCCTTTTCGGCTGCGTCTACGCGTTGCCGACCGGCTGCGCGTCGGTGGGAACCGCCTCGTTCTGCTTCACCTCGGGCGCGGGCTTCCAGCCATCGAGATCGCCTCCTTGCGTCTCGTCCGAGTCGAGACACCGACTGCCACCCGCTCCAAAGCCCTGCCCCAAGCTCAGGGGCCGACGCAGACGCCGGTGACAACGGCGATGACGATGCGTCCGCTGGCACGCGGCGGTGCAGTGGAGATCGGAGCGGGCAGCGTCCTCTTCCCCGTCGAGACGGAGATCTCCACCAGTGGCAACGGAAGTTTCCGCTTGGGCCGCGAGCCCTCGGGATGGGATCGCCTGCGCGTCGTGCAAGACCGCCTCGAAGCCCAGGCCAAGCCCCTCCTGCTGCGGCGACAGCAGATGCTGCGCGATGGCTTTCTGGAGGTCCGAGACGTGCTCGTGAACCGCACGGCTTCTGATCTCGGAGTGATCGTGCGCGAGGCTCTGCGCGTGCATCCGGACAGCTCCGACACCTACCTCGGTGGCTTTTCGCTGCCGCCGACGCCCCTCGAGCTGTCGAGCTACGAGCTGCAAGCACCGAGCGCCGTCGCGGTCCAAGGTGGGTTCGCGCTCGGGCTGCTCCCCGGGAACGACGTCCTGTGGGTGCACGCCACGACCTACCGCGACCGCGGCGGTATCGGCCTGCTGGACGATCAACTGTGCATCGCGCCGGGCGACTCGGTGATCCTGGTCTGGCGTGTGCTCGCTTGCCCTGGAGGGTACGACGACTGGATCAACGCGGCACGCGCTGGGCTCGGGGCCAACTTCACGCTGGAAGGTGGCTTTGCCTTCGGATCCTTTGCGATGAGCGATTGGCCCCAAGCCCAACTTCGGGAATGGATTCGCGTCCGTGCACTGCGCTTCCTGTCGAGTCCGGCGCCAACGCAGAGTGGCGGCCACGGCTTGCATGGGCCCGCCCTCCTCGACTCGCCAGAGGCGCAGGAGAAGATGCGCCGCTTCGCTGCCGCGGTCCACGCTGCGGCGCCGGAGGTTCGCGTCTTGGCTTACTTCCATGCTTACATCACCAACCGTGCCGGGGCGGAGTCTCTGTACGCCGAAACGCGCCATCTCGGGCCGAATGGCAAGCCGGTGTTCTACCCGTACAAGAGTCACCCGGCGGCGTACCCGCTGTTCGTGCCCATCCAGGGTTCGCGCTTCGCCCGCGACCTCGAAACGCTCATTTCCAGATTGTGGGACCTCGGCTTCGACGGCCTGTACTGGGACGAGATGTCGACGAGCGTCACACCGTACACGTACGGAGGGAAGTGGGATGGAACCAGCGGGGAAATCGACTCCAAGTCCCAGCGCCTGATCCGGCGCAAGAGTGTCGTCCCACTCCTCGCGCAACCCTGGATGGAAGAGCAGCTCTCCCGGCTCATCGCCGATCGACGTGTCATCGTGGCCAACACGGAGCCGGTGACGCCGAGCCTGATGCGCTACAGATTCCCGCGCTTCGTCGAGACCCCGGAGAACCAGAGATTCGCTTGGACCCAGCTCTGGTCCCCGATCGGTCTCGCGGACCGCGGCCGGGAACTCCGCCCTGCCGACATCCCCGCCCGCATCCGGGACCACATCGAGCACGGGGCGCTCTACTATTTCTATCTTCCCAACGTGCAGCTCGATGGACCAACGCTGGCTTCCTACATGTTCCCGGCTACACCGATACGCATCCGGCCTGGCATCTTCGAGGCCAAGGAGCGCATCCTCACCACGCGCTCAGGACGCTATGGCTGGGGCGACGCTTCCGCCCACGAGGTGCATGTCTTTTCTGCCGACGGGCGCGAGATCCCCGGCTCGGCCCGCACCTCGGCGATCGACGGTGTACGCTGGACCGAGCTGAATCTCGCGCCCGGAGAGAGCGCGGCCATCGTCAGGATTCGCACACGTTGAGTTGCATGTCCCAAGGAGGGACACGGCTCGAAGGTGGTGCCCCGACTACAGGGTCCAGAAGAATGTGAACCGATAGATCAGGTCCTGGTTTCGCCCCTCGAAGTTGACCGGATCCGGCCGAGCACCAAGGCAGCGGCGCCCGCAAGACCGCAGGCCGCGACGAACCGAATGGCCCTAGATTTCATGAGGGCTCCTTTGAGTTCCGCCGCCGAGCGGTGGACCGCCTTGCTACCGGTTTGCTACAGCCTCCCTCTTCCTGCCAGCTCCCCAGTGTGCTTTCTGTCCCCTAGAGTCAAGCGACCTAGGAGGCTTGTAACCCCCTAGGGCGCCACGAATTGCGTTGCGCAGACAATCTCCTCGATGGTGGTGGCCCCGGCGGGATTCGAACCCACGGCCTACGGTTTAGGAAACCGCCGCTCTATCCTTCTGAGCTACGGGGCCATCTTCAGACATTGCAAGAGATTAGTCGCGCATGTCGGTGACGGCAAGCGCGAAAACGGCGAACTAGGCCGCCGCCTTTTTCATCGCGTGTAGGCCATTTTCGCCAGGCGCTTCGGCCCATCGTGCTGGTCACGCCGGATTGAGCGTGAAGTGAAGGAGTCGCGGGTTCCTCCCACGCCGCATGAGGTGATCCACAGAGTGGGAGCACGGCGGTGAGAATATGTGCTCCCGCATGGAACACCGGCACACGCCCGGCTGGCCTTCCTCGGGATGGCTTACCGGGGCGCCTTGCGGTCTCGGATCCACGTTGCTAAACTGCCACATCTTCACGTCCATCGTGGGGCGCAAGAGGAGGCCCGAGCGCGCAGAGCGATTCTGCGGAGGGAGCGCTGCTGCGTGTGTCGCAGATCGATATCCTCGTGGGTGTGCCTCGCGCTGTCGGTGGTAGCCCCACACGGGGTGAACGGCGAAGGTATGCCGTCCAAGTTTGCCTTGTATGGCCTGTACATCTCCCCGAGCGGCACCGATGCAGAACAGTTCAGCGACGACGGTTGGGGAGTGGGAGGCAAGCTCTACACGAGCCCGGACTTCTTGAGGCATGGAGTGGCGGCGGGCATCGGCTTCGAGTTCGCCAACCTGATGACGCAATCGACCGTTCTCTACGATCCGCACACGCTGCTGCGCACCGAGCAGGAAACGTCCCAGGACTTCTTCCGCATCTACCTGGGACCCGAGATCGGTCCCCATGGACATGGGTTCTTCCGGCCGTTCGCCGGTGCCAACATCGCCCTGCACATCTACAACATCGGCACACAGCTCATCGTCCCGGACGACGTCGATCCAACGCGGTCGATCGTGCAGGACCTCGGCAGTGAAACGCGCACCGCCTTCGGCTACGACTTCACGGTCGGCGCGGACCTTCAGATCAAACACTACTTCGTCGAAAGCGGCGTGCGTTTCATCAAAAGCTTCAACGTCCCCCAACAGTTCGGATCGGCCGCGGCCGTCCCGATCCATCCAGGCTACTTCCAGATCTTCATCGGGGCGGGAAACACGATCTGGTAGCCAGCGAACAAGGACTGCGCGTTCACGCACCTGTTCATCGAAGGGGCCCTGCTGGTGCGAAGCCCCTCTTTTAACGTTGACGCTCTACCGTCCGCGCCCCTTCGGCATCTTCCCCGCCCCCAACCTCGCGACCACGCCGAAATGATCCGACGCCCACACGCTGTCGGGACCCACGGAAGTGAAGATCACTCCACACGCGAGCGGGATGAGCGGCTTGGTGCTGTGACGCTCGACGAAGATGTGGTCGATGACGCCGGGGTCGACGCCGAAGCGCGAGTTGTAGGTCGTCGCCTCGGCGCGGCTCGCCTCTGAATGGACGGCGTGGAACACGTCGTCGTATCGCGCCGTGACGAGATTCATCTCGGGTGATCCCAGTTCACAGTTGAAGTCGCCCGCGATCACCACCGGTCCATCGCCGCGTGTCGAGTCGACGTACGCGAGCAGGTGTCGGATCTGGGTCGCGCGGATCGAGCCGCCTTCCGCCATGTGGTGGAGGTGTGTCGAATAGGCGTCGACTGCGAGGCCACGCCAGTTGAAACGCACGTGGGCGACCGCTCGATAGTCGTCGGCCGGCGCGAGATTGCGCGACTCGCCCACCAGAACCGAATGGGGCGTGAGGATCGCGTTACCGTAGCGCTTCGGGCGCTCCGGGCCGTCGACGGTCGCGAACTGCACGTGACAGCCGAGGCTGTCGCCGAGCGTTTCGGCCTGATTGCGGAGGCTCGGGTTCTGCAGTACTTCCTGGAGGCATAGCACGTCGGGCCGAATGCGGCGCATCTCGGCTACGATCACGTTCAGGCGCTTCGGCCAATCGTGCTGATCATGCCAGAGATTGAGCGTGACGACGGTGAGCGAGTCGCTGGTCCTCGCCCACGGCGCATGCGGTGATCCACATAGGACCCCCAACATGACGGCCAGAATGATAGGGCACGATGCTCGCGGATTGCGATCCCTCCGGATCATCGATTGCCCTTCTAGGGCGTTCCCGCAGGCGTTTCTCGCCTGGCCTGGAACTGCACGGCTCATGCGCTTGCCCTCTCAGCGGAAACTCCGGATCAGCACGGCGTCGACGCTGCGCTTCCCTGCGCTCACCACCAGCCGGCGGCTGTCGGGCATCCAGTCGGTGCTGAAGATGTCCCCGGTCGTGAACTGTGTCACCTGGACGGGCTCGCTGCCGTCGGCCGCCGTCACCCAGACGTTGGTCGCCGTGCCGACGCGACGCGTCACCGCGAGCCGCGTTCCATCGGGCGAAAGCTTGAAGCCCAGCACCCGGCCGTCGGTGAAGCGGGTGATCGGTACCGGTGCCACCGCTCCGAAATCCAGCCGGTGGATGTTCCACGCCGGATCGGCGGTGTCGAGGTACATCATGCCGCGCCCACCCGGACTCCATGCGTAGCCGGCGGCTTGTCCGGGCAGGCGAACGCTCGCCAGGACCGTTCCGCCGGGCACCGCGACCGCTTGCCACGACATCTGTACCAGTCCGCCGGCGTCACGTTCCGGCCGTTGGAGCAGCAACTCGCTGCCATCGGATGAGAACCCGGCGACGCCGCTCACGGGCGGGGCGAGGTGGGTGATCTGGCCATCTTTCACCGAGAGCAGCCACGCCGCCCCCAGGGAGTCGTAGCGCATGAAGGTGATCCAGCCACCGTCACGCGAGAGCGAGGTCACCTGCTCACCCGCCCCCGACGTCAGCTGCCGCAGGCCGCCCCCGCGCGCGTCCATCGTCCAGACGTGGACTCCCGAGGCATCCACGCGGTCGAACGCGATCACGCCGGAGGACGCCCGCGCGTTGATGGAAAACCCGGTTCCCGAGGTCAGGGCGCGGGCCACGCTGCCCGCGGCGTCGGTGGACCAGAGCTGGACTGCCTGGTCCCGTGCCGCGCTGTAGACCAGGGTGCTGCTGTCGGCGACCGCCAGTCCCGCCCCGGAGTTCTCTGGGTTCGTGACGTTGGTGACCTGCCGTGCGGGGCTTCCCGAGATGTCGGCGACCCAGAAGTTGGCGAGCCTGGTGACGCGGGTCGCCGCCAGGGCCTCGTCCTCGCCACCCGAGGTCGACACGGGGCCATAGCCGTTGAAATCGTTGGTGACGCGCTGCACCTCCCCGCGCGGGAAGCCGATCGTGAACAGCTGGGACGAGGTCGCCACCTTTAGATCGTGGGCCGTGACCACGAGGCCGGTGCCGTCGGCGAGCCACGCGAGTCCGGTAAGCGTCGTGCGCGGCATCCTCGCCAGCACCTGGCTTCGCCCGGTCTCGGCATCCAGAGTCAGGATCGAGCTTTCGAGATCGGGCGCGGGCGCGAGCAGCGCCGCGGCGATCCGCCGACCGTCGGGCGACCAACTCGGTCCGGCCTGGTGGAGCTGCGACTGCGGGAACCGGGCGAGGATGCGTTCCCCGCCGCTGCCAAGATCCCGGACGATCAGCCGCACCTCCCGCTCCACGGTCATGTTCCGCCAGAACGCGAACGACTCACCGTCCGGCGCGAACGTCGCGCGGCTGGCCACGTCGAAGGCGCGCTCCTCGGGTCTTCCGCCCAGAGACGGGACCTGGTAGAGCGCCGAGTACAGGCGGTTGTCCGGACGGCGTCCGAGATAGAAGAGATAGTTCCCGTCCGGAGAGAACGTCGGAAGGCGTATGGCGATATCGGTCGGGGGCACGACCTCGACATCGCTTCCGGTGGCGACCTGGTGCACGCGGACGCTGGCCTGGCCGGCGCTCCCGGCGATGTAGGCGAGGTAGCGGCCATCGGGCGAGAGCGCGCAGTCGAGCAGGTCGCCGCGATCGGTGACGGTCGTCACCCGCATGGACTGGAACGGCTGACGGCCGCCGGCACGCCGGCCCTGCTGCCATCCCCACCAGGCGATCGCGATTGCCGCAAGGCCGACCAGCGACGCGACAATCCAGGCCATCGGCACGCGGCGCCGCGCCCGCGGCGCGGGCGCCAGGCCGCTCGCCACGGTCCCTGAGCTGGCCTGCGCGGACAGCGTCTCGTACTCGTTCACGATCTCGCGCAGCTCGATCGAAAGATCCTTCATCGACTGGAGCCGCTGGTCGGGAGCCTTGGCCAGGCAGCGCCTGATGAGGCGACGCAGCTCGGCGGGGGCCTCGGGATTCAGCTCCTCGACCGCGATCGGCCTTTCGTTCACGACCCGGTGCATGGTCTCGACGCCGCTCTCGGCCGCGAATGCGCGCTTGCGCGTTGCGGCCTCGTAGAGGATCGAGCCGAACGAGAAGATGTCGGAGCGATGATCCACCGCGGTGCCGCGCACCTGTTCGGGCGACATGTAGCCTGCGGTGCCGACGACGATGCCAACGGCGGTCGCCTCCGCCAGCTGTGTGGGAGCGCTCGACACGTTCGGGTCCGCCTCGCGCCGCTCGCTCAGCTTGGCGAGTCCGAAATCCAGCACCTTGGCGAAGCCGTCGGTGGTCACCATGATGTTAGCGGGCTTGAGATCGCGGTGGACGATCCCCGCCGCATGCGCCTTGGCGATCCCGTCCGACGCCTGCGCCAGGTAGCCGAGCAGTGTGCGCAGGTCAGTCTTCTCGTCGTGGATCAGCGTCGAGAGCGTCTTGCCGTTCACCAGCTCCATCGAGATGAAGTGCACGGGGTCCGAGGCCGCCTCGCTCGCCGAACGCACGGCGTCCTGCCCGATCTCGTAGATGGTGACGATGTTGGGATGGCTCAGCGACGACGCCGACTTGGCCTCCAGCACGAAGCGGCGCACCCGCTCCTCGTTGCGCACCAGATCGGGCGGCAGGA
>Ga0075418_10008210_pt1 | contig 11719 bp, 11 predicted proteins | sample SoiMetdeltSBSDD2_FD_81776 | JGI IMG/M metagenome (GOLD analysis project Ga0075418, IMG submission 81776) | Bulk soil microbial communities from a Populus tree surrounding site in Tennessee, USA - Soil MetaG P. deltoides SBSDD2 | ecosystem: Environmental > Terrestrial > Soil > Tree plantation...
CCGGCCGGGTGATCGCTCGCGATCCATCGGGAATTGCACCGCCATCGGGCGAGGGAATTTCTGTTTACCCCGGCGCGGCAGCCGGAGTCTAGGACCGCGCGCGGTGGCAGAATAGCAAGCTGGTAAGGGCGGTTCAGATAAAGCGATTCAGATAAGGCGGATCAGCTGGGGCGGTTCCGCAAAACGCCGACGCGCTACCTGGACCGTCGTATCCGCACCGCAGTATCCGTACCGCCGTATCTGAACCGCAGTAGCTGCACCGCAGTTGAGGAGAGAGACCCATGCCCATCAAGCTGCGCCGCCTGTCCTATCCGCTGGGCGCGGAGGTGTGCGATATCGACGTCTCAGCGCCGATCGGTGAATCGGATTTCGGCGAGATCTACAGGGCGTTCCTGGACCATTGCATCCTGCTGTTCCGCGACCAGGACATCACGCGCGAGCAGCACCTGGAGTTCAGCCGCCGCTTCGGCGAGCTCGACAACCACGAAGCGTTTCCGAGCGACCGGCATCCGCAGTACCCGGAGCTGATGGTGGTCACCAACGATCCGAATCCGGATGGCACGCCGTCGGTGTCCCGGTATACCGGGCGGCGCTGGCATACCGACATGTCGCAGACGCTCACGCCGTCGCTCGGCTCCCTGCTGCGGTGCTGGCGCGTTCCGGAGGTCGGCGGCGATACGCTCTTCGCCAACATGTACCGCGCCTACGAGACGCTCTCTCCCGGCATGCAGAAGCTGATCGCGAACCTGCACGCCATCCATTCCGCGGGCGGACGCAAGCTGGAGCACACGGCGGCGGACCAGGCGCATGCCGAAGAGCAGCGAAGAATCAGTTCGCCAGTGGCGCACCCGGTGGTGCGCGTGCACCCGGAAACGGGGCGCAAGGCGATCTACCTCGGCGAGAAGGTCAGGCGCTTCGACGGGATGACGGAGGAGGAGAGCAAGCCGCTCATCGACTACCTGAACCGTCACGCGACGCAGCCGGAGCTCGTCTACCGCCACCAGTGGCAGGCGAACGACATCGTGCTCTGGGACAACCGCTGCACCATGCACCAGGCGCTCGGCGATTTCGACGAGACCCAGAGCCGCTACATGGAGCGCTCGACCGTACTGGGGACACCTCTAGGTTACGTTGTTGCGTGACGGCGCGCTTCCGTTTTTCTGTCGTTTGCCTCTGGCCTCCGGTGAATGAAATGCAGTATCGTTCAGGCGCGGACGTGATTGCACAGCCTTGAACGAATGGAACGAGAGCAGATTGCCATACTCGAGCACCTGCTGATCGCCCTCGCCGCCGGCGGGTTGATCGGTTTCGAGCGCAGCTTTCACGGCCGGCCCGCGGGATTCCGGACGCATACTCTCGTCTGTATTGCATCCAGCGCGCTGATGCTGATTACCCTCTACGGCCCCCGGTGGTTTCCCGCCGAGTTTGCCGGAAGGGTCGCCCTCGATCCGACGCGCATGGCACAGGGCATCATGACGGGCATCGGCTTTCTCGGGGCGGGGGTCATCTTCAAGGAGGGTCTGACGGTGCGCGGGCTGACCACCGCGGCATCCATCTGGATCACGGCAGCCATCGGCATACTCGCGGGGATAGGCTTTTACTTTCCCCTGGTTGTGACGACGGTGCTCACCCTCGGCACACTGTCCATATTTCGCTGGATCGAGAGCGCGGTCCCCAGCGAGTTCTATGCCCAATTGCGCGTGAAGTTCGCCCACGACTCCCCGATGCCGCAGGAAGACCTGCTGCGCTTCGTTTCAGGGCATGGATTTTCCGTCGCCAACCTGAGCTATCACTACAATACCGACGACCGGTTCTTCGAATACCGGGCAAGCATCAGAACCCGCAAGGCCGGGAACGTCAGAAGCCTCTCGGAAGCGCTGTCCCAGAACCACACCGTGCGGGAGTTCAGCATACGTCCCACCGGCGACTAGTAGTTTTTCTAGTCTTCGCGTGCGCCAGGTATGCTACCGTTTCGCAGGTTCGAGCCGGGGTCCGGAGTGAGCAGCGCTCGGCACGCCGCTGGGTTACGTGGCCGGGCGCGCCTGAACGCTCACCTGACCACCGGGCTCCTGTCCTGAACTGGGGAGTCAGGCGCCGCTCCGCGTCCCGCAATCCCGAATTCAGTCCCGCTGCCTGCGGGCCCGCCCCGCCTGGCGCCTGAATCCAAGCGCCGCTTCTCCGGGCTGTCGCTCGACCGGTCCGACTCGGCGGGCTTCGTGGAGAAGCGGGCCTCGGCATTTCCGCTCACCGCATCGCCCGCTTTCTCGGCGGAGCCGCGATTGCCCGTGTCCTGCTGGCTCCTGACGTTGCCGGAGCCCGACAGGTATTGCGAAGGCTGCACCGGCTCGGCGCTTTGCACGCCGTATGAACCGCGATCCTGCGTCCTCGAATCGGGCGCGCTGAAAGCGAGGCCAGTGACCGCAAGCAGGCATCCCGCGAAGATGTTTCGTGTCGACATGACGTTTCTCCTTTGGGAGTACACAAGGGATTGACTCCCGTCCGGTGGGGGAGTTCGCCGTTTGACCGGTGCGCGTGACTTGACTACTCTGCGTTGAAACACGCAGGGAGATTCAGAAATGGCCGTTACTCCGGGAGAGACGTTGCCGCGCAGCCACAAGCTGCCCGGCTGGTGCGGCGCGCATACACTTGCGCGCGCGCTGCAAAGGCACGGCGTGGAGGTGATGTTCGGCCAGAGCCTGCCTTCGGCGCTGCATCTCGTCGCGCCGGAATTCGGCATCCGCCAGCTCGCCTATCGAACCGAGAACGCGGGCGCGTCGATGGCGGACGGCTATGCCCGCATCTCGCACAAGGTGGGCGTGGTGACCGGGCAGAACGGTCCGGCGGCCGCGCTGCTCGTTTCCGGGCTCGCAGAGGCCCTGAAAGCATCGGTGCCCGTCGTCGCCCTGGTGCAGGACGTCAGGCGCACGCAGACGGACAGGAACGCGTTCCAGGATCTCGATCACCTGGACCTCTTCCGCGCATGTGCCAAGTGGGTACGCCGTGTGAGCGAGGCGTCCCGCATAGACGACTACGTCGACATGGCGTTTACCGCCGCGGCGAGCGGCCGTCCCGGTCCGGCGGTGCTGCTGTGCCCGCAGGACCTGCTGCAGGAACCGGCCCCGGACGCGCCGCCCGCGGCGCGGCGCAGAGACCTCGGCAGGTATCCGCTCGACCGCGTCGTCGCCGATCCGGCGCAGGTGGCGCAGGCCGCGGCGATGCTGGCCTCTGCGCGCAGTCCCCTCATCGTCGCCGGCGGCGGCGTGCACCTGTCGGAGGCGCATGCGGAGCTCGCCCGGCTGCAGCAGGCTGCTTCGATTCCGGTCGCGACGACCAGCATGGGGAAGGGGACCGTCGACGAGCGCCATCCGCTGTCGGTCGGCGTGATCGGCTACTTCATGGGCACGCGGAGCTCCACCAAGGCGATGCGGCGGCTCGTGTCCGACGCCGACGTGATCCTGTTCGTCGGCGACCGTACCAACCAGAACGGCACCGATTCGTGGACGCTGTTTCCCCCGGGCGCGTCCTACATCCACATCGACATCGACAGCCAGGAAGTCGGCCGCAATTACGAAGCCCTGCGGCTCGTGGGCGACGCGAAGCTGACGCTTGCGGCGCTCGACGACGCCATGCGTGCGCTCGACCGGACCGCGCGCTCGAAGAACCGCGGCGCGGTCGAGGCGACCATCGCAGAGGGTCGAGGGCTCTTCGCCGAGGAAGCGCGCGAGGTAATGAATTCCAGCAGTGCGCCGGTCCGCCCCGAGCGCCTGATGCGCGACCTCAACCAGGTCCTGACGCCGGACACCATCGTCGTGTCGGACGCGAGCTACGCAGCGATCTGGACCGCTAATTACCTCGTGGTGCAGAGGGCCGGCATGCGCTTCCTCAGCGGGCGCGGTCTGGCGGGACTCGGATGGGGCTTGCCGGCCGCCATCGGCGCGAAGATCGCAGCGCCGGAGCGCACCGTGGTGTGCCTCGCGGGCGACGGTGGATTCGCCCACATGTGGTCCGAGCTGGAATCGGCGAAGCGGTTGGGCGTCAAGGTGGTGCTGATCGTGCTGAACAACCAGATCCTGGCGTACCAGTGGCACGCCGAGGACGTGTTCTACGGCGGGCATACCGATGCCGTACAACTGGCGCCGGTCGATCACGCCGCCATCGCGCGCGCCTGCGGTTGCGAAGGCATACGCGTCGAGAAGGCGGACGAATTCCAGGGCGCGCTGGATCGGGCGCTGAAGACGCCCGTCACGACGCTCATCGACGTGCTGATCGATCCGAAAGCCTATCCGCCGATCACGATCTTCGAAGGGAAGATGGGCTCCTGAGCCGATAGCCTCAGACCATTGCCTCTGTTTCCCGTGCCTTGCTGCGCGTGGCGGCCTCGGGGCGCCCCGCGGCGCCAGAGTCTTCACCGCTCGCCAACTCCACGGTGCGCGCGCGCGGCAGGCATTCGGGATATTCGCGCCGGATGAAATCGAGCAGCCGCTCGCGCACCAGGCAGCGCAGATCCCAGTTGCGTGGTGAGTCGGCCGAGCTCACCAGGGCGCGCAACTGCATCGCATGCTCGCCGGCGTCGGTGACCTGGATGAGACAGACGCGCCGGTCCCACTCCGGCGCGGACTCGCAGATGCGCCGCAGCTCCGCCCGCAGCGGCTCGAGCGGCGTGCCGTAATCGACCCAGAGAAACACGGTGCCGAGAATGTCGCCGGAAACGCGCGTCCAGTTCTGGAACGGCTTCTCCATGAACTGCTGCAACGGAACGACGAGCCGCCGTCCGTCCCAGATCGCGACGACCACGAAGCTGGAGCCGATTTCCTCGACCCTGCCGTACTCGCCTTCGATGATGACGACGTCGTCGATGCGGATCGGCTGGGTCATCGCGACGTGCAGGCCCGCGAGCAGGTTGCCGAGGACGGCTTTTGCGGCGACGCCGAGGACGAGACCCGCGATGCCCGCCGAGGCGAGCAGGCTCGCGCCGATGCTGCGCACGCCGGGGAAAGTCAGGAGCGCGAACGCGGTTCCGACCAGCGCCACGATCGACGCCAGCAGGCGCGTGAGCAACCGCGTCTGGGTCTGGATCCGGCGCGCACCGAGGTTGTCCGCGACGTTCATCGGGTGGCGCAGCGCCACCGCGTCGGCGATGCCCGCGGTCAGGCGCAGCGCAAGCCATGTCGCCGCCGCGATCAGGAGCAGCGCCGCCGCGTGCCGGACCGCACCTATCCCTTCGAGGTCGTTCGGAGCGGACTGCAGGACCGCTTGAAGGACGATGAGCGCGGTCACCGCCAGCCCGGGGCCCTCGGCGAGCTTGAGGAAAAGCGCCGCCACCGGCCGGTGCCGCGTGATCCGGCGCAAGACGATCACGCCGGCGCGGTACGCGGTGGCGGCAACGGCGAACGCGATAGCTACCGAAAGCCCCGGCGCCATCCATTGCCGCAGCAGCGTTTCGAGAGATTCGGGAATCATGGTCGTGGGAGGCGGAGCCGCTCTCCGATTCGACCGCAATGCGTCCCGGCGAGTTCTTGTCCCGAAAACGGGCGTGTCACCAATTCCCGACACTCGTCATGCGCGGGGGAGCAGCGTCACCCTTTATACTGATGCAAGTGAGGTCGGATTTCCGCATCCAGGGAGGGTGTTTCGCATGGCTCAATCACGTGGTCCGCTCGACGGCGTCAAGGTAGTCGCCTGCTCCACCGCGCAGGCCGGCACGGTGCCCTATGTGCTGATGGCCGATCTCGGCGCCGAGGTCATCAAGATCGAGGTCCCGGGCAAGGGCGACAACTCGCGCAGCTCGAGCATATTTCCAGGTCTCCCCAGCGTTTACTTCGAAACGAACAACCGGGGGGTGAAGAGCTTCACGCTCAACATGAAGTCGCCGGAGGCGAAGGAGATCCTGCACCGGCTCGTCGCCCGCGCGGACATCTTCGGGCAGAACTTCCGTCCCGGGGCGGCGGAGAAGAACGGCTTCGGCTACGAGGACCTGAAGAAGGTCAATCCGAAGCTCGTCTACGTCTCGATCTCGGGCTATGGCCCGAAGGGTCCGCACGCCGCGCTGCCCGGAACCGATTCGATGGCCCAGGCGCTCGGTGGTATTGCGGAAGCCTATTCCACGCCGGGACAGCCGATGAAGATCGGCGTCGTTTCCGTTGCCGACGAAACCTGCGCCATCCTCGCGTTCGGCGGGATGCTGGCGGCGCTGCATTGCGCCCGGACGCAGGGCATAGGGCAGAAGGTCGATTGCTCGCTGCTCGGCGGGCAGATCCGGCTGATGGGCTGGACGTTCACCACCGCGATGTGGCGCAACCGCAACCCGGTCACCGGACAGGCGCGCGTCACCGGCACGGCGGAGCGGCCTGGCCTCTCCGCGAGCTTCAACGACAAGGACGGCAAGCCGCTCGTTTTCCAGTTGAACGGCCGCGCCAAGTGGCAGCAGGCCATGACGGCGCTGGGGTTCTACGACACGCTGGTCGGCGCGGGGTTCGGCGAGCTGGGTGTGGCGATCACGTCGGAGGAGCAGCGGGCGAAGCTCCTGAAGACGCTCGACGGCCTGTTCGCGACCGGACCGCGCGACAAGTGGGTCGAGATCCTGCGCGGCGCGGACATCGTGTCGGCGCCGATCAATACCCTGCTGGAAGCATCGAACGATCCCGACGTGATTGCGAACGGCTACGTGACCGAGGTCGAGTATCCCAAGTACGGGAAGAAGCTGAAGGTGCACGGCTCGCCGTGGAACTTCTCCGAGACGCCGGCCCGCGTCGGCATCGCGCCGGAGCTCGGGGAGCACAACGAGCCGGTGCTGATGGAACTCGGATACAGCGCGGCGGACATAGAGGGGTTCAGGAAGCGTAACGTGATCTGAAATGCGTGACCCGTGACTCGTGACTCGTGATCCTTCTCGTGGACTATTTCTGCGTTCTTGTCCGGTGCCGTACCGAAAGCCTGTGAAATCCCGGCAGGTGGCTTCGTTGTCACGTGTCACGTGTCACGTGTCACTTCTTGTGCTGGCGGTCGTCGGCCTGCTCGTCGCCGGCGGCTGCGCGCGGCCGCCGTCCATCGGGCTGACGTCAATCAAGGCCCGAACGCTGAGCGAGCTGCAGGGCTACCTGCTCAATCACCGGCCCGATGTCGACGTGTTTCGGGACCGCGGACCGTTCGCCGTGTCCGTGCAGAACGAACGTCCAGTGCAGGTATCGGCGACCGAGCAGGTGACCGCGGATCGCTACCTGTCGGCGCCGGCTGAAAAAGCGCCGCTCGTCATCTTCCTGCACGGATACGAAAACTCGAAGGCGGATCACGCTTACCAGGCCATACATGCGGCGTCCTGGGGCATGCACAGCCTGTCCATTCAGCTCCCCAACACCGGGCCATGGACCACGAATGGCAGGACGCTCGCGAGGCTGGTCAGCGCGATCCACCGCGAGCCTCAGCTCGTCGATCACCGGGTGGATGCGAGCAGGATCGTCCTCGTCGGCCACTCGTTCGGCGCCTCGGCCGTGGCCGTGGCGCTGGCCGAAGGCGCGCCCGCGGCGGGCGCCGTCCTGCTCGACGCCGCGGGTATCGGCAAGGAGCTGCCCGGCTTCCTGAGACGGATCAAGCGGCCCGTGATCCTGCTCGGGGCCGACGAATACGTCTCGTCCACGCGCAACCGCGAATACTTCTACCAGTTCATCCCCGGCGGCGTGGCGGAGGTCTCGATCAAGGACGCCACTCACGAGGACGCCCAGTTTCCCGCGGAGGTCATCGGTGCGACGGAAGAGCCGCAGATAGCCTTTGTCAGCGCCCTGACTTCGGCGGCCTTCAGCCTGTCGTTCACGGGGACATCCGACTATGCCTGGACGAGCTACGGTGGTGCGGTGCGGAATGGGAAACTGCTGAACGCCAGGCGGAAGTAGTACCGGGCCGCATTGGTTTCGCAACGTCCCGCCTGTATGCAGAATCGTTTCCAAACCGATAAGTGTCGCGGCAATAATCGGCTTTTCGTAAAGCCGGTTGGCGGTTTATAATCGCGAATCCATAGCGAGGAGGGATGCGCGACCCGTCGCAGAATCCGGGCGCGCGGAAGAAATCATGAAAGTCTCGAAACTGGGTGCTTCGCACCTGGCAGTACTGCTTTTCCTGCAGGTTCTATGGCTTGCGCCGTCCCATTCCCAGGCACCGACCCCCACGAGGTTCGGGCAGGAAATGTCGAAACAGGAGGGCATCTATCGCAGCACCGGCAACGACACGCCGGGAGGTTATGTCGTCGCTCGCTCGCTGTCGGACTATGCGAGCATTCTCCCGCCCGGGTTCGGCGGCGACCTGGCGAATCTCGGACTCGGTGATCGGTGGCTCGACATAGGCGCGGGAGAAGGCCAGGCGATACTCGACTATTACACCCCGGAATACGACCTTCCCGCGAGCGCGAAAGGGTCCGAGCAACGGGGCAGAAAAGCGCGGGCGGTCGCGATGTCCATAGAGGATCGGCGGACGCCGCTATGGCGGCAGAAGGCCTCGAGCCTCGAGGTAAATCAAATACAGTATCTGTTCGACCGGCCCTTGCGCGGATATTCGCGCGCGGAGCTCGGCCGGTTCCAGGTCATCACGGACGTGATCGGCGGCTTCTCGTATACGGACAACCTGTCGCTGTTCATGGAGAAGGTGCTTGGCTTCCTGGAGTTGAACGGGAGCTTTTACTCCGTGCTGCAGGACGTGCATTCGGAAGCCGGAACGAATCGCCCCCACTACCCGGGCTCTCCGTACTTGACCGAGATCAGGAATTCCGACGGTTCCGAATTGAAGGTCTGTACCTGGTTGAAGAGTATTTCCTGCGTCCAGGTCACCTGCGAGCTGCGGAGCGGCTGGAAGCCCCTCATCGAAGTGTTTCACGTCAAGAAGGTCTGCGACAACCCCGTGGTCCCCGGCCTGACGCCGGTTCACTACGAGGCCGGAACGCCTCCCGAACGGGGTTTTCAGCTGCGGGATTAGAACCCCGTGTAGGACGGTGCCCGATGGTCCTCGACCGGGCGTGGTGGCACCATGGGTTTGTGGAATCCCCGGCATCATCTCCGCCGCGCCGCATCCTGCTCGTCGACGATTGCGCCGACCTGCGGACGCTCATGAGGATATTGCTCGAATTCGAAGGGCATATCGTGCACGAGGCCACGAATGGGCCGGCCGCAATCGATGCGGTGATGGACAACACGTTCGACATTGCCTTCGTCGACGTGGGACTTCCGGGCGTGAACGGCTATGAAGTGGCCCGCCGCATACGGGGGGTCGCGCCCGGCCGGAGTGTCAGCCTGGTCGCGCTCACGGGGTTTGGCACGGAGGAAGACCGGAGGAGGGCGTTCGAAGCCGGGTTCGACGAGCACCTCATCAAGCCGACCGATCACGAAAAGATCGCGGCGCTCGTCAGCCGCCCCCCGCGGCGGGCGACCGAGACTGCCTGAGTAGGTCATAGCAAAACGTGGTAAGTTGCCCGCTCGACGGGCCCTTGCACGTATCAGAGCGCTTTCAGAAGGGAGTACCATGAAGCACAGCCGCCGGGCATTCCTTCAGGCAGCCGGAGCGGTCGCGGCCGGCCTTGCAGCGGGCAGCTCATTCGCGGCGGGCGACAAGCTGAAAATCGGGATCATCGGTTCCGGCAGGATCGGCGGGACGCTCGGCGCAATCTGGGCCAAGGCCGGGCACGAAGTCATGTTTTCCTCGCTCGATATCGAGCAGGACAAGGCGCTCGCGGCCAAGCTGGGAGGCGGCGCTCGCGCCGGAACGACGCGCGAAGCGGTTGCTTTCGGCGACGTGCTGCTGCTGGCCGTGCCCTACCGCGCGTTCCCCGACTTGAGCAAGGAGCTTGCGCCCGCGATGAAAGGCAAAGTCGTGATCGACGCGTCGAATCCGATCGTCGGGCGCGACGGGGAGGTAGCCACCGCGGCCCGGGAAAAGGGCGCAGGGCTCGCCGCGGCGGAGTTCTTTCCCGGGGCGCGCATCGTGCGCGCTTTCAACGCGATCGGCTTCGCGAGGCTGCCGGAGTTCGCCGGCCGTACGGGCGAGCGCATCGGGATGCCGATGGCGGCCGACGACCAGAAAGCCTACGCCGTGGCCGCGGGCCTCGTGCGCGAAGTCGGCCTCGAGCCCGTGCTCATCGGCCCGCTTGCCATGGGCAAGTACCTGATCCCCGGGACGCCGCTGGCGGGGGAGCGTTCGGCGGAGGAGATACGGAAGGTTGCTGCGACGCTGAAGTAAGCTAGAATTTCCCGCACATTTCCTGGAGGGTGCCATGTCTGTGATCAAGGCCTTCGATCTCGCTTACGGGCGCCTGCGTGCGCCCGATCTGGATCGGGAAGAGACGTTCCTGACCGATTTCGGCTTGGTGCGCGCCGAACGGACCAAGACGGCGCTTTACATGCGCGGCACCGATGCGCCGCACCACATACACGTGACCGAGCTGGGCGAGCCGCGCTATGTCGGCATCGCGGTTCATGCCGCCAGCCTGGAAGATCTCGAGAAGGTGTCGCGGGTTGAGGGTGCATCTGCCATCGAGAACATCGACGAGCCTGGTGGCGGCAAGCGCGTGCGCCTGAAAGACCCGGATGGCTACCAGGTCGAGGTCGTGCACGGCATGGCGACGCTCGACCCGATCCCGGTGAAGCGGCCCGCGGTCAATACCGGCAACGACAAGCTGCGTCGCAAGGGAGAGCTCTTCCGCATCGAGCGCGGACCGTCGCACATAAAGCGCTTCGGCCATTTCGTCATCATGTCGAAGAACTTCGACAGGACGCTCGCCTGGTACCGGGAAACGTTGGGCTTCCGTTGCTCGGACGACGTCTACGAGGGCGAGAACAAGCACGTCGTCGGCTCGTTCAACCGGCTCGACCGGGGTGACGACTACGTCGACCATCACGCTTTCTTCTGCATCCGCGGCGACAAGAGCGGCTTGAATCACCTCTCCTTCGAAGCCGCCGACATCGACGACATCCTGGTCGGCCACGAGCATCTCCGGGGCAAGGGCTACCAGCACATGTGGGGTCTCGGCCGCCACCAGATCGGCAGCCAGTTCTTCGATTACTGGGCCGATCCCTGGGGCCGCGTGCACGAGCACTGGGCGGACAGCGACGTGCTGAACGCCCGTACTCCGCCCAACCTGGTGGAGCGGGGCCCGGCACTCGCCGGGCCGTGGGGCCAGCCGATACCGGCGGTTTTCCAGGGCCACGCCACGCCCTGAGCAGTCAGGGTCATGCGTCAGGGGTCATGCGTGATGCGAAGCGACGCGGCGCGCAACATCCAACGCGTCTGAGCAAGAGATGATGAAGTCGCTCACCTCAGAGCAAGTCGAGTCCTACCGCTGCAACGGCTTCCTGTTTCCGGTGCCGGCGCTCACGCCGGAGGAAATCGCGACCTGCCTGGCGGGTCTCGGTCGACTGGAACGGGAGCTGGGCTCGACGGTCGCCGACGCGGACATCAAGTGGCGCTCGCACGCCTATGCGCACTCGCCGTGGTTCAACGACCTGATCCGTCACCCGCAGATCCTCGACGCCGTGGAAGACTTGATCGGCTCCGACATCCTGGTGTGGACGAGTACTTTCTTCATCAAGGAGCCGCGCTCACCGACCTTCGCAGCGTGGCACCAGGATGCGACGTATTTCGGGCTGGAGCCGAAGGAATCGGTCTGTGCCTGGGTCGCTCTGACGGATGCGAGTCAAGAGGCAGGCTGCATGGAGGCGCTTTCCAGCCGCGGCGCGCCGCGGCA